>Ga0114999_10010020_pt1 | contig 10301 bp, 6 predicted proteins | sample ArcticOcean_MG_C_3_FD_89820 | JGI IMG/M metagenome (GOLD analysis project Ga0114999, IMG submission 89820) | Marine microbial communities from western Arctic Ocean - ArcticOcean_MG_CB8_126 | ecosystem: Environmental > Aquatic > Marine > Oceanic | place: Arctic Ocean: Canada Basin | collected... | reverse complement strand
ATCTTCACCTCATTGCCCCACGGATTGTTCAGCAAGATCACGCTAGATGAATTTCACACAACGATCCGGCCTGGAAGTTACGGGGCCGTCATTGTCTTTTTGCCTACTGACGAGACCGAACGCTTAACATGCCAAACCGTATTTGCCGATGAGATAGCTGCTGCTGGCCAGATTCTAATCGGCTGGCGCGATCTGCCAACCGATCCCGACAAAGCCGACATCGGCCACGCTGCGCGTGCCGCCATGCCCCACTTCGGACAACTGTTTATCGGTGCCACAGATGGTGTCTCCGACGAAGAATTCGAACGCCAGCTATACCTAATCCGTAAGCGCGCAACCAACCGACTACATGCTGATCCGAGTCTAGAGCAGCGTCACCTGCTGTATGCGTGTTCGCTGTCGTCCAAAGTAATCGTCTACAAAGGGATGCTGACTCCTGATCAGCTATTTCCATTCTACCCAGACTTGTTAGATGAATCCTACGAGTCGCATCTTGCAATGGTGCACTCGCGCTTCAGCACTAACACGTTTCCTTCGTGGGACCGCGCGCAACCCAATCGCTTCATGAGCCACAACGGCGAAATTAATACGCTCTTGGGCAACGTAAACTCGATGAACGCTCGCCAGGGAATCGCGTCGGGTGGGCCGTTCGGCGATGACTTGAAAAGTCTATTTCCGGTTGTTGAACCGGACTGCTCGGACTCTGGCACATTCGACAACGTGTTGGAATTCCTCCTGATGAACGGCCGCAAGCTGCAAGAAGCGGTGCTGATGATGATTCCGGAGGCGTGGCAACAGCATTCAACCATGGCGCCGGAAAAACGCGCTTTTTACGAGTACCACTCGTGCCTCATGGAGCCCTGGGACGGACCAGCCTCAATTGTATTCACCGATGGTGACTACATCGGTGCCGTTCTCGACCGTAACGGCTTGCGCCCGTCTCGCTACTACATCACTGACGACGACAAATGCATTATGGCGTCCGAAGTGGGTGTAATCGATGTCGATCCCGCGCGCGTGATCGAAAAGGGTCGTCTGCAGCCGGGGCGAATTTTTCTTATCGATTTTGAGGCAGGCCGGATGATTCCGGATGATGAACTCAAGTCGGAACTGGCTGGTCGCCGGCCATATCAACAGTGGCTAAATAGCGAACGGGTTGATCTCAGCGAGATCCCGATCGTAGTGGGCGAGGATTCGACCAATGAAAGCCTGTTGCAACGTATGCAGGCATTCGGTTACACCCAAGAGACCATGCAATTCATGTTGCAGCCAATGGTGACAGAACTGCGCGATCCATTGGGCTCGATGGGCAATGACGCCGCGCTCGCCGTCATGTCTGACAAACCACGCATGCTTTACGACTATTTCAAGCAACGCTTTGCCCAAGTGACCAATCCAGCAATCGATTCGATTCGCGAGGAAGTCATCATGGCACTGGAATGCTACATCGGCCCCGAGAGCAACTTGCTCGAGTCCGATGAGAAGCACGCCCACCGGCTACGCATTGCACATCCGATCTTGTCCAACGAAGAACTCGCATCGCTCAAGCACATGGACTATCGCGGTTGGCGCAGCAAGACGATCGATATCACTTATCCGGCCAATTCGGGTCGTGAGGGCATTCTCGCGGCGCTCGACCGCGTAAACGAAACGGCACGCAGTGCGATAGACGACGGCTATAGCCTGGTCATTTTATCCGACCGCGCCACCTGCCGAAAGCGTGTACCTCTTAGCTCACTACTTGCCGTCGGCAGCGTTCACCAGCACCTCGTAAGCGATCATGCTCGTACCCAAATTGGTTTAATCTTGGAGACCGGTGAAGCCCGCGAAGTTCACCATCACTGTCTGCTCGTCGGTTATGGCGCTGACGCAATAAGCCCGTATCTCGCATTCGAGGCATTGTGGGAAGCGCGCGCGAATGGTTATTTAGACGATGCACCGGAGCTCAAAGATGACGCGGACGTTGTTTACAACTACAAAAAAGCCGTCGCCAAAGGCATGCTCAAGGTCATGGCGAAGATGGGCATATCAACGCTACAGTCCTACAAAGGGGCGCAGATTTTCGAAGCGGTCGGTCTAGCCAGTGAAGTCATCGCCAAAGCATTCACAGGCACGGCCAGCCGGGTAGAAGGCGTCGGTTTCGAAGTCCTCGCCGAAGAAATGCAGCGCAAGCATGCGTTGGGCTTCCCGGCCCGCGACGTTACGCCAATCGACGTATTACCCAACCCCGGCGATTTCCATTGGCGCCGCCATGGCGACGCCCATATGTGGAACCCCGAAGCGATCGCCAACCTGCAAGTTGCCGCTCGACAAAATAACGAAGATGCGTATTGGGCATTTTCCAAACAAACCAATGAAGAAAACACCAAGCAAGCCTGCCTGCGCGGACTAATGGATTTTAACCGGCTGAGCACTCCACTAGACCTTGCCGAAGTCGAAGAAACGAGTGAGATAGTCAAGCGTTTCGCGACTGGCGCGATGAGCTTTGGATCGATCAGCGCAGAGGCTCACGAAACCCTTGCCATCGCGATGAATCGAATGGGTGCAAAGTCCAACACGGGGGAAGGTGGCGAAGATCCCAAGCGCTTCATTCCACTCGAGAACGGCGATTCGAAACGTTCCGCAATCAAACAGGTTGCGAGCGGACGTTTCGGTGTGACCATCAACTACTTGGCCAATGCCGATGAGCTACAGATCAAGATCATCCAAGGCGCCAAGCCAGGCGAAGGCGGCGAGTTGCCTGGACCCAAGGTAGACGACTTCATCGCGTCGATTCGACATTCGACGCCGGGTGTCGGTCTGATCAGTCCACCCCCGCACCACGATATCTATTCCATTGAAGACATCGCGCAACTCATCCACGACCTCAAGAATGGCAACCCTGACGCGCGCATCAGCGTCAAGCTCGGGGCAGAGATCGGAATCGGCGCGGTGGCTGCGGGAGTGACCAAGGCGCGCGCCGACCACCTGGTTATCGCCGGGGACACTGGCGGAACTGGCGCCTCGCCGCTCACATCGATCAAACATGCAGGCGTGCCTTGGGAATTGGGAATCGCGGAAGCGCACCAGACCCTGGTCATGAACAACCTGCGTTCGCGCGTCGTGTTGCAGACCGATGGCCAACTCAAAACTGGACGCGATGTCGCCATCGCTGCTTTGCTAGGTGCGGAAGAGTTCGGCTTCGCCACCGCTCCCTTGATTGCCCTAGGCTGCGTCATGATGCGCAAATGTCATCTCAACACCTGTCCCGTGGGCATTGCCACGCAAGATCCGCAGCTACGCAAAAAATTCACCGGCACACCCGAGCACGTCGTGAACTATCTATTCATGATTGCTAAAGAACTGCGCCAGATCATGGCGGAAATCGGGGTTAAAACGATCAACGAAATGATCGGTCGAGTCGATCTGTTGAATGTCGATACCGCAGCCGATCACTGGAAAACGCGTGGGCTGGACCTCACAATGATCCTTACGCCCGCGCAGATACCGGCAGAATTTCTCGGCTCATACGCCATCCATAGCCAGGACCATGAGCTGGATCGAGCGCTCGACAACCAGCTCATCCAACTCGCACTACCTGCAATCGACAACGGCGACAAGGTCTATGAGGAGCTGCCGATCATCAACACAAATCGTGTTGTCGGTGCCATGTTATCTAATAAGATCATTCGCGAGGTCGGCCCGCAGATGCTCGCAGACGACACCATCCACTTCAAGTTCAACGGTAGTGCCGGGCAAAGCCTAGGCTGCTGGCTGGCCAAAGGCGTCACGCTCGAAGTGGAAGGTGATGCAAACGACTACGTTGCCAAAGGCTTGTCAGGTGGTCGGGTCATCATCTATCCACCGAAAAACAGTCAGTTCGTTGCCGAAGACAACATCCTGATCGGCAACGTTGCTCTATATGGCGCGACTTCGGGCGAGGGATATTTTCGCGGCGTCGCGGCAGAACGATTCTGTGTGCGGAATAGTGGCGCAATCGCAGTCGTCGAGGGTGTCGGCGACCACGGTTGTGAATACATGACCGGTGGCTGTGCCATCATCCTAGGCCCAACCGGGCGTAATTTTGCGGCCGGAATGAGCGGCGGCGTTGCCTATGTCTGGGATCCGGACAACGCTTTGTCCACGCAATGCAATATGGAGATGGTAGAACTCGAGGACTTGCAAGATGATGCGGACATCGATCAGCTGCGGCAGACCATCAGCAAACACTTCGAGTACACCGGATCAGCGGTAGCCGAGCGGATGCTCAGCAATTGGGTAAGCTCGCTGGGCCAATTCGTCAAAGTAATGCCGACGGACCACAAGCTTGCATTGCAAAAACGCAAACAACAAATCAGCGCCGGTTAGAACACTTCGGCGACTAATTTGACAGAATAATAAGAACGGTTACACGAAATATATGGGTAAGCCAACAGGATTCATGGAGTTCCCCCGCAACGCAGCGCCCTACCGCGATGCATCGGTGCGCCTGCTGGACTTCGATGAAATCTATACAGAGCACGACAACGAACGCCTGAAAACCCAAGGCGCGCGTTGTATGGACTGCGGCGTGCCCTTCTGTCAGTCCGAAGACGGTTGCCCTATTCACAACTTGATCCCCGAGTGGAACGATCTCATCTATCGAGATCAGTGGCGCGAAGCCCTCGACCGGCTCCACAAGACCAACAATTTCCCCGAGTTCACGGGCCGCGTGTGCCCCGCGCCGTGCGAAGGTTCTTGTGTGCTCGGCATTGCCGATCCAGCCGTTGCGATCAAAAACATCGAAATGGCAATAATCGACCGCGGATTTGCCGAAAGCTGGGTCGAACCACAATCACCAAAATCGCGAACCGGAAAGTCCGTTGCCGTTGTTGGGTCCGGACCGGCAGGGCTCGCGGCGGCCGAGCAATTGAACCGCGCAGGGCACACAGTCACAGTTTACGAACGCGCTGACCGCGTGGGCGGGTTGCTTATGTACGGCATACCGAATATGAAACTGGCTAAAGAAGAAGTCGTGTTGCGCCGGGTTGAGATCATGCGCCAGGCGGGCATCGACTTTGTCGTCAACGCCAACATCAGCGACGGCCGCGACGGCCGCCTTTCGATCCTTGAGCTTAACGAAACTCACGACAGCCTGCTCCTCGCGACCGGCGCCACAGTGCCGCGCGACTTACCTATCCTAGGTCGAGAGTTAAACGGCATTCATTTCGCAATGGATTTTTTGACGCTCAACACTAAAAGCCTGCTCGACTCAAAGCTCGAAGACGGCGTATTCATCTCTGCCAAAGACAAAGACGTGATTGTGATTGGCGGCGGCGACACCGGGACGGATTGCATCGGCACCTCGATGCGCCACGGCTGCAAAAGCCTGGTGAATTTCGAACTATTTTCTCGGCCTCCGGATGATCGGGCCGCGCACAATCCGTGGCCAACCTGGCCAGTTATTTTCCGGTCCGATTATGGACACGAAGAGGCCGCGAGCGTGCAGGGTGCAGACCCTCGTGTGTACTCAATTTCATCCTTGAATTTCATCAGCGATGGCAATGGCAACATAAAAGGCATCCGCACCGTTCGTGTTGAAATGAAAGAGGGCAAATTCGAGAACGTTCCAGGTACCGAAAAAGACTGGCCCGCAGACCTGGTACTACTCGCAATGGGTTTCTTGGGTCCCGAGCATGATGTCAGCGACCCGCTGCAGCTCGCGTACGACCAACGTTCTAACTATGACGCGACCTATGGCCAGTACAAAACCAACATCGACAACGTCTTTGCCGCGGGAGATTGTCGGCGTGGTCAATCACTCGTCGTACGTGCGATCAACGAGGGCCGTGAAGCGGCGCGAGAAATCGATCGGCACCTGATGGGAACAACCCAACTGCCCTAAGACCCAGCTGTAGAAGGGTGTCTTGTGGGGGCCGTTGTGGGAGGGGCTTCAACACTTTTTCCCGCTGCGCTCCGCACTCGCACATCCATGTGCAGTTTACTCCCGGCACGCTGAGGGCTCATTTAGCCCAAAATCAACCACTTACAGTGGTCGGTCTTGCTTAGCCATCCTCCTGTGGTCATAAGGAGGCTAGAACTCAGAGGCTGTTTTACAACAGCCTCTTCAGCCCCGATCGCTCTGGGCCAACACGTCGGTCGTAGCCGTTGAGCGCACCGTGTCCTGCACCAGGTCCAACTGACGCACCCAGGCCGCGACGCTGCCGAGCTCGCCTGGTAGCTGATCGGCGACCCTTTGTGCGGCGCCCGCGCTCGAAAATACGCCGTAAATCACAACATACAGCAAGCGTTGATCACGAATAACGTGATAGATGGCAAACTCTTCGGGGTCGGCTTGCCGATTGACCAACGATTCCGCTCGATCTCGCGAGGAATAGGTGACCAACTGTAGCGTATAGCTTTGCGGGTCCTGACGCAGTATCCAACGGCTACTGTTGATGTTACTCAAGTTTGGCACTGGTGTTGGCGCGACAGATTTTGCCACGTCGGTTGTCTCGACCGACCTTCGTGCGTTGGGCCCTCCTCGTTTTGACTGCAAGGGCGCAGGTGGCGAGTTGTCTAGCACTTGAGCCAACGTGCGTTCTTCATCTACGGGTGTCGCTTCGGTTTCTAGTTGAGTCGCCAGTCTCGGGGTGGGCGCCCCTGCCTGCGAGTCGACTTCTATGGAACCGATATTTGGGGGTAAGCTTTCTTGGCGAGGCGATTTGGGCGTTGATCGGCGGACCTTACCTGCCTCGCTCACCCCGGGCCTTGCAGTTTGCGCGGCATCAATACCGAGTGCGAGACCCGATTCCTTCTCGGATTGCCGATCGACTCTCGCCGTCTCCCGCGACGCTACTTTCGTCTTGGATAGCGCCGGGCTAATCTCGAGCTCGCGTGGCTCGGGCTTGGTTGCGTCGACCGCATAAGCGATCGGTGGCACCTCCGTTTGCTCTGTGAGAGGTTGCTCTTGCAACGTTTGCTCTTTCGGCTGTGCAAGCGCATAGATCAAGGCAACCCCACACGCTATCAACCCGGCGAGAACGACGTGCAAGCCGGGAAACGCTGCTTCCGGCTTCTTTATGTCACCGGTCTGCAACCGCACAAGTAGCTCGCTGGCCAGACTATCAATCTTGCCTGGATTGCCCGCCGACCGAGTGGTGATGTGTGTACTTGCTCGTCTGTGAAAGGCAATAAACCGCGATACTGAGCTTGGTCAAAGCGCCACTCCAGATACTGACGCGCATCTCTCTTTGGGTATCCGCTGAGTCGATACTCGAACCATGCGACTGCATGCTTCTCGACGGCTCGCGCCAGGGTTGGAACAAAGGCCGGTTCGGCAAACATCACAAGCCGCATTGGCGAGGTCAATACAAGCTGTATCAAGCGATTCACCGAACGGGTGTCCAGCAGATGCGCATCGTCCACCATACAAACGCATAAGCGCTCTCGCGCCTCCTGGCCCAACACATGTTCCACGACCAGATCTGCCATTTTTTGCGATGTCGCTTCGGCGGACGCGGCGATGCCAAACCCGTGTATGAGGCCAACCAAAACATCTCGCTCGCCAGTCGCCACCAAGCCTGACAATCGAGCGGCTTTTGCCTTTGCGTCGACGGTATTCGACAGCTCACGGAACAAGGTTGATTTGCCGATCCCGAATGCGCCGGTGACCAACATTACACGTCGTGACCACTCGCGAATCTTTTGTAACTGCTCCAGGGGTGTTTTGCGGTCTGCGCCCGGATAGAACCCTTCACGCGGAGGCGCGAAAGGATCGTGGGTCAAATTGAGGAAATTTCGCTGACTCACATATCTCCCTTACGCGAACACTTCAAGCGTCTCAGTCAACAACGGCAATGCAACATCATCTGTGATTTCTACTGTGCCTAAACTCGCCGGTAAAACAAAGCGCATGGCCCCATCGACAACCTTCTTATCCATTCCCATCGCATCCAGCATATCGGCGGGTGCTAGCTTATTGTTGCTCGACAGCTCAACCGGCAAACCAAAGGTAGTGAGCAACCGCGTGATGCGCTGTGCGTCATCCCGGTGGAACAAATCGGTTCGTACGGCAAGCTCAGCGGCCATCACCATACCTATTGCAACGGCTTCACCATGCAAGAACGTACCGTAGCCACTGAGTGACTCAATGGCGTGACCGAAAGTGTGGCCGAAATTAAGAATCGCGCGCAACCCCAACTCACGCTCGTCCTGGGCCACAACGTCGGCCTTGATAGCACAGGAGCGCGTTACGGCCATGGCAACGGCCGCCGGTTGTTTCATCATTAAGTCGTGTGCATTTTCCTCAAGCCAGGCAAAGAAAGCTGCGTCTGCAATGACGCCGTATTTGACCACTTCTGCCAAACCAGCCGAATACTCACGGGCTGGGAGGCTATCGAGCGTCGCGGTATCCACTAGCACGCACCGTGGCTGGTAGAAGGCTCCAATCATGTTCTTTGCCACAACGTGGTTGATCGCTGTTTTGCCTCCAACCGAGGAATCAACTTGGGCCAACAAGGTGGTAGGGATTTGAATGAAATCAACGCCGCGTTGAAACGTCGCCGCTACGAATCCACACAAATCGCCGACCACACCACCGCCCAGGGCGATCAGGCAGGTAGTCCGGTTGTGCCTTTGGGTTACCAGGAAATCCAAGACCGCCGCATAAGTGGCCATGTTCTTGTGACTTTCGCCGTCATCCATTTCGAAGACATCGACGCTTGCGGCGCCAAGACCTTGGGCAAGCAAATCACCATACAGCGCGTTCACGGTCGGGTTTGTGACTATGCAGACTTGATGCCCGCGTATGTGCGCGGCGAGCAAAGAGGCAAGTGCCACCGGATCGCGCAAGAGGTTGCTGCCGATGTGAATCGGATAGGACCTCTCGGCGAGTTCTACGTTTAGCGTGTTCAACTCATCGCGCTCTAACTAATTCCTGTGCAGAAATTGCAGTCTCGCCAATCTACGATTGGCGCAGGCAATCTTCTTCCCAACGGCTTGCTTTGCAACCCTTTCATTTTCCCGTACATGCTTGCCCGGAGGGAAAATGGCTCGCGGAAGCAACTTCTGTCGCACCCGACTCCTGTCGCGACCCTGCGCTCGAAGTCTCTGTCCCGAAATTGCCATCCTGGCAATTTCACTCCAACGGTTTACTCCGCAAACCTCCCAATTCCCTAAGGAAACTGACTCGGGCATCCATGCCCTCGAGTGCGAGACACCAAATACTTCGCATTCGGGACGCGCACTAACTAATACCGTCCTCACGGAGCTTTTTCGATATGGTTTGCACAAGCGTGTTCGCGCTTTGCTTGTCCGTCACGAATCGGTAGTCCGCAATCTCCGCATAAAGTGGCCCACGTTCACCCATCAGCTTATCCAAGATCTGTTTCGTATTGCCGCCTTGAAGCAAAGGACGCTTCTTATCGTGCTGGGTACGCGCGACTAACCGATGCAAAGTACAGTCCAAATGAATCACCACCCCGCGCGAAGCCAGATTTTGCCGATTGATGGGGCTCTTTACCACACCGCCGCCGGTCGCAACAACGACGCCAGACATCTGCGTCAAATCATCGATCACCTGCTCTTCGCGTTCGCGAAATCCGGCTTCCCCTTCGACATCGAATATCCACGAGATCTCAGCGCCTGCACGCTCTTCAATTTCTTGGTCTGAATCGTAAAAAGGCATGCTTAGCGTATCGGCCAACAAATTGCCAACCGTGCTTTTACCCACGGCCATAAGGCCAACGAGGAATATATTATGCTGGTTCATGAAACAAAAACGGCGCCATGCAGGCGTCGCTAGTGTAGCTCATCTATTGCGATCTAACGATCGGCTAAGGAATTTAGAGCCCTCAGCGTGCTGGGCCCGGGCACGCGTAATCACGCGTGGAACATCGCGGGGACCACCAAGGTGGCGAAGCGTTGTTCCATGAAAGGCTGTTTTACAACAGCCTTTTTAGCGGTGCCTATCGGTCGGTTAGCGTATCCGCAATAATTCGTGGCGTGATAAATATCAGCAATTCCTGTTTATCATCACGTTCGATGGTGCGCTTAAAGAACCGACCCACATAGGGGATGTCACCAAGGAACGGCGTCTTCGTCGTAGAAATGTTTTTGTCCGTTTGGAACATTCCGCCCAGCACGATCGTTTGCCCATTATCCACCAGCACTTGAGTCTGGATTTCGTTGGTGTTGATCGATGGAACACCGTTGAAGATCTGGCCAACTGTGTCTTGTTTGACGTTCAAATCCATGATGATGCGGTCATCTGGCGTGATTTGCGGCGTGACCTCCAAAGAAAGCACAGCGTCTTTGAACGATGTCGACGTTGCACCACTACT
>Ga0114999_10010018_pt1 | contig 10303 bp, 10 predicted proteins | sample ArcticOcean_MG_C_3_FD_89820 | JGI IMG/M metagenome (GOLD analysis project Ga0114999, IMG submission 89820) | Marine microbial communities from western Arctic Ocean - ArcticOcean_MG_CB8_126 | ecosystem: Environmental > Aquatic > Marine > Oceanic | place: Arctic Ocean: Canada Basin | collected... | reverse complement strand
GGCGGTTTAAACCCAAAAAAAAAAATTGGGGGGGGGGGGTGGGGGGGGGGGAAAACCCCCCCCCCCGCGGGGGTTTGTGTTTGTGGGGGGGGTTTTTCCGCGAGACATATTCCCGCTGGGGGGGGTGCGGGGGGGAGGCCCGACGCGGTGCCGAAGGTGATCTACACGAACAGCGATGCGGAGTACTGGCGGGGCGATGGGTCGCTCGTCCACATCGATCCTGTGGGTGACCAAGACTTGGAACTCGGACGACGCGGATCTACGCCTTCGCGGGGGCACAGCACCAGCCCGGCGTACTCCCACAGACGACTGGCGCCGGAGGCGATGGCGCGCGTCCGCGCTACCCGACGAACACGGTCGACTACCGGCCGCTGCTCCGAGCGGCACTGGTCAACCTCGATGCGTGGGTGAGCGAGGGAGTCGAGCCGCCGCCGAGTTGCCACCCGAGGATCGCCGATGGCACAGCGGTGACGAGAGCGGACGCGCTCGCCTCGTTATGGTCAGTTCCCGGCCTCGATCGCCCCGATCCCGCGCGATTATGGATCGTGCGGACAACCGACCTCGGAAACGACGCTACCAAGGGGGTTGGGCGTTACCCGGTGGTCGAGGGGGAGGCTTACCCGGCGCTGGTCTCGGCGCTCGATGGGAGCGAAAACGAACGCGCTGGCGTCCGGCTACCAGACGTGACAGTTCCGCTTGCCACGCATCTGCCGTGGAGCACGCGCGAACCGGAAAGCGGTGCGCCCGAGCAGATCGTCCCGATGATCGGCTCATCATATTACTTCGGTACGACTCGCCTCGAGCGTGAGGCAGTGGGGGGCCCGCGGCCGTCACTGGAGGAGCGGTACGCGGGGCGCGAGGACTACCTCGCACAGTTGGCGGCGGCAGCGCAGGCGCTCGTGGCGGACCGCTATGTCCTCGCGAGTGACGTCGCGACGCTGCTGGCGAACGCGGAAGCGAGATGGGAGTGGGCGACGAGGGAGTCGGAGTAGTGCACACGTTTAATCCCGCGCCGCTCGCGAGCGGCGGGCGCTAGCTGAGGAGATCGCATGTCCGTGTACTTCGTGGTGCAAGAGAAGGTGACTGACGAGGAAGGCATCGCTGCTTATGGCAAAGCCGCCGGACCCACCCTCACAGGCATGCGCGTAAAGCCACTGATCTTGGATAACGCCGTGCAGCCGGTCGAGAGCGAGTGGCACGGTGCGCGCTTGGTGGTGCTGGAATTCGAGGACGAAGAAGCGTTCCGCGAGTGGTACGACTCCCTCTGCGTACGTTGAAGCACGCAAGCTCCGATTCGCCGCTAACGATTCACGCGGCGTCCTCGCCCAGGGGCTCGGCTAGCGCCCGACCGACCGCCTGCCGGTCACTCGTAACGGGAGATCACCTGCGCGCCGAAGCGTTCGGCAAACTCGCCGACGGTATCTATGCCGCCGCCGGCGCGCAGGCCGATCTGGGTGACACCCAACGCCTCCCACTCGCGGATGCGGGTCAGTACCTCGTCGGCGGTGCCGATTAGCACCGTGGAGCGGAGCAGATCCTCGGTGACGAGGGCGTCTAACGCGGGCGAGGCGCGCCAGAGGTAGCCGCGATAGATATCGAGGTGACGCGTCGTGCGGGCGATCTTGCCATGGAGGTCTCGGTACTTCGCTGCCGGGCCGCGGTAGGCTTCCGGCATCGCGGTCTCGTCCTCGCCCTCGACAGCCCAGCGCGCGACGCCGGGGGCAGCGAGCGGTACGAGCACGTCACGGAGGCGCTGCGAGTCGAGACCTTCGCCCTCCTCGAGGACGTAGATCGAGGTGTAGAGCACCATTTCGAGCGCGTCTGGGTCCCGGCCCGCCGCGTGCGCGCCCTCCTCGAGGCCAGCGCGGACGCGCGCGATCGATTCGGCGTCGGGCTGGCCGCCGATCATCACGCCATCGCCCAGTTCACCGGCGAGGGCGTAGGTCTTCGGACCGAACGCGGAGACGATGACCGGGATCGGCTCGTCGAGGCGGAACATCTCGTCGCCGGCGTCCATCAGCTCGATCTCGCGGGTGCGAGCGCCCTCGTGATAGTCGACGCGCTCACCGGCCATCAGCGCGCGACACACCCGGAGGTAGTCGCGGAAGTCCTCGACAAGGACGGGCGGCAATCCCATCGCACGCCTCGTGGTGTTGCCGGAGCCGATGCCGAGGACGGCGCGTCCGGGTGCGATCGCGTTGATCGTCCCCATGCTGCTAGCCATCAGTGGAGCCACCCTCGAACCGGGGTTGGTCACGCCGGGGCCAAGGATCATCGAGTCGGTGTGCTCGGCGGCGAGCGTCAACGCCGAGAAGACATCGGCGAACAGCATCTGACTGTCGTACAACCAGCCGTGGCTGAAGCCGGCACCCTCTGCTCGCTGGAAGGCACGCCACATCTCGATGTGGGCGGGTAGGAAAATTCCGAATTGCATGGTGAACCTCAAGGGGGGGCTCGGGAGTTACTGCGGCTAGGTCATCTGCATGAACTGCTGGATCAACGGCACGATGATCTCGGACACATCTTCCTAGCAGAAGTCGCCAGCGTGCGGGAGCCGGACGACGGGGCCGTTCGGAAGACCACCTTGAAGCCGACGATTGCATGCTCCGGCTTCTCAGCCAACCTCGGGAGGTTGTCGCGCGCCTCGAGCATGTAGTCGCGGACACGACCGAGGTAGGCGTCGAGTGGGAACTCGATCGCGCCGAGGCAGGCGGCTTTGTCGGGGAACGGCGCCGAGTAGGCGCGGATCCAAGCATCGTCGACGGCGGCCGAGTTCTCGAAGCCGATGATTTTCATGACGCTGAGGATATTGCTGCCGAGGTGGCCGAGCGTTTCCTCGAGAGTGCCTGCTTCGTGGTGTTGGTCGATCCACTGGAACCACGGCAACGGCGCGGGCGGCGCACCGTCGCTCTGCGGGACGGCGGCACCAGCGATCACGGTGTTCATCAGGCAGAGTCGCTTCACCCGGTCGAGGTGACGCAGCGCGTAAGAGGTGCCGATCGGGCCGCCCCAATCTTGGAGGCCGAGGGTGATGTCCCGGAAGTCGAGTTCATCGATGAGGGCGGCAAGGTTCTCGACGTGAGTCTTCGCCGTGTACTCGCGGTCCTGCGGCGTTTCGCTCTTGCCGAAGCCCATTTGGTCGGGGGCGACGACGCGGTTGGTCTTCGAGAGCTCGGAGATGAAGTTGCGATAGAAGTAGCCCTAGGTCGGCTCGCCGTGGAGCAGCACGATTGAGTCGCCTGCGCCCTCGTCGACGTAATGCATCCGGAAGCCCGGGGCGGTCGAGAAGTGGGGTGCGAACGGGAACGTCCCGGCGAAGGTTTTGTTAGGGGGGATCATCGGGAGGGCCTCCTCGGCGGTGGCCGAAATGCTACGCCCGGGGGCCGTGCATCACCACGCGCCTTCGAGACGGACCCGCACGCTGACGCGAGTGCACGGAGCAAGTCCAGCCCGGTTACGCAGGGTGAAATCACGAACCCGTACGCGATGGGCCTCGACCCGTGGGGCGGCATCGTTGATACCTGGGGCCCGACCCAGCTCACCGCGACTGTCGAGGTGGTCGACCAGTACGCCATGGCCTTCGACCCGTGCGTGGAGATGCTCGGGCGCGGACGCTGGCAATACGACGCTTCGCGTAGTCTCGGGCGGTTCGCAGCCGCACCGAAGGACCGTCCGAGGAGGATTGCCATGCCCGTCGACCCGAAGCGTGAGAGCTGGAAGCCGGGGATGTCGTTTGAGTACGCGGTCGAGGAGCTCGAGTACGTCAAGGACCTGGCGAAGGAGATGGGCGGTCCCGAACGCATCAAGCGCCAGCACGACGGGGGCCGCTACACGATCCGCGAGCGCGTCGAGAAGTTCGTCGATCCGGGCAGCTTCATCGAGGCAGGACCGCTGGTCGGCGCCGCCGAATACGACGACGACGGGAACATGACGAGTTTCACTCCTGGCGGGTTCGTGATGGGGTTGGCCGAGGTGAACGGTCGCCCGGTGTCCATCGGCGGCGACGACTTCACGATCTCCGGCGGCAGCCCGCACAACGTGCGCAAGGGCGCCTCGCAATTCACGCAACCGCTTTCACTGCAGTACGGGATCCCCTACGTGCAGCTGATCGAGGGCGTCGGCCATTCCTCGAAGTCCGATGAGACGCAGGGACACATGGGGCTGCCCAGCGGCGAGCAGTGGCACCGGTCGGCGCGGTTGCTCGCGCGGGTGCCGGTGGCGGCGGGGATCATGGGATCGGTGGCCGGAGCGCCCGCGGCGTACGCGCTGATGTCGCACTTCACGGTGATGATCAAGGGGCAGTCGCAGATCTTCCCGTCGGGCCCGCCGGTGGTGCAGCGCGCAATCGGCGAGAAGCTCAACAAGGAGGAGTTGGGCGGCGCACAGATGCACGTCCACGACAGTGGCCAGGTCGACAACGAGGCCGAGACCGAGGAGGAGGCCTTCGAGCAAATCAAGGCGTTCCTCTCCTACCTGCCGAACAGCACCAACGAGGTGCCGCCGCGCGTCGAGACGGGCGATGACCCGAATCGTCGCGTCGAGGAGTTGCTGACGATCATGCCGGTCGACCGCCGCCGCGCGTACGACCCGCGGAAGCTGATTGAGCTGGTGGTCGACAACGGCGAGTTCTTCGAGATGCGACGCCACTGGGGCGGTTCGCTGATCACCGGGTTCGCGCGCCTCGATGGCTACAGCGTCGGAATCATCGGTAACGACCCGATGGTGATCGCGGGCGCGATGGATGGCGATGCCGCCGACAAGTACGCCCACTTCGTGGACCTCTGCGACACGTTCAACCTGCCGGTCGTGATCTTCCTCGATATGCCGGGGTTCATGCTCGGCTCGTGGGCTGAGAAGAAGGCGACGATGCGGCGCGGCGTGCGCGCACTGATCGCGAGCGCTGAAGCCAAGGTGCCGAAGGTCGAGTTCAACGTGCGCAAGTCTTACGGCGTCGCCGCCGACGCGCCAAACAGCCTCGGTCATCCCGACGGGCTCAACCTGCGGTTCGGCTGGCCCGCCGGCGAGTGGGGTGGCATCCCGATCGAGGGCGGCGTCGCGGCGGCATACCGTCGCGAGATCGAGGCCGCACCGGACCCCGATGCGCACCGCGCGATGATCGAGGAGCGCTTGCTGAAGATGCGCTCGCCGATGAAGGCAGCGCAGCACTTCGACGTAATCGATCTGATCGACCCTCGAGACACCCGCCGCCTCGCCTGCACCTTCGTGCGGCTCGCGCAGCCGATGCTGAGAGACCTGGCAGCGCGAGAGAAACGGGCCGTTCGACCTTAGTCGGCTCATAGACCACGGCAGCGCGTTCGCGGTGAAGCCTGCGAGAGATATGCTCCGGCACGGGAGACGACGTGCAGTGAGCCTGATCTTCGACGGATTCGAACTCGACCTCGATCGCTACGAACTGCGTGGCGTCGATGGACCGATCGCGCTCGAACCACAGGCGTTCGAGGTGCTTGCGCTGCTCGTGGGAAACCGCGAACGGGTCGTCTCGAAGCAGGAATTGCTCGACCACGTCTGGGAGTCGCAGTTCGTCTCGGACTCCGCGCTCACGACGCGGATCAAGGAAGTTCGACGAGCCCTCGGCAACGATGGGCGGGCACAACGGTTCGTGCGCACGGTTCACCGGCGCGGGTACCACTTCATCGCGGAGGTCAGTGAGACAGAAGCCGCCTTGCAGGCCCACGGCAAGACGATCGCGGATGCTCCCTCGGCAGCCTTCGCTCCCTCGGAGCAGGCAGCGACGGTCGAGGCGCCCTCGGGGTTCGTCAGCCGCCAGGCCGAGCTGGAGCGGCTGCGGGTGGCGCTCGACACGGCGATGGGCGGCAGCGGTGGCGTCGTACTGCTCGCTGGGGAACCAGGCATCGGCACGACCGCGACGGTTCGCCAGCTCGAGGCGCTTGCCGCTGAGCGCCACCCTATTACCCGTCGGTGCAGATCGGCACGGCACCATGCCACAGCGACGACGAGCTTCGAGTCCGTCGGCGCGGACGTCTTTCGGCAGCAGCTTGAGGGGGCGAACGGATGAGCATCGAAACGCGGCGGATCGGTCAGACAGAGATCGAGGTCACGACGATCGGCCTAGGAGGTGCGTTCCTCGGACGGGCGACACCGGAGGAAGCCGGACCGGTGGTGGACGCGGCGTGGGACGGCGGCGTGCGCTACTTCGACACCGCGCCGCTCTACGGGATGGGGAGCAGCGAGCAACGCGACGGTGCGGCACTCTCGCCCCGGCCTCGGAACGAGTTCGTGCTGTCCACGAAGATCGGCCGCCTGCTAGTACCGGGCGCGGACGGGAAACTCGAGGTGCAGTACGACTACAGCGCGGACGGCGTGCGTGCCTCGTTTGAAGCGAGCCTCGAGCGGCTCGGACTTGACCGGGTCGACATTCTGCTCTGCCACGACATCGACGTCTGGACCCACCACGAGGGCCAACCAGCGATCTACGAGGCGGCGCGCACCGGCGCGCTCCGCGCGCTGACCGAGATGCGCCGCGACGGCGTGATCGGCGCGTGGGGCCTCGGCGTGAACGAGTGGCAGGTCTGCGACCGCCTCCTCGAGGAATTCGAACCCGACTGCTTCCTGCTGGCAGGGCGCTTCACGCTGTTGGAGCAGGAGCCGCTGGAGGCGTTCCTACCTCGGTGCGTCGATCGCGGGGTGTCGGTCGTGATCGGGGGGCCGTACAACTCCGGGCTGCTCGCGAATGCGACCCGGGAGAAGGCGCGCTACGACTACAAGCCGGTCGACGACAAGCGTTGGGAGCGGGCACAGCGCATCCGAGCGATCTGCGACGCCCACGGCGTCGACATCCGCGCTGCCGCACTCCAGTACCCACTGCGACACCCCGCCGTCGCCTCGGTGATCCCGGGCGCGAAGTCCGTCGCCGAGGTGACGGCGAACCTCGAACTGGTCGCCGCGCCGATCCCGGACACGCTGTGGGACGAGCTGGATGCGGCCGAGCTGGCGCCGAGGGTTTAGCTGCCGGGCCGCTAGGTCTCAGCGGACTCTTCCCAAAGGGGGCGACCTGTAGCCGGGTCGCGGACCCTTGAATTCGGCCTCCACGGACCGAATTCAAGGGTCCGCCGCAGTGAGATGGAGGAAGGCGTACGCGTATATCCGAAGCCACCAACCAAGCAAGTAGACGACGAAGGCGAATAAGTTTCGAGGATACGGGCGCCCCAGCAGCAGCATGACCCAAACAACGACGAGGACGAGCTCCGCCAAGGCCGTCAGAAGCTAGAGAACGAGATAGTGAGGCACGAGGAACGCCCACTTCAGCAGCGTGATACGCCGGCTTCGCGCTGACTCCACTGGAGGCAGATCAATCGCGACTCAGACGTCGTACTCGCGGTCGGTCCACGGATAGCGATCGGTCCAGCAGGAATAGGTACACAAGGAAACGGATGCCGAAACGCACGATCTCCGCGTGCGCATCGAACCACCAACGTGGGGAAGGCGTCGGGCCGCCTCATCGCGCGTCGACGGTGAGCGTTCCACGACACACAGCTCTCGAGCCACGTGGTGACCGCGCCGCACGCGTTGGCGATCGATGAGAAGCGTGCGGCGTTCTTGCCCGCTCCGTGGTGTGCGGACGAGGGGCGGATGACCAAGGACCTCGATTCGGTGAAATAGGTCTGGTCCTCCGGCTGCCACAGCGACATTGGCGGGCAGAACGGGCGGATCACGTTCCACTCGATACTCGAAGAAGCAGCGGCTGCTGGACTGACCTTCAATCCGCCGATTGAAACGCGTACTGAGCCTACGGAGCCGCAGATCCTGCACGAGTCGCTCTCGCGGTTCTACCGGATCGGCACTGGCTGGGTGTGGTGTCCGATCCAGGAGCCGGCTCCTAACGCGGATGGTCCGCGCTTCCTCATTGAGTCGCTCGATCCGTCCTCGGAAGAACTGCGCGAACTCGCCAGCACGGACTCCGACGGGGGACGTGACTACCAACCGGTCGCGCGTGAGCAGCGGGAGATCCTGACCCGGCTGGGCATGCGCACCCCGAAGCCGGGCTGGGGCCTTGCGCTGTCGTACTACCTCGGTCAGTACGAGGAGCTCTGCAAGCGGGGAGATTCCTGCTGACCGAAGTACAGCGAGTGGAGCGCGGAGCGTGTTCGAAGCTCCGAGGCTCGCTCAACCTCGGAGACGCCCCAGTAGCCGCGTGCGGCAGCGTCACCGCCCTCCCGACTCATGTGTGCAATCATCCAGCCGTCGCTGGATGATGCACGAAGGGATGTCGCATGACGTGGGAGAGCGCCGCAGACCTCGCAAGTGAGCTGCGCAGCGGCAGGCGATCCGCCGTCGAGGTGATGGAAGCGACCTACGAGCGCATCGAGGCGGTGAACCCGCGACTCAACGCGCTCGTGAACCTGCGGCCTCGAGCGGACGCGCTCGCGCTCGCTGTCGAGGCAGATCGTGTGCCCTCGGGAGCGCGATCTGCGCTCCACGGGCTGCCGATGGCGCCGAAGGACCTCGGCGATGTCGTCGGGTTCCCGACCACGCAGGGCTTCGTGCCGTTTCGCAACCGGATCGCCGCGGCTGACGGTCGGATGCAGGCGCGCCTCCGCGAGGCAGGCGCGCTGTTCATCGGCAAGTCGAACACCCCGGAGTTCGGACTCGGGTCGCACACGTTCAACAGCCTCTTCGGCGCGACGCTGAACCCGTGGAACCCGGAACGGACACCCGGCGGGAGCAGCGGCGGCGCGGCGGTCGCGCTAGCAAGCGGGATGTTGTCGCTGGCCGATGGCAGCGACATGGGCGGGTCACTGCGCAACCCGGCTTCGTTCTGCAACGTCGTCGGGCTACGGCCCTCGATCGGGCGCGTGCAAGCGCGAGGACCCGCGACATGGTTTGGGAGAATCTCGACCGGTGGCCCGATGGGACGCACGGTCGCCGATACCGCGCTCCTGTTCTCGGTGCAGGCGGGGCCTGACGAGCTCGACCCGCTCACCCTATCCGAGGCTGGCGCGACCTTCCGCGACGCGGCTTCCGAGGCGTCAGTCGCATCGCTGCGCGATCAGCCACTCCGGATCGCCTACAGCGCCAACCTGCACGGCCTGCCGATCGCGCGCGAGGTCGCCGAGGTGATCGCGCGGGCACCGGCGGTGTTCGAGGAGCTCGGCTGGGCGGTCGAAGAGGCCGCACCGGACCTCTCGGGCGCGATGGAGGTGTTCCAGACGCAGCGGGCCGCGACGCTCTCCAACCTCGGGCGGCAGCTGGACACCGACGTGCCGGACTGGCGGTCACACGCGAAGGAGACCGCGATCTGGAACATCGAACAGGGGTTCACGCTGACCTCGGAGGCGGTGATGCGCTCCGAGCTGGCGCGCACCCAGATCTACGCCGAGGTCGCCCAGTTCTTCGACAAGTACGACGCACTGATTCTGCCCGCCGCTCAGGTCGCCCCGTTCCCGATCGAGACGGATTGGATCCGCGAGATCAACGGAGTCGAGCTGCCGACCTACCTCGACTGGATGACGGTCTGCTGTGCGGTCTCGGTGACGGGTCTGCCCGCGATCTCGGTGCCCGGTGGGTTCACCTCGGACGGTCTCCCAGTCGGACTGCAGATCGTCGGGAAGCCGCGCGGCGACCTCAAGCTGCTGCGCATTGCCGCAGCGTTCGAGGCCGCCACGGAGCATCACTTGCGGGAGCCAGGGATTCACGCGTAGGGGGGGGGCCAATCGGCAAGCGGGAGCCGAGAGTTACCCTTGATTCGTGCCCAATAACGAGATTCTTCACCAGGTTCGGACGCTGCCGGAGAAACCGGGCGTCTACATCATGCGCGACGCCGCTGACGATGTGATCTACATCGGCAAGGCGACGAATCTACGATCGCGGGTGCAGTCCTACTTCGGATCTTCGAGGAGCCTGGAGCCGAAGGTGCGCGCGCTCGCGGAGCGGGCCCGCAAGATCGAACACGTGGTGACGCGGAACGAGGCGGAGGCACTCCACCTCGAAGCGACGCTCGTGAAGCGGCACCAGCCGGTGCACAACGTGCGGCTCAAGGACGACAAGCACTACCCGTACCTGAAGATAGACGTCCAGAACCAGTGGCCGCGGGTCACGATCACGAGGCGTGTCGAGACCGATGGCGCGCGCTACTTCGGGCCATATGCCTCGGCCGGGTCGGTGCGGCGCACGCTATCCGTCGTGAAAAAATTGTTCCCGTGGCGTTCCTGTACCAAAGAGATCACCGGCACTGACCCACGACCGTGCCTCGATTACTTCATCCAGCGCTGTATTGCGCCGTGTACGGCGTACTGTACGAAAGAAGAGTACGACGAGGTCATCG
>Ga0114999_10010015_pt1 | contig 10304 bp, 7 predicted proteins | sample ArcticOcean_MG_C_3_FD_89820 | JGI IMG/M metagenome (GOLD analysis project Ga0114999, IMG submission 89820) | Marine microbial communities from western Arctic Ocean - ArcticOcean_MG_CB8_126 | ecosystem: Environmental > Aquatic > Marine > Oceanic | place: Arctic Ocean: Canada Basin | collected... | reverse complement strand
GCTACGTTGTTAGAAGAATCTTCCGAGGCGGAACTGGTTCACATTATCAAATGTTATGGCGAAGAGCGTCGGGCCAAGCGCGTTGCTCGTTCCATTTGTCATTTTCGCGCCGAGCGCGGCATGGCTACTACAGCCGACCTGAGGGCTGCAGTCGAAGCGACGCGCCCACAGCACGTGCCCAAGACTCTGGCGCGCGTGTTTCAGGCCCTGCGCATTGTCGTCAACGACGAATTGGGGCAGCTCGAAGCGGGGTTGAATGCAGCGGTGGATTGCCTCATGCCGGGAGGGCGCTTGGTAGTGATAGCTTATCACTCGCTCGAAGATCGCCTGGTGAAGACCAAATTTGCCGGATTTTCCAAAGGATGCATCTGTCCGCCGGTGGTGCCGATATGCGTGTGCGATCACCAGCCCACGTTCAAAAAAGTGGGAGGTAAACCGCGGCGGGCAACAGCCGCCGAAGTGAACGAAAACCGCAGGGCGCGCAGTGCCATCTTGCGCGTCTATGAGAAACTTTAAGCAAAGAACATTTTGGCGCAAAACATAAGTAATAGCGCTGCTGGCCAGGGAATGCGGCGGCGGCCTCTGATACTGGTGGTAGCCCTGGTCGGTTTCACATTATTGTATCTGTGGAAGAAGGTTGAGTTGGCGCGCATTGATCAACGCCTGAGTGAGATCGAGAGCGAAGTGGGCGACTTGCGAGAAGAAGACGCGAGATTGCGTGCAACTATAGACCAATACAGCAAGCCGGGAACTATTAAAAAAATTGCCGCAGAGAAATTGGATATGATCTATCCGAGCGGACAAGTGGACGAGTTGATCTTGGAAGATAAAGGCAGGAGTGCCACAAAATGAACAAGGCGATGGGACAGCAAGAAGCCGGGCAACGACGTCTGTGGGGCATTATTGCGCTGGGCGTGCTCTGTTGGTTGGGCTTGGCCGGGCGGCTGGTCCAGATACAGGCTATTGAGCACGCCGACTATCTCAGCCGCGCAAAAGACCAGTACGAGCGTCGTTTTCAGCTGAAGGCCAAACGGGGAAATATCCTCGATCGCCGCGGTCGGCAGCTGGCCGTCGATATTAAGACCGTGTCTTTCTATGCCAATCCCAAACAGATTGAGGAACCCGAACAGGTTGCCGAGTATTTTGCCCGTTTTTCCGGAAAGAGCGTTGCCGCGCTAAAAAAGCAACTCGAGAACGGCAAGTCGTCCTTTACCTATTTGGCCCGCCAGGTGGACGAGAATCAACTCGACGAAGTGCGCCGCCGCGTTTTTAAAGGCGTGTACGAACATCCGGCGACTAAGCGCAACTACCCCCACGGCAAACTCGCCGGTCAGGTTCTGGGACACACCAATATTGACAACCAGGGCAGCGAGGGGGCCGAATTCGCTTTTGACGCGATGCTGCAAGGGGTGGATGGTAGCTATCTATCACACATCGACGTAGGAAGGCGGCAAGTGGCCGGAACGCGCCAGGATCTCAAGGCGTCGCGAGATGGGCACAATGTTGTTTTAACTATAGACGCCTTGTACCAGGATATCGTCGAGGAAGAGTTGGCTCGGGCAGTGGGCGAATTTGGAGCCGAGGGAGCGCTGGGCATCGTCGCCGATCCGCGTAGCGGAGAGATTCTGGCGATGGCCAATATGCCGCTCTACGATCCCAACCAACCCGGGCGCACAGCGCCCCAATTGCGGCGCAATCGCGCCATCACCGATCCCTTTGAACCTGGATCAACGTTCAAGTTGATCTCTTCGGCCGCTGTTCTGCAAGATGGGCGAGCGCAGATAAGGGATCGCGTTTTTTGCGAAGAGGGGCGTCTGGTGTTGGAGAATGGCGATGTCATTCGCGACACCAGTCCGCATGGTTGGATGACTTTCCGCGAGGTTTTGGAGCGTTCCAGTAATATAGGCACGATCAAATTCGCCCAGCGTTTGGAGCGCAAACGCTATTACGAGTACATGCGCAATTTCGGTTTTGGCACCCGCAGCGGTATTGGGCTGCCGGCGGAGAGTGCTGGCCTTTTACACGGGGTGAATAAATGGTCAGAGCGCTCACTCGAAACGCTGGCCATTGGGCAGGAAATCAGCGTCACAGCGCTGCAATTGGTTCAGGCTTTTGGCGCCATTGCCAACGGCGGTCAGCTCATGGCCCCCAAGATAGTTAAGGCATGGGTCGCTGCCGACGGGCACGTGATAGAGGAAATGCGCCCCCAGGTTATTCGCCGCGTTATATCCGCAGAGGTGGCGGCCAGTCTGCGCGACATATTGGCTGGCGTAGTCCAGCGCGGCACGGGTAAGAACGCAGGCATTGAGGGTATGAGCGTGGCTGGAAAAACGGGAACAGCCCAGCTGGCAATTGGCGGCGGTGCCGGCTATGAGGTGGACGAATATGTCGTTTCTTTCATCGGTTTTTTGCCGGCGGAGAAACCCGAATTGATAGGGCTGGTGGTCGTCGACCGGCCACAGCGGGAAAAATGGGGGAGCCAGGTGGCGGCGCCCGTGTTTAAGCGCATCGCAGAGCGCATTCTCTATTTGGGGGACGGCCGCCTAGCGGCGCATCGACCGCGGGAAGCTAGTGGCAAGGTAGATGAAGTCGTCGTTCCCGATTTGCGCGGTACAACCCGACAAGTGGCGCAGTTCCAGGCCGAAATGCGCGGTGCTACGCTGCGCTTTGCCGGTGCCGGCGATGTAGTTGTCTACCAAGAGCCCGCCCCGGGTTCGCGCAGTGCTACTCCGCTCCAGGTCACTTGTGTTTTAGGGGACAACGGCGCAGGTAAGTTAGAGGAAACTGCGACTATGCCTCGACGCCAAGAATTGCTCTTGCGCCATTTGAACGAACGAACATTAGCCAGTCTGGTATCGATGAGGGCAATGTAGTGGAAACCCGAATGGCGATCTCCTTGGCCGAGTTGTTAGAAGTCCTACCTGAGGCGCGTGTACAGGGGGATGAGGACCGGCCCATTGGCAAAATAGAATGCGATTCGCGCCAGGTGCAAGAGGGCGATCTCTTTGTTGCCATTCGCGGTGGAGAAGAGCAGGACCGCCACCAGTTTATCCCCGATGTTGTGGGTCGAGGTGCGGGGGCGGTGGTCGCCGAAGAGGAAGTCGATACTGGAAAGGCCACGCGCGTTCTAGTAGGAGACTGCCGTCACGCGCTGGCGGCCTTGGCGGCCAAATATTACGATTATCCGGACAGGAAATTGCAGTTGGTAGGCATTACCGGCACCAATGGCAAGACGACTACGGCCTTACTGATCCAGCACATGCTGGAAAAAGCTCAATTGTCTTGCGGTTATGTAGGCACTCTGGGCAATATTGTAGACAACGGTTTAGCGGAAGGTGCCAATACCACTCCGGAAGCGTGCGAATTGATGCGCCTCCTGGACGCGATGGTGACAAGGGGCAAGCGGGCTGCCGTACTCGAAGTTTCGTCGCATGGCCTGGCATTGGAGCGGGTGGCTGGCATGCAATTTAAGGTGGGAATATTCACCAACTTAACACGCGACCACCTCGATTTTCATCGGACCGAAGCCCGTTACTTTGCCGCCAAGGCCCGCCTCTTCGAGGCGTTGCAAGCGGAGACAGGGGCAGTGGCTGTCATCAATGGCGACGATCCTGCCGCCACCGCATTGGCTCAGTGCAGCAATGCACCTGTGCTGAGCTATGGAATGGAAGAAGGGGCACAGATTCGCCTGTTGCGAATGGAACAGACGGCGGCGGGCATGGAATTAGAAGTGGAAACGCCGCAGGGGCCTATAGCGTTGCTTAGCCAGTTGACCGGACGGTTCAATTCCTATAACATATTAGCCGCCATTGGCTGTGGTCTGGCGCTGGATATTAAACCGGCGGCAATCGCCGACGGTATCGGCGCTGTCGAACGCGTACCCGGACGCTTTGAACGGGTAGCGGCGGGACAAGATTTTGAAATAATTGTCGATTACGCCCATACGCCGGATGCGCTGGAGCGTCTATTGCAGGCGGCACGAGAATTGACTCGTGGGCGTCTGCTGTGCATCTTTGGCTGTGGAGGTGATCGGGATCGCGGCAAGCGGCCCCAGATGGGGCGGATCGCGGCGCAACAGGCCGACCTCGTCTATGTAACTTCGGACAATCCGCGCAGCGAGACGCCCGCAGCTATTATAGAAGAGATCGTCGCCGGTATGGATCGATCCGCGGCGGCGCAGGTCGTTGTCGACCGGCGCGCGGCGATCGAGCAGGCCTTGGCCGCCGCTCAGAGCGGTGATGTAGTCGTCATTGCTGGCAAGGGACACGAGACCTACCAGGAGATCGCCGGGCGTATTATAGACTTTGACGATCGCCAGGTGGCGCGCCAGATTATAGCGGCGCGCAGTGCTGCTGTTGGCGCAGAAGGGAGGGGGTAGTGGAGGGCGTATCCCTGGCCGAAATTCAACAGTGGACGGAAGCCGATCTTGTTGGTATCTTTGATGGGGCTTGGGAGCCCGCAGCGATATCCACCGACACCCGGACACTGGTCGCCGGTGAACTTTTCTGTGCTCTCAAGGGGCCGTCGTTTGAGGGGCACGAATTTGTTGCCCAGGCTTTTGCCGCCGGTGCCTGCGGTGCCATCGTCGAGCGCCAGTGGGCGCAGCGCGACGATAAGAACGCAACGTCTGGGCCGCTTTTATTGGTCGATGACCCTTTAGTGGCCTTGGGCACTGTGGCTCGTAACTACCGTCGGCGTTTCGATTTGCCCGTAGTTGCCGTAGTGGGCAGTGCCGGCAAGACGACGACTAAGGAAATGATCGCTGCGGTGTTGGCGCAGCGCTACCGCGTGCTGAAGACTTCTGGCACGCAGAACAATGAAATAGGCGTGCCCCAGACGCTGTTACAACTCACCCGGTGCCACGAGGCGGTGGTGCTGGAACTGGCGGCGCGCAAGAAGGGCGACATTCGCTACCTGTGCGAAGTGGTTGCCCCCACAGTCGGTGTCCTACTCAATATCGGCACCGCACATCTCGAATTTTTTGGATCTGTAGAGGGAGTGGCCGAGGCCAAAGGGGAGCTCCTGGATTATCTGGATGAGTCTTCAACGGTTCTCGTCAACGAAGATGACTGTGTCGTGGCCCAGGAGGTAATGAGGACAAAGGGGAGACTCCTGGGCTTCAGTCTAAAACGTGAGAGCCGCTATCGTGGGGAGGGACTCATCCTCGACCGGGAGGGCCGAGGTCACTTCTCTCTACAGAATTTTTCTTTCTCGCTGCACATTCCTGGAAAACACAATGTATACAATGCCCTGGCCGCTGCTGCGGTTGGGGATATCTTGCAGGTACCCTGGTCGGACATGCAAAAAGCACTGTCGTCTTTCCAGCCTGTAGCCATGCGTTCGGATTGCTTGCGAAAAAACGAAATTTGTGTTATTAATGATAGTTACAACGCTAATCCCGACTCGGTAAAGGCGGCTCTGGAACTGCTTGGAGCCATGGTTTCCGAAGGGGGACGCAAGATCGCCGTACTGGGCGATATGTTGGAATTGGGACCTCAGGGCCCCGCATTACACGCCGATATTGGGCGTCGGTGCGCCGCCTTACCGGTCGATATATTGTTGACTATCGGACCTTTGAGCGCCGCGACTGCCGCCGCTGCGCAAGAAGGCATCGCGCCGTTGAAACAGGCGCAACACTTTGATGATAAAGGACAATTGAGCCAATATCTTGCCAACGTTTTGCAGCCGCGAGATACGGTGTTGGTAAAAGCATCGCGCAGCATAGGTTTGGAAGAGGTCGTCGAACAGATCACCTGAGCGCTTCCCCGAGCGTGACGACTGTCTTCTTTTTACACTCCTTCCCTCTCTTTCTCCCCGCTTTTCCAGAAAGCATACCGGTCTGTCCAGACCGCTCATTATGAAAGCTATTCGAGGTGCTGGCGTACAAGCACTGCTCATCGCTCTGATATTAGTGGGCCTGGGCCTGGTGATGGTATACAGTGCTAGTTCTGTGCTGGCCAGCGTCAAATTCGCCGATAGCAGCTTTTTTCTTGAACGCCAGAGTATTCGCGCTGCCATTGGTCTAGTGCTCATGTTCTTGTTGGTGCGTATACCGCTCGATTTATGGGCGCGCGGAGCACGTCTGATGTTGGTCTTCGGTTTTGTTCTGCTGGTCCTGGTACTGCTCTTGGGAGAGGGGCGCAATACGCAGCGTTGGTTCTGGCTGGCAGGAGTCGCCTTCCAGCCGTCGGAATACGTCAAGCTAGCGCTGGTTGTTTACCTGGCCGATGTAATGGCGCGGCGAGAAGAGCAGATGAATGATTTTAGGTCGGGGTTGTTACCGCGCTTGCTAGTCATTGCCGCGGTCGTCCTGCTCGTCGCCTTGCAGCCAGATCTGGGGACTGCCCTGGCTATAGGCATGATTGCCGGTGTAATGCTCTGGGTTGGGGGAGCGCGGCCTGTGCACCTTTTAGGCTGTGGCCTGGCGATGGTGCCTTTCGTGGCATTTTCACTCTACCTTGCTCCGTACCAATTGCGCCGTTTTCTCAATTTTATCCAGGCCGGTGACGTCCTGGGGAACAATTACCAATTGGAACAATCGCTGCTGGCTTTGGGAAGCGGTGGTTTTTACGGGGTGGGCCTGGGCAACAGTATGCAAAAGCAGCAATTCTTGCCCGAGCCTCATACAGACTTTGTTTTTGCCTTCATCGGTGAAGAAATGGGCCTAGTAGGTACCTTGATCGTCATTGGGCTCTTTGTCGCCTTTGCCATTCACGGACTGCGCATTGCTCGTGAGGCACCCACCTATCACGGCTTTTTGTTGGCTACCGGTATCACCGTGATGATTTCGGTTTATGCCATGCTCAATATCGGCGTAGTGACGGGCGTGCTGCCCACCACCGGTCTGCCCCTGCCGTTTATCAGTTATGGTGGATCCGCTCTATTGTGGAATTTGAGCGGGGTGGGGATCCTAGTGGGCATTGCCCGTCCTCGTGTTCGGGGAGAACAGTTGGTAACACCGCGGCACAAGCGCAGTGTGGAGATGGTCCGCAAAGTGCGATGAAACCCTTATTCGAGCGTTTTACACAGATTCACATGGTCGGTATTGGCGGGGCGGGCATGGAGGGGATGGCCCGGATATTGCAGCAATTGGGATGCAATGTGAGCGGTTCGGATCAATTCGATTCAGCGGCCGTCGATGATCTGCGGCGGGAAGGATTTGAGATTTTTACAGGACACCGAGCGGCGCAAGTAGGCGCAGCCGATCTGGTGGTCTATTCGGCAGCGGTGCCCGAGAATAACGAGGAATTGGACTGGGCGCGCGGCGGCGGGATAGCGGTGGTCAAACGAGCTGAGCTATTGGGAGAGTTGACCCGGTCGCGTTATACGATAGGAGTGGCAGGTAGCCATGGTAAGACGACAACGGCCGCTATGGTCGCGGCCATTTGTCGGCGAGCTGGTTTGGATCCTGCCACCGCTGTAGGAGGACATGTTGACGGACGGGTAGAGGCTGGTTGGGGGGAAGGAAACGTATTCGTGGTCGAGGCCGACGAATACGACCGCAGCTTTCTTCAGCTCCATCCGCGCCTGGCACTGATAACGGGTATTGACGCCGAGCATCTGGACTGTTACGGCGACCTGGCAGCAGTGCAGCAGGCTTTTGGGCAATTTCTGGGCCGCTTGCCCTTTTACGGGCAGGGGATACTGGCTGGCGATCACAGCGGCGTTCGGGCCCTATTGGCAGAGCAAGAGCGCGGTTGGTTGACTTATGGCCTGGGAAACGACAATGACTACTTTGCTAAAGAAGTGGATTTGCAGCAATGGGGTAGTTCTTTTGCCATGGTCGGGTGTGGGGAGAGATTAGGGGATATTGAACTGCAAGTGCCCGGTGAATACAATGTGTGCAACGCAGTAGGAGCCGCTGCAATAGCTCACGTCTTGGAGGTAGATTTTGCTGCTGTTAGTTCAGCGTTGCGGGATTTTGCGGGCGTCGAACGGCGCTTTGAACGCAAGGGCGAGGTAGGCGACATTTTGGTAGTGGATGATTACGCGCACCATCCGGTCGAAATCGCCGCGGTATTGGAGGCAGCCAGGCACAGCGGCAGACGTCTGGTCGCGGTATTCCAGCCCCACCTATACTCGCGCACCCAGGCCCTGATGGGGGAATTTGCTCGAGCTTTAGAGGGAGCCGATCAAGTGGTGTTGACCGCTGTATACGGTGCGCGGGAAGAAGCCGTGCCCGGGGTCGAGGCCGATGAGATCGTGCGCCAGATGCACAATGAGGGATTTGCTGCTGCGGAATACGTGCCCCAATTAGAGGATTTGGCTTCCCACCTGGTAGCAGTCTGCGCGCCGGGGGATTTGGTTTTAACTATGGGAGCAGGAAATATAGACCGGATTGCAGACGAGCTCTTGCTCGCCTTAGGCGCTTAGCGCGATTGGTTACAAATATGGCACGCGAAAAAAGAAAAAAAGGCAAAGAACGCGATTTGGCCTTTGCGGTAAAGTCGACTCAAGCAGGCGGACAGGATGCCAAGGTGTGGCGTTTTGGGTGGCTCAAGGGGATCAGATGGAGGTATCTACTTCCTCCTCTGGCTGCAATTGTGCTTGCCTTGGGTGGATGGCGCGCCGTTCAGCTTTGTATGGAAACGTCTACTTTCACCTTGGAGGCACTAGAAGTACAAGGACTGAACATGTTGCGTGGAAGGGATATACTGGAGGCCAGTGGGCTGGACGTGGGAGACAATATTTTTGCTGTGGACTTAGCCGAAGTGGCCGTCCAGGTCGAGCATTTGCCGTGGGTAGAAAAGGTGCTGATAGAACGCAAACCTCCCGATCGTCTGGTTATTTCAGTCGTTGAGCGCCAGCGCCTGGCCTGGGTGGAATTGGGTGAAATATACGGCGTTGATAAAGAAGGCGTTTTATTGCCGGCGGCCAGCGAGGAAAACGAGTCCTATCGCGATCTAGATTTGCCTGTTATCAGCGGCTTGCAAACAATGGGCGATAGCCTGAAAACCGGTGAAGTCCTAGGCGATTCTACGCTAACTGAAATCTTGACTTGGTGGCAGCAAGCCAATGTCTACGATGCAGAATTTTGCATGAATGTCTCCGAAATTCAGCCCTTGGGGGATGAAGGCCTACGCCTGCGCCTGGTTGGCGACGGCCTCGAAGTGCGTCTGCCATTGGATCGCGTCTCCGAGCGCTTGCGGGTATTGAAGAAGCTCATGGCACGGGTTTACCGGGAATGCCCCGACCCGGCCTATATCGACTTGCGGTTTGCCGGACAGGTAGTGGTGGGCACGGCGACCGCGAAGCCGAGTTCTTGAGGAAAGGAGGTGGGATACATGGCGCAAGAGGATATAGTAGTCGGATTGGATCTGGGCACGACCAAGATCTGTGCCATCATCGCCGAGCGCGGTGTGGAGGGCCAGGTGAAGGTCATCGGCGTCGGCAACCATCCGTCCGAAGGGTTGCGTCGCGGGGTAGTTGTCGATGTCGAGAAAACCGTTGAATCCATTAAAAAAGCAGTGGGCGAAGCCGAGTTGATGGCCGGTGTCGAGGTCGGTTCAGTGTTCGCCGGCATCGCCGGCGAACATGTGGGCAGCGCCAATAGTCACGGTCTTATCGCCGTAGGGGGGGAGGGCGGTGAGGTAAGTTCTGTCGACCGAGAGCGCGTCATCGAGGCCGCTCGGGCGGTGGCTGGCATTGCCAGTGATCGAGAGATACTACACCTCCTACCTCAGGACTTTAGCGTCGATGAGCAGCGCGGTATCCGCAATCCAGTTGGCATGGTTGGGGCGCGTCTAGAAGTAGATGTTCACATCGTCACCGGGGCGGTAACTTCGGCGCAAAATATATGCAAGAGCGTGCTGCGCGCCGGCATCGAAGTGAGAGATATCGTACTTGAACCGTTAGCCTCGAGCTATGCCGTATTGGAGCAAGAAGAGCGCGATATGGGAGTGTGTTTGGTGGATGTGGGCGGCGGCACTACGGACGTGGCGCTCTTTACCCAGGGCAGTGTGCGCCACACCAGCGTGATCGGCTTGGGCGGGCAGAATGTCACTAACGACGTGGCTATTGGCCTGCGGACTTCCTGGTCCCACGCCGAGAGCATCAAATGTGCCAGCGGTACGGCCTTGGCAGAGCAGATTGAAAAAGGGGAGATGGTCGAAGTACCCGGCGTAGCGGGACGGGCGCCGCGCCAGGTGCCGCGCCAGATGTTGGCCGCTATCATCGAGCCGCGCATGGAGGAAGTATTTGCTCTAGTACGCCGCGAACTCGTCGGGGCTCTATACGGGCGATCACTCAACGCCGGTATTGTGCTGACCGGCGGTGGGGCCCTGCTCGAAGGAGCCGTCGAATTG
>Ga0114999_10010014_pt1 | contig 10305 bp, 10 predicted proteins | sample ArcticOcean_MG_C_3_FD_89820 | JGI IMG/M metagenome (GOLD analysis project Ga0114999, IMG submission 89820) | Marine microbial communities from western Arctic Ocean - ArcticOcean_MG_CB8_126 | ecosystem: Environmental > Aquatic > Marine > Oceanic | place: Arctic Ocean: Canada Basin | collected... | reverse complement strand
CTGTTGAAGCTTCTATATTTGGATATGGCTTAACAAATTTGTCTGATAATTTTCCCGGTCTTGTAAACATTTCTCCATCACTATTTGGCCCATCTATAACTTCAAATTGTGCCGCTATTGCTTTTGCTTCTTCTTTAGAAAACATTGGTCCTCCCTCTTCATATAAATTTCTATAATTTAAATGTTGAATAGAGTGACAACCAGAACAAACTTCTTGATAAACTTGATACCCTCTTTGAAGAGAAGATCTTTCAAAAACACCAAAAATTCCATTAAAACTCCAATTAATTTCAAGCAATTCATTATTTTTTTCCTCTGAAAAAACTGAAAATGGAATTATAGATATAAAAATAACTACAATAATTTTATTTATAAGATTATTTAAATGATCCAACATTTTCACCCTCATATTTTGAAGCAGCTTTTTTAACTTTATCTAAAAGTCCTGGTTTATCTAAAACTGGATCAGATATACTTTGCGGTAATGGGTCTGTTTTTTCATAACGACCTAATAAAGGAAGTAAAATTAGAAAATGTATAAAATAATAAGCGGTTGCAATTCTTGATAAAATTAAATAAATGCCTTCTGGAGGTTTTGCTCCTAAATAACCGAGAAGAATTACCATAAATAACAAAACCCAAAAGAATTTTTTGTAAATTGGTCTAAACACTGCTGATCTAACTTTAGAGGTATCTAGCCATGGTAATAATATAAGAATTAAAATTGCAGCAAACATAAAAATTACCCCACCTAATTTGCTTGGTATGGCTCTCAAAATTGCATAAAAAGGAAGAAGATACCACTCGGGAACAATATGAGCAGGGGTTACTAGTGGATTTGCTTCAATATAATTATCAGGATGACCTAATACATTAGGGGCAAAAAATACAAACCATAAGAAAATAATTATAAAAACGAGTAAAGCTGTAAGATCTTTCATAACCATATAGGGGTGAAAAGGCATAGTTTCATTACTATTTTTTTTAACATCAATTCCAATAGGATTATTATTTCCTGGAATGTGTAAAGACCAAATATGAAGAATAACAAGTCCTACAGTTAAAAATGGAAGTAAATAATGCAAACTATAAAATCTATTTAAAGTTGGGTTATCTACAGAAAAACCTCCCCAAAGCCAAGTGGTAATGCTTTCTCCAATAAAAGGTATAGCACTAAATAAATTAGTTATAACTGTTGCTCCCCAAAAACTCATCTGTCCCCAGGGTAAAACATAACCCATAAATGCTGTTGCCATCATGAGTACATATATTAAAAGCCCAATGATCCAGATCAACTCTCTTGGTGCTTTATATGATCCATAAAATAATGACCTAAAAATGTGTATGTATACGGCTAAAAAAAACATTGAGGCACCATTGGCATGTACGTATCTTATTAACCAACCATAGTTTACATCTCTCATTATACGTTCAATACTTTGAAATGCATGGTCAACATGAGCCACGTAGTGCATTGCAAGAACTAACCCTGTCACTATTTGAGTAATTAAACAAAAAGTTAATATTCCTCCAAAAGTCCACCAATAATTTAAATTTTTAGGTGTTGGGTATTCTTGCAAGTGATGTGAAAGAGTTAAAAGAGGTAAACGACTATCAAACCATTGGGCTAGCTTAGATTTAGGAACGTATTTTTCTTCACTCATAATTAGCCTAGCCTATTTTAATTGTATTATTATTCACAAATTCGTATTTAGGTATTTCTAAATTTTTTGGAGCTGGGCCTTTTCTAATTCTTCCAGAAGTATCATAATGTGATCCGTGGCAAGGACAAAACCAACCTTTGTATTCTCCTGTATTTCCAAGAGGAACGCAACCAAGGTGAGTGCAGACCCCAACCATTACTAGCCATTCAGGGTTTTGGGTTCTTTCTGAATCTTTCTGAGGATCTTTTAAATCTTTTAATTCTACTTTTGCCGCTTCATCAATTTCTTCCTTTGTCCGTCTTCTTATAAATATTGGTTTTCCTCTCCATAAGACTGTAATTGTTTTTCCAAACTCAAGGCTACTAATATCTACTTCCGTGGTTGATAATGCTTTAACAGAAGAATCGGGATTCATTTGGTCAACTAAAGGCCAAATAGCAGCTCCAACACCTATCGCTCCCATAGTGTAAGTCGCCGTGAATAGAAAGCTTCTTCTTTCTGTATGATTTTTTTTACCCATAGATTTTAAGTTAATGTTTATTATATATTATTAATTAGTTATAATTTACATAAATTTACTAGGGTCAGAATGACACACAAACTAATATCTATTAAATAAAATGATTAATATTGCCTTATATCAACCTGATATACCACAAAACACAGCAGCCATAATTAGACTATGTTCCTGTTTTGATGTCGTTTTAGAAATAATAGAGCCTTGTGGCTTTCATCTTGGAGATAAAAGAATAAAAAGAATAGCAATGGACTATTTAGATAAAAGTAAAATAAAAATTTATAAATCTTATGCTGATTTTCTGTTAAGTAAAAAAAAGGCAAGGATAATATTAATGACAACAAAAGCTAAAAAAAATTATAATAAATTTCAATTTAAACCTAAAGATACAATTCTATTTGGGAGAGAAAGTGAAGGTGTTCCAAAAATAGTACATGATAAATCTTTTCAAAGATTAAAAATAAATATAAAAAATAATTCAAGATCTCTTAATATTGGTATGGCTGCGGCTATTGCATTATCGGAGGCTTTAAAACAAATTTCAATTTCTCAAAATGGTTGAAGATTTATATTTAAAAAAAAAATTAGCCAGCGCTTGGTTTAATCAACTTCAGCAAACTATTTGTTATGAATTTCAAAAAATAGAAATTGATTATGCAAAAAAAAAAATGAAAAAACCAATTCATTTTGAAAAAAAAACTTGGAAAAAATCTAAGTTAAAAAATGAAGGTGGTGGAATATTTTCTATAATGAAGAATGGGCTTATTTTTGATAGCGTGGGTGTAAACTTTTCAGAAGTTTCAGGTAAATTTCATAAAAAATTTAGGTCACAAATTTTAGGAGCTAAAAAAAATCCTAATTACTGGGCTTCTGGCATATCTGTTGTAGCACATATGAAGAATCCTAAAATCCCTGCATTACATTTTAATACAAGATTCATCGTTACCTCTAAGTATTGGTTTGGTGGAGGGATAGATGCAACCCCTTCTTTTAAAGATCAAAAGGAAAATAAATTTTTCCATAACAGTATTATGAAAATGTGTAAAAAAAATAAAACCAATTATTTAAAATATAAAAAATGGTGTGATGACTATTTTTACTTACCGCACAGAAAAGAAAGTCGAGGTATTGGGGGCATTTTTTTTGATCATAAAAGAGAAGATTGGGAAAAAGATTTTATTTTTGTTCGAGATGTAGGTTTATGTTTTATTAATTGCGCTAAAAATATTATAATAAATAAAATGTATCTAAAATGGTCAAAAAAACAAAAAAATGATCAGTTAATTAAAAGAAGTCGTTACGTTGAATTTAATTTATTGTATGATAAGGGCACTAAGTTTGGTCTTAACACTGGTGGCAATACTGAAGCTATACTGATGTCTTTACCGCCATCAGCAAAATGGAAATAAAATTATGGAAAAAGAACCAATTACTTCTCAAGGTATAGAAAATTTAAAAAAAGAAATTGAAGAACTAAAAAATAAAAAACGTCCAAAAATAGTGGAGGCAATTGCAGAAGCTAGAGCGCATGGTGACTTAAAAGAAAACGCAGAATATCATGCAGCAAAAGAAGAGCAGGCAAAAATTGAAGGTAGAATAATTGAAATTAATGATTTAATTGCAAGAGCAAATGTTATTGATGTAACTGCATTTGAGAAAAAAGATAATGTTATTTTTGGTTCAACAGTTCATTTAATTGACCTAGATAGTAATTCAAAAAAAGTTTACAAAATAGTTGGCAAAGATGAAGCTGATATAGCAAAAAATTTCATTTATTTTAGATCTCCAATTGGTAAAGCCTTGATAGGGAAAAAGAAAAAAGAACTAATAACTGTTGTAACGCCATCAGGAGAAAAAAACTTTGAAATAGCAGAAGTTAAGTATATTTAATCATAGCTAATTTTACTCAAAGATTTTTTAACCACTTCATTGTCTATAACAAAATTATTTTTAATCCACTGTTCTTTTAAAGATTCTAGTTTTTTTCCAAGTGTTTGGCCGCTTTTGTAACCATGCTTTATTAAATAGTTGCCAGTAATAGGAAATTTTGGAATCTCACAATCATTAACATATTCTAATAATCTTTCTATAGTTAAGCTATCTATTTTATTATTTATGCTAATTGAAAAAAGCAATAGATCTATTACATTATTTTTACCAATAAAATAAATTAATCTTTTAATATTTTCTTTTAAGTAAAAATTTTTCTTTTTTAAATTTTCAAAATTGTCAGAAATATTTTTAAGTCTATTTTTAGTTTTATTTGGTATCTTATATTTATGACAAAAATATTCGTAATTATTAGACTGATCTACAATTAATAAAGCTAGTATTAAATTGCTTTCATACTTTTCTTTTAGATTGCCTAATTTTTCAATTTTTTTTAATCTTTCAAAGTATTGTAATTGTGGAAATATGATTAAAATAATTTCTTTAGAAGTGTTATTATTAAATAAATTAAAAAAATTCTTTAAATAAAAAATCTTCTTTAATTCATCAAATATTCTTTCATTAGAAATTTTACTTATTCCATTAATATTTTTTTTAATAGATTTAATAGTTTCTTCTTCATGTTCTACTTTGCTATACTGAGTAAAAAATCTAAAATACCTCAAAATACGCAGATAGTCTTCTTGAATTCTTTTTTCAGGGGATCCTATAAAATTTATTTTTCCAAGTTTTAAATCTGATATACCATTTAATGGATCAAAAATACGACCTTCTATATCGGCATATATTGAATTAATAGTAAAATCTCTACGTAATGCATCTTCTTTCCAATTTGATGTAAAATTTACTTTTGCATGTCTTCCGTCAGTTAAAACATCTTTTCTTAAAGTTGTAATCTCAAACTTTTTTTTATTTAAAATTGCTGTTACTGTTCCATGGGTTATCCCGGTATCAATAACTTTAATAGGACTTTCAGCAAGTTTCTTTTTAACTTCCTCAGGCTCTAAATATGTAGCTAAATCAATATCATCACTTCTTTCTCCGCAAAGCACCTTACGGACACATCCGCCAACAAATCTAATTTTACTTTCTTTGCCAATATCATTTAGATACGAGAAAATTATTTTTGCCTCTTTTATATTTTTTAAAAATTTTATACTTTTGTCAGATCCAAAAATTTTAAAAAGAAAAAGATCGATTTGTGAAATAATATTTTTTATTTTATTTTGCATTTTTTGGCTGGGGCGCTAGGATTCGAACCTAGGATGCTGGTACCAAAAACCAGTGCCTTACCGCTTGGCTACGCCCCAAATTTATAATTGTGAGATATATCACAAATGAATAATTTTATATAGTTTTTGATACAACGCACCAATATGTTGGAAATTTTAGCTTTATCAATTTTTGGGTGTAAAGCGCTCCTTTGGTATTGGAAAATATTCCAATACAGGCTGATCCCGAACCTGTAATTCGAGAAAAATAACAATCTTTTTGTAATTGAACAAAATTTATAATTTCTTTAATTTTTGGGTGAAAACTAACTACAGTTTTTTCCAGATCATTATTTTCTCTTTTTAAATATGAAATTAAGTGATTTTTATTTTTAAAATTATTTCTTAATTTACTTTGGTTAGTTGTAAATTTTTTATTTTTACTATAAATTTTTTTAGTAGAGCAAACTATATTAGGATAAATAATCAAAATATCTAATCCAAATTTTTTGCTAGTCCTTATCATCTTGCTGCTCTTTTCGGTTAAAAAAGTATTTTTTCTTTCCAAGCTAATAGGTACATCAAACCCAATTTTACTTGCTATTTTAAACATTTCTTTTTTATTTAACTTAAGTCTCATTTTATTATTAAAAAAATTTAATAAATTTGCAGCATTAGAAGACCCTCCCCCGAGTCCGGATCCATGAGGAATATTTTTTTTAATGTTTATCCTGAATCTTTTATTTATAAAAAACTTTTTTTTTCTAAGTAAGTTTAATAATTTAGTTATAGTATTTAATTTTACATTAATACCTTTTTTAAATTTACCATAAAAAAACAATTTGTCTTTGCGGCCTTGTGCAGTTTGCACTGATATCAAATCATGTATGCCGCAAAAAGTTATAATTGAACTAATGTCATGATAACCGTTACTGAGTTTTTTTATAACCTTTAGAGTTAAGTTAATTTTACAAAAAGATTTTATTTTAAATATTTTCACTTAAATTAACTATAGATTTTTTGTAATACCGAAAATTAACTTTTTAGTAACATTTTTTTTTAATTTTTCTTTAGCACTATCTATCTTTAAAATAGATTTCCAAAGATATCTTGCTTGAATTTTTTTATCTACCATCCACAGAGCATCAGCATAGTGGTCGCTTATTATCGGGTCGAATGGAATAAGTTCAACTGCTTTCTTTAATAATTTTTCTGCTTCAATATAATTTTTATTTAAATAATGTGCCCAACCGAGTGAATCTACAATATAACCATCATTTTTTTTTAATTCGGTCGCTCGTTTTAACATTTTTAACGCTTGATCTATATTAATTTTTTTTTCTATCCAAGAATAAGCTAAGTAATTTAATACATACGGATCGTCTGGAACTAATTCGAGAGATTTTTTTAAATCTTTTTCTGCTTTATCCCAATCACCCACCCTTTCATAACTGCTTCCTCTTCTATCTAAAATTTTTGGAACTAAGGAATGATTTTTTTTTATTTTTTTCAAAGTTAAAGAATAATATTTTATAGATTTTTTAAAATACTCATTGTCTTTATAATAATTTGCTAAATCATAATATTTTTCGTAATTAGGTTTCTTTAATGAATTAAATGCCTTTTCCAAACTTGCGGTTGCATATTTTTTATCTTTTGTATCTAGTAAAATTGTGGCAATATTTTTTGAAGCATACCAAGAATATATTGGACCAATAGACTTCATTAATTTGTAAGCATCTTTAGCGTTATTATATTTTTTTTGATAATAAAAATTTTCAGCTAAAAGAGTCTTGTTTGGAGTAAATTTTTCATTTAAAAAAAGTGAAATTTTTAAATAAAAATTCGACAATTGATAGTTTTTTTGACTATTGTATAAATTAGCTATTACATAGAAAAACTCTGCCATAGAATTTTTTGGGTTTTCACAATTAAAAAAATTTTTAACTTTTTTACTTTCGCCATTTAAAATAAAAAATTCTGACTGTTTTAAAAGTAAGTTTGAATTAAGCTTATCTTTATTACTTTTTACTAATGATAATGCTGCTTCATTGTTGTTTTTGTGCAAAAAATAATTTGAAAAAAAAACTTTATATCTAGATAAATTAAAATCTTTATTATTAATTAATTTTTTGTAAGCATTTTCAGTCTCTGATGTATTAAAATAACATTGCAAAAAAACATTTTGTATTCCTTTTAAATGACTGTATCGAGCGGGAATTTTATTTAAAATTCTAAAACTGTTTTCTTTATCATTTTGTGATGCTTTAACCCAGGCTATTAAAATATTCCCAAAAAAATCATCAAAAAAAATGTTATATCTAGAAAATTCATTTAATCTTTCAAAATGTTTTTCTGCTTTTAAATAATCTTTTTTTAAAAAATATTCTATTCCAAGCAGTAGATCAGCTTCGAAGAAATTTTCATCTTCATTCCAGACACTTTTTGAAAAAGAAAATGCTTTGTCAAATTTATTTAGCAAGACAAGGGAGCGAACAAATTGCATATTGTAGTTGGAGTGAATATTTTTTAAAAATTGAACTTTATTAAGATATTTAAAACCTGTGGTAGTATTATCTTGATCTAAAGACACTATTCCTAAAAAATAATTTGAGATATTTTCTTGTGAATATTTTGTCTCAGCGTTCATACTGAACGTTTTTGAGCTTGGCAATAAAATTGCTATAAGTAATAAAAAAGAATAAATATATTTGAAAAAATATTTCATATAATAATAGATTTATAAAATGAAAAGACGTTTAAATCAAAAACTAATTAATCTTATCGAATATTATAATTTAGCTAATATAAATATTTTATTAAGTAATTTGCCATTAAAAAGAAATATAAAAAATTTATCAACAGCATTTGTGGGAACAAAATCACAAAAGTTAGATAAGCTTAGAAAAACCATCCAACTTATCAAAAATTGTGAATTAAAAAAAAATGCAACTAATGTTGTATTTGGTGATGGTAATATTAATGCAAAAATAATGATAATAGGTGAAGGTCCGGGGGCTAATGAGGATTCCCAAGGCAAGCCATTTGTAGGTCGTGCGGGAAAATTATTAGACAAAATGTTAGAATCAATTCATCTAGATAGAAAAAAAGTTTATATTTCTAATGTTGTAAACTATAGACCTCCTGAAAATAGACGTCCTACTGAATTAGAAATTGAAAGATATTTGCCTTTTTTAAAAAGTCATATTGAAATTATTAACCCTAAAATCTTACTTCTGCTTGGTAGCACAGCATTAAATACTATAATTGGAGATGATATAGTAATATCTAAAGCTAGAGGCAACTGGATTCAAAAAGAAATAGGAAAAAGCAAACCTTGGGTTATAGCTTCATTTCATCCAGCTTTTTTAATGAGGCAGCCTGAACAAAAGAAATTTACTTGGATTGATTTAAAAATGATAAGAGACAAATCAAAAATTTTAAAAATATAAAAATATTGTCTTATAATTATAAAGTTGCTGGCGTAGATGAGGTGGGGCGGGGATGTCTAGCAGGGCCAGTATTCGCAGCCGCAGTAATTTTAAATAAAAATATTAATAATAAAGATATTAAAGATTCAAAAAAAATTCCCTTTAATAAAAGAATTTTGCTTTCCGAATATATTAAAAATAACTCTATATATGCCGTTGGTTCAGCAAGCGTGAATGAAATAAATAAAATAAATATTTTAAATGCCTCATTGTTATCCATGCAAAGAGCTTTAAATAAATTAAAACATAAACCCACTATCGCTTATATAGATGGGATTTTTGCTCCAAAAAATTTAAAAATTGAATATAAAACTTTTATCAAAGGAGATGAAAAAATAACCTGCATTTCAGCCGCTTCAATTATTGCAAAAGTTGAAAGAGATTTATTTATGATTAATTTAGCTAAAAAATTTCCAAATTATTGCTGGCAAAAAAATTTTGGATACGGAACAAAAGATCACCTGCGTGGCTTAAAAAAATATGGAATAACCGTGCATCATAGAAAGAAGTTTAAACCAGTACACAACATCTTGATGTCTGTTAAACGTGAAACACTATAATACTCATTTTTTTAAATTATATTTTGACTGAACTAAAAATTTAGAGTCTAATTCAACGTAAAGTTGAATCTAGATATGTCTAAATTTTTTAATAAAATTGCAAACGGAAATTCGTTAGAAATGTTAAAAAAAATTCCAAACAAAACATTTGATTTGGTTTTTGCTGATCCACCTTACAATATGCAAATTGGTAAAACTTTAAGAAGACCCGATGCTAGCAAAGTAAAAGGTGTAGATGATAAGTGGGACCAGTTTAAAAGTTTCAAACATTATGATGATTTCTGCAAAACTTGGTTAACTGAATGCAAAAGAATTTTAAAAGACAATGGTAGTATTTGGGTAATTGGTTCTTATCACAATATTTTTCGTTTAGGCTATCACTTACAAAATTTAGACTATTGGTTATTGAATGACGTTATTTGGAGAAAAAACAATCCAATGCCAAACTTTAGAGGAACGAGATTTACTAATGCTCATGAAACTTTAATTTGGGCTTCTAAAAGCAAAAAATCAAAATATACTTTTAATTATCAGTCCCTAAAATGTTTAAATGATGATTTGCAAATGCGTTCTGATTGGATGCTTCCAATCTGTAACGGAAAAGAAAGATTAAAAAAGAATGGAAAAAAAGTACATTCTACTCAAAAACCAGAGTCTCTTTTACATCGAATTATTTTAGCAACCACAAATAAAAATGATGCTATATTTGATCCATTCTTAGGAACGGGTACAACAGCGGTAGTAGCTAAAAAATTAGGTAGAAAATATTTTGGAATAGAAAAAGATAAGAATTATTTCAAAGTTGCAAGTGACAGAATTAACAAAACTCATATTATTGAAGAAAGCAACTTAGATACATTAGAAAATAATAAATCTAAACCAAGGGTACCTTTTGGATCACTTGTTGAGTTG
>Ga0114999_10010011_pt1 | contig 10307 bp, 8 predicted proteins | sample ArcticOcean_MG_C_3_FD_89820 | JGI IMG/M metagenome (GOLD analysis project Ga0114999, IMG submission 89820) | Marine microbial communities from western Arctic Ocean - ArcticOcean_MG_CB8_126 | ecosystem: Environmental > Aquatic > Marine > Oceanic | place: Arctic Ocean: Canada Basin | collected... | reverse complement strand
GGTTCTGATGGCCGCTGGTCTGGTGGCCCGCAGCGCGGTTGCCAAGGGCATGAAGGTCAAACCCTGGGTTAAAACCTCATTGGCACCTGGCAGTCAGGTGGTGTCGGATTATCTCGCCGCTGCCAATTTGCAGGACGATCTCAATACGCTCGGCTTTAATATTGTCGGCTATGGTTGCACCACCTGTATCGGTAACTCCGGTCCGCTGCTTGGCCCGGTTGCTGATGCCATCGACGAAGGCAATTTAGTTGCTGGTGCGGTATTGTCGGGCAACCGTAACTTTGAAGGCCGCGTCCATCAGCAGGTTAAAGCCAACTATCTGGCCTCACCGCCGCTGGTTGTTGCTTATGCGCTGGCCGGTTCGCTGCACATCAACCTGACAACCGACTCGCTGGGTGACGATGCCGATGGCAATCCGGTCTATCTCAAGGATATCTGGCCGACCAATCAGGAGATTCAGGACACTATCCGCGCCTCTATCACGCCGGATATGTTCCGCACTCGCTATGACGCTATCGGTGATGGATCAGACGAGTGGAATAATATGGCGGTGCCACAGGGCGAGACGTATGCCTGGAACGATGGCTCGACCTATGTTCAATATCCGCCCTTTTTCGAGGGAATGGAACCCGAGCCGGCACCGTTGAATGACATTACTGGCGCGCGGATGCTGCTTAAGATGGGTGACTCGGTTACGACGGATCATATTTCGCCAGCGGGTGGTTTTCCTAAAGCCAGCCCGGCTGGTGGCTTCTTGCTTGAACGCCAGATCCGGCCAGAGGATTTCAACTCCTATGGTGCGCGACGGGGCAATTTTGAGGTTATGACCCGCGGGACCTTCGCCAATATCCGTATCCGGAACGAAATGGTGCCGGGGACAGAAGGCGGCTTCACCAAGCATATGCCTGATGGCAAAGAGATGTCGGTCTATGAAGCTTCGATGCAATATCAGCAGGATGGTATTCCGCTGGTCGTCATCGCCGGTAAGGATTACGGCATGGGCTCGTCACGTGACTGGGCAGCGAAGGGTCCGAACCTGTTGGGCATCAAGGCGGCTATCGTTGAGAGCTTTGAGCGTATTCACCGGTCCAACCTGATTGGCATGGGTGTACTGCCGCTTGAGTTTAAACACGGCATGACCCGTAAGTCGCTCAATCTTGATGGCACGGAAATCTTCGACATCACGGGCGTTGCTGGTGGTATTACGCCGGCGATGGATGTGGCGGTGAAGATCACCCGTGCCGATGGTTCGACTGAAGATATTACGACTAAATGCCGGATCGATACGCTGGATGAGGTCGAATATTACCGTCATGGCGGCATCCTGCAGTATGTTCTGCGCAACATCGCAGAAGAGGCGGCATAACGCGTTATAAAAATTGTGGATCGGGTTTTCGCGGCGGCGCTAACGACAACATCACTGATTGTTGATTCGCGCTCAAAGCAACCAATTTCTAATTTCCGGGCATGACTGATACATTTAGAAGTGTTGTCCTCGTAGCGGTTGTCGCGACTGCCACGAGCTTTGGAACACTTTTTATCGATGCTGCGTATGCTGTCGAACTTTTTGGCTTGGATCTTGGCCAAAGATACAAAACTACCTTTTGGAGAATTACTTGAGATAGTTACAATCTTCGGAGCCATCCTTGCTCGTTAAAATGGGCTGCCAAAATAACTTTTCACTCGCATTCCCCTGGACTCCGCCTGGCTCGCTAAGGATGAATAGACTAATAATTTTGTATGGCTTATTCTACTTTCGATCTTTCGAGTAATATTCCATACGTGCAGAAACCGTGAACTAAACGCCTTTGGTAATGCAAGTTCAAATTATTCTTGGTCTTTAAATTGGTTGCCTCGCCCTACCTCGCTTTGCGTTATCGCGTTAAACTTATCTTTCCAAAATATCGATGATCTAAACATTCGAGAGATTCTGATGACCGCTAACCCATGGCAGCCGACCAGCCGACATCACACACCTACGACACTCATGGAACCAATCACAGATCCGCCTGCCTGGACGCGGGAAGAGCTTGAGGCGAGCCAGGCCTATCTCTATCGGCTATCTAATTCTGAAATCACAGATGTTCTTGATGCTGTTGCGCAAGTAGAAAAAAGATCTCCCGATCTCAAGGGTATCCAGCGAGAGGATTTTAATCTGCCGATTTTTGGACCGGTATTGGAAGATCTCTGCGAAGAGGTGATTAAGGGGCGAGGCTTTGTCTTTTTGCGCGGCTTGCCGACTGAGGGTCGTTCTCTTTATCAGATGGCGGCGGCATTTTGGGGGGTCGGGTGTTATTTCGGTCGGGCGGTATCACAGAACGCCAAAGGGCACCTGCTGGGCCACGTCAAAGATCTTGGCGAGGAGATTGCCTCTGCGACAGGGCGAGGCTATAACTCCGCCTCCAAGCTCGGATTTCATGCCGATAGCTGCGACGTCTTTGGCTTAAGCGTTATCAGGACCGCAAAATCGGGCGGGCAGCATCGGATGTGCAGCTCCGTGACAGTCCATAATGAAATGTTGAAACGGGCGCCAAACCTAGTCGAGGAATTGGCGTTCCGGTTTTACCGGTCGAGGCGCGGCGAGCTACCGCCAGGTGAGACTGACCCGTGGACACGCCAGCCGGTGTTTAGTGTGACCGATGGCTATTTTGCAGCGCGCGGTGCCAGTAGCACGCTTGCGCGGTCGCAGGGTATGCCGGGGGTGCCTGCCCTAACTCCCGGACAGCAGGAAGCGATTGATACCTATAACGAAATAGCTGCAGAAATAGCGATGGACGTCGATTTTGAACCGGGGGATATGTCCTTCGTGCATAATTACGTCACACTACATTCTCGTACCCGCTATGAAGATTGGCCGGACGCTGAACGCAAACGCCATTTGTTGCGTTTATGGCTCAGTTTTGACGGGGCGCGTCCAGTCCATGAAGATATCGTCCGCGATCTCAGCGGCGGAATCCTTGAAGAAGGCACAGTCCTGCATGCACCTCTGGATGCGGCATGATCGGCTCTAACGAATATGTTGTTCGATAATTATTGTTGTCCGTTTTCCTTTAACAGCCTCAACGGGGTAATTTTTGCAGTATCTGATCGTAAAACTTGGTGGCTGCTTCATAGTCGGTAAAGCATGGCTCCAACAATTTTTTCTCCGCTGTTAAAAACAACTATGCCAATAGGTTGAATGCTCCGCCAAAGGTGAAGAAGGGCTTGAACTGATGGCAACCGGTCCCTCTAACAATCTTAGCTGCTTCAACATAGAGCCTGCGCACTCCACGCCCCCGGCTGTCATGAGCGAGGACGACTAAGCCTGACATTTGTAGAATCACGAAACAGAACCACGATACGATAGAACTAAAAACGAGGTTGAAAGTGTTTCGTCTTGGGATGCTGAGATGGCGGCACATGGTTCTGCCGCCGAGTGGTTTGCAACTTGTGTACCTCAATCCAAGTGCCGATTGCCATTCCTGTTCAAGGGCGCTGATATGCATTTATATCGTGGTCGTTGGACAAAAATATGACAGATGACCTGAGCGCGTTGAGTGAGCTCTATATTTATGCAGCCTTTGCCGGATATGTGATCTATGCAACGCATGCGATCTGTATAACGTTTTCGGCCACTTTGCGTTGTTAACCAATGCTCTGGCATACTGCCGCAGAACCCACAAAGGAGAAATTCAATGGCTGTACCAGGCGTCCCCGATACCAAGGATATGTTGCAAAAAGATCTCTATGTGATTTTTACACGCCCCGTTGCGCCGCGTGAGGAAATAAAGAAATTGCTGCCACAGCATCTTGCGCGCCAGGTCGAGCTTGAAAAACAAGGCATTTTATTTGCGGCCGGGCCAATGGAATCTCAAGATGAAGACAAAATACGGACCGGGATGATCATTGTGAGGGCGTCTTCTTTTGAGGAAGCCGACGAGATCGCTAAAGCCGACCCGTTTCATGCCGCTGGTCTGCGTGAGTATGATGTATGGAACTGGTCGATGAATGAAGGCAGCTTCACCGTTACTATCAACTATTCGGATCAGTCCGCCGCAGTTGTTTAATCGAACCCGTATAGTTTCGCCGGATTATCAACCAGGATTTGGTGGCGGGTGGCATCGTCGCCCGCCCAACCCATGAACTGGTCAAACCGGTTGCTATTATTCGGCATCGGGTAACCCCATGATATCGGATGTGGCCAGTTTGTGCTCCAGATGATGTGATCGGGTCGTACCCCTATTAGGGCGCGCGCCAGAGGAGCCATATCGTCCTAGGGCGGGCCAAGGTCTGACAGGCGATACCAGCTCGATAGTTCGCACCAGATCTTATCAGCGTCTTTGAGCAAAGTAAGCAGCGCTTGAAATTAAGGGTAGTTGACGCCTTTGCCGCCGCGCACCCGTCCTAAATGTTCGACCACAATATCGACTGGCATCTTGCGAAGGTGTGGTTCCGACTCGGTTGTCTTGGCGACAAAGTTGAGATGGATGACGATATACCAACCACAACGGGTTGTGGATAACATACTGCAACATTGATTGACCTCGTGCATTCGCTCTGTAGAGTGCCGTCCACAAAATTAAGGGATGAGGGGCTTTCTTTCGATGGATTACGATTTTGTACCGCCACCAAAGCGCAAGCCGCTGAAGTGGCCGAACGGCAAACGGATGGCCGTCCAGGTAACGCTGAATCTTGAATATTGGGACATGATGAAAGAGGGCGTGGAACCGTACTATGCGGGTGGTCCGCCGGCGTTGCCGGATGCGATGCCGGGCAATGTGCTCGATGTTCCAAACTTTAGCTGGCGCGAATATGGCCAGCGTGCCGGTATCTGGCGGCTGTTTGATACGTTTGATGAAGTTGGTGTGCCGTCGAGCTGTACTCTCAATGCCAAGCTTGGTCTCGAACGTCGCGATATCGTCGACGCAGCAAAGGAACGTGGCTGGGAACTGGTCTGTCACAATTATGAACAAGGCGATCTTCTCACCAATTATCAGTCGGATCCGGCAGCGGAAGAAGCACTGATTGATAGTGCCCTGAGCGTTTATGAAGACGTTGTCGGCCGCAAGTCACCGGGCTGGTTGTCGTCGTCATTGCGTAGTACGCCGAACACGCCGGAAATCCTTGCGAAAAAAGGTATGAAGTTCATCTGTGACTATATGAATGATGAACAGCCTTACTTAATGAAGACGGGGAGTGGTCCGATTGTTGCCATTCCCTATTCTATCGAGGTCAATGATTTCGGATTCTTCTTGCGGCGTAATTTTACCACCACTCAGACGCTGGAAATGCTCAAGGAGCAGTTCGACCAGCTCTATCTGGAGAGTGCTAGCACTGGCAAGTTGATGAGTGTTGGCCTGCATCCGCATGTTTCGGGTCATCCGTTCCGCATTCGGGCCATTCGTGAATTCCTGGCCTATGCCAAGAGTTTCGATGATGTCTGGTGGGCCACCCGTGAAGAGATTGCCGATTGGTATCTCGAAAATCATGAGTCCCACATTCCGACGCAGGGCTGATCAGCCATGTTGGTAATTCAGCAACTCGTCAATGGGCTGATGCTCGGTGGCGTCTATGTGATGGTTGCGGTGGCATTCACCCTGATCATCGGCATGTTAAACTTCCTCAACTTCACCATCCCGGCCTTGTTCATGTTCGCCGCGGTTCTGATGTATGCGACGATGATGGGGCACCTGCCGTTCGGCAATGACCTCATTCTGTCGATCTTTGGCACAGAATATCGTTGGGTCGCTGGCATTATTGTTGCGCTCGTTGTTATCGCCTTGGTATCTCTGGTGATTGAGCGGTTTACCTATCGCTATATGAAGGCGAAATATGGCGATGCGACCGAACATGCTTTGCCGCTCGTGAGCTCGCTTGGTTTTCTGATTATTTTCGAGCATCTGGTGGTTAGTACCTGGGGCTCTGATCCGTTGACGGCCACGTCACCGTTTGGCCAGGGCACGTTCAGCATCGATACGATAATATTCAGTGTGCCGCAGATTGTGAGTCTGGTCCTGTCGCTGATCGTCGTCGTGATGCTGAGTGTGATGCTCAAGGCTACCAAGCTTGGCCGCGCTTTGCGCGCGATTGCTGAACGCCCCGACACCGCAATATTGATGGGTGTTGAGGTCGGACGAATTGTTCCGGTTGTCTACGTCATTACCGGCCTGCTATGCGCGGTTTCCGGAATTCTGTTCACGATCAACTACGCCACGGTTGATGCCTATGTTGGCGATACTGTCGCCACAGTCGCTATTGCCGGTATGGTGCTTGGCGGGCTCGGCAATGTCTGGGGGGCGATCATTGGCGGACTGTTTATTGGCATGCTCGAAGTGATGTCGATTTATATCGTTGGCGCTGATTTTGCCAAACTGCCGATCTGGGGATTGCTCCTCGTGCTGCTGGTCTTTAAGCCGACGGGTCTGTTCGGTCATACGCTGATCGGCAAGGGTAAATTCTGATGAGCGGTTATCTTGAATCTCAGCTGATTATCCTTTGCCTGAGCATTGTCTATGCCTATGGCATTTTTCTGCCTGCCGCCTCCGGTCAGCTTAACCTCGGCGCTGCCGGCTTCATTACCCTCGGCGCCTATGCCAGTGCCTGGTTCAATGCCAGCACCGGAGCAGAACTGCCCATCTGGCTTAGCATTCCCCTCGCGATGATCTTTACCGGCATCATCGCCTTTGCGATTTCGTTTCCAATCTTGCGCACCCGGGGCGTCTATATGGTGCTGGCGACCTTCGCCTTTGCCGAGGTGGTTTCCGGGGTCGCGATCAATCTGGAATTTGTCGGCGGCGCCGCCGGATTCCCGGTCGATGACCATGCTGACGTCACGGTGATCGTGCCGGTAACCATTGCGGTGATTCTGTTCAGCTTTTACTTTATGTCAACGCGGCTCGGGCTATCGCTGCGGTCAATCCATGATGATGAAAGCGTCGCGACTTTGTTTGGCGTCAACGTGCGGACGTCTAAGGTGGTAGCCTTTACGGTTGGTGCCATGCTGATGAGCCTCGGCGGCTCGCTCTACGGACATCATTACAATTATATCGAAGCGCAGACCTTTAACGTCCTGCTGAGCATCTATATCCTACTTTATGTGTTGATGGGCGGAACGCAGACCGCCTGGGGGCCGCTTATCGGGGCGACATTCTTTGCGATCGTGCCGGAAGCATTGCGCGAGATCGCAGAATCTGCCGGACTCAAATGGTTGGCCGAAGGCCGTTTCATCCTGTTCGGCGTGTTTATTGTACTGTTGATGGTCTTCCGACCAGAAGGCGTTATGACCCGTACCCTGCAGGACAGGCTTGGCGGCGGGTTGTTTCGGCGCAAAAAGCCGGTCGCTGATGACATGACAGGTGGCTCATGACTGAACATCTGCTTGAAATCGCGGGCATGCATAAGAGCTTTGGCGGGCTCAAGGTCATTGATGATGTGTCGTTTAAGGTGCGCCGTAGTAGCCGGACCGCGTTGATCGGTCCGAACGGAGCGGGTAAGACAACGATCTTTAATTTGTTGACCGGGGTGTACTCAATTGATGCGGGGACGATCACAGTTGATGGTCAGGATATTACACAGGTGCCGCCGCAGGATCGTGTGACGGTCGGTATGTCGCGCAGTTTTCAAAACATCCGACTGATGCCGCATTTGAGCACGGTCGAGAACGTTATGCTGGGACAGCATGCGCGCGCTCGCAAACTTGGGGATTTGTTGTTTCCGCTTGGCATGCTGCCGCGCAACCGTTGGCGTCAGGCGGCCGAGGAAGCGCTTGAAAACGCCGGGGTTGGTACCTATCCGGGCGAGGTCGTCTCTAATTTACCCTACGGCGTGCAGAAACGAATTGAAGTCGTTCGCGCAATGGTCTCCGACCCTAAACTATTGCTCCTCGATGAACCGGCGGCGGGTCTGAACAAGACCGAGACTAACCAGCTGCAGGAATTGCTGGAAAGGGTGTCAGGTCAAGGTGTCACTATTCTAGTTGTCGAACATGATATGCAGTTTGTCCGCGATCTTTGCGATTACATTGTGGTGCTGAACTTCGGCCGCAAGATTTTTGAGGGCACGCCAGACGAAGTCCATAAGGACCCGGCAGTGCTCGAAGCCTATCTCGGCACCGATGATAATATGGCGGAGGCAGAAAATGCTTCTTGATGTTCAGGGCATCGATGTTCGCTATGGCCGTAACCATGCCGTGAAATCTGTTGATCTGACGATGGACGAGCGCGAGATCGTGACTGTTCTCGGCGCCAACGGGGCCGGGAAAAGCTCGTTGCTCAAGGCCATTCAGGGCAGCGAGAAATCAACTGGCACTGTGTTGTTTGATGGCGTTGATATCAGCGGTTGGTCGGCACCGCGTCGGGTGAATGCCGGGTTGGTGTTGGTCCCTGAAGGCCGCCAGATTTTCGTTAGTATGACGGTTCATGAGAATATGCAGATGGGGGCCTATTGCCGGAAAGACGATGTCGGCGCTGAGATCGATGAGATCTATGACCGGTTTCCAAATCTGGCGGCCCGGCGTGACATGCCGGCTTCGGTTCTCTCGGGCGGTGAACAGCAGATGCTGGCGATTAGCCGGGCGATGCTCGCTAAACCGCGTCTGATGATGCTGGACGAGCCGTCTCTGGGGCTGAGCCCAATTTTGGTCAAACAGTTATTTACGCTGATTGAAGAGCTCAATGACGGCGGTCTGACGATTCTGTTGATTGAACAGAATACCCACATGGCATTGCAAAGTGCAGATCGTGGTTACGTGTTGGAGCTCGGCGATGTCGTGTTGTTGGGCGATGCCAAGACACTTCAGGAAGACAGTCGTCTTGGCGAGGCTTATCTCGGGACTCACTGAGAATGATTGACTAAAGGTGTTGCTACGCTACCGTTTTATTCATTAACAGGGAGATAGTTGGATTATGCGATTTAAATTAGGCATTACCGCTGCCGTGCTGGCGGGTGTTGCATTTGCGGCACCGGTACAGGCAGCCGATGAAATTGTTCTCGGTCTTAGCTTTGGCAAAACGGGGCTCTATTCAACCATTAATAAGACGACCGAAGTTGCGGTTGATATCGCTGTTGCGGAAATTAATGCCGCGGGCGGAATCAACGGTAAGAAACTTCGCATCGTTAAATTCGACACCGCAGGTGATCCCAAGCAAGCCGTGGTCGCCGTGCGCAAGTTCGCCCGTGACGATAAAGCCCTTGGTGTCATTGGACCGTTCTCCTCCAGTGAGGCCCGTGTTGCTTTCGCCGCCGGTGAACGCGAAAAGATTGTCCAAATCCCGAATGCTTCTTCGGCTCCGAAGCTGGCGGATAAGTTCTCTTACGCCTACCGGCTGACAGAGAGTGAGTACCTGCAATTCTCGCGCGTTGTCAAAACCATGAAAAAGCGCGGCTCAATGAAGAGTTCGGTTGCCATCATGTATGGCACGGATGACGTCGTCTCTAAGGCGGTTGGCCTCTACATCATGAAGCCAATCCTGACCAAGGAAAAAGTTAAGATCACCGGTCCGATTGGTTTTGCGACCAAGGCCTTCGATGTTTCGCCACAAGTATCTCAGCTTAAAGGCAAGAATCTCGATTATGTCGGTCTCGCCGGTATTACACCGATCGCCATTCGGGTCTTGAAGGAAATGCGCCGTCAGAAGATCAATGTGCCGATCATCGGGGCACAGATCTGGGCCGACCCTGAAATCGTAAATGGTATGGGTCTCCAGGGTGACGATTCTGTTTTCGCATCGCCCTTCTACTATAATTTGAACGCAAGGACTCGGGACTTCACGAAGAAATTCGTCGCGGCGGCGGCAAAACAAGGCATTAAAAAGCATTGGCCACATCATGTTGATGCCGCGGCCTATGACATTGTCTATGTCTTTAAGAAAGCGATGGAGGTCGCCAAGGTAACGGGTGATTCTAACAAGATTAAGGCTGAACGCACCGCAATTCGAGATGTGTTGGGCACAATTACCTACGATCTGGTTGAAGGCAAAGTTTGCTTTGAAAAGAATGGTGATGCACAGCTACCGGGTTACATCATGACCATGAAGAACAAGAAATGGGATCTACTGGATTCATATCCGGCGCTGCCCTGCAAAAAATAGGCAGTTTTCCGTTCAAGACATTAGCGGCGGGGGGAAACTCTCGCCGTTTTTTTGTGCATAAATTTTATTGTCGAGAGGCCTAGAATTAATCTTGACAGTTTTAGGGCAGAAGATCACGTTTAGAGGGTGACCTGGGGTGTCCGTGAGGACTGAGAGAACACCCATCGAACCTGAACTGGTTGGAACCAGCGTAGGGAGCCGTCACGCAGGGTTTCTCCCAGCGTTTTACAAGATGGCTTC
>Ga0114999_10010009_pt1 | contig 10310 bp, 9 predicted proteins | sample ArcticOcean_MG_C_3_FD_89820 | JGI IMG/M metagenome (GOLD analysis project Ga0114999, IMG submission 89820) | Marine microbial communities from western Arctic Ocean - ArcticOcean_MG_CB8_126 | ecosystem: Environmental > Aquatic > Marine > Oceanic | place: Arctic Ocean: Canada Basin | collected... | reverse complement strand
TCGAGTTCCCCAAACTCCTCAGAAGTTACAACCACAATTTCGTCTTCCAACGCCTCCACTAATTCTGTCTTCGCCAGTTCACTCTGGATTAATTCAAGGCCACGATTCGCATCGATTGAATCGCCGTAATCCAGTCCTTTTCTTCCAACGCATTGTAGCAAAAATTTGCGATTTCAATCGCTTCGAAATAGGTACCCTCCACTAGAACGATTTCATGGGTGATAGACTCGGAGACCTCGCTGTAACGGGCTTCAAGTCCGTTAGCCTTTTCAGATCCCATTCCACCTTCATCGATGAGCGGACCGAGTCCATTGATCACACGTTCAAACGCATAAAATGAAGGTGCCCAGTTTTCCTCGCCCCAATGCCCTTCACCCAGAAGAAGCAGCTGTTCAAGATTCTCTCTCTTCGCCCGAAAGTACGTCGATAGCGACCAATTCATCGGCAAAGCGATTAAACGCCTGATGGGCCTTTTCACGAGAGGTCCCAACAGATTCGGGTGTGACCTCCTGGCGATTAGTAGACTCTAGATAAACGGGTTGATTGGGGCCCGCATAACTAACCTCGTCAACGGTACGTAATATCCAGAACGCACCGGCGATCAGGATAGTAAAGAAGAGTGCTTGAAAGATTAGGTGCCCAAATTTCATTGAGATCCGAGGTCTACGGATGATCTAGGATGACGGTGGTATAGAAATAAAGTCGGACTGTGCGATAAATAAATATACCCTAATTTGAAGCAAACAGGCGTTGCTAAAATGACCACATCAAATTGAAATCTTCACTTTCTTATGCTGATATCCACTATGAATGCCATCAAACAACTAGCGAAAACTAGATCAAAGGCGCTGAATCAACCAGAAGCGTTGTGGCTTGTTGCTATAGGGAAGGCAGGGGGTTTAATGAAAAAAGACTCAATCAGCCTGGATGAAATAGAACGATTATCTACAGCCTCACGTTCTCCGAATCAGCTCCGAATCATTTTAGACTATTTGGGTAAACAGTCTGGAGATGCCCAGGAGTTGTTTGAAAGAGTAGACGGATCGACGTATTCAATGACGGACTGGTTGGAGGCGATTGAATGTTTCCACGATTGGCAAAGCGCCCAGGGTCAAGCAACCGTATTAAAGATACTCTTAGGCTACATCGAATGCTGTGCAGAGTCCGCTCAGAATACTCCCAACGAGCCTTCACTCAACGGCACAGTTATAGAAATGCTGGAACAGTATGGATTCGAAGGCGGATAGAAACTCCCCCTTCGATTGACCGAAAGGCTGACTCGCTAGAATTGGTCGAGCCAAAATATTCTTGCGAGAAAATTACAACTGATATTCGTTACCTGCTTCTCCATGAATCACAAGATGCCCAACACGCTTAAACCGCAACTCACTCTAACCGTAAAAGCTAGTAGCTACGGCCGTGTGAATTTTGCACGCACTAATTGGACACGCGCACAGCACAAGCAGGTGAATCGAACTGGGACTCCATAGACACAGATACCAGTAAAAAGACTTTCGACAACCCATGAAAATACTCATTCAACGTATCCAGGCATCCAGTCAATACAGCTTCGCATGACAGTTGATTAACGATCTTTTATTTCCAGAACTGGACTCGGTCAAATTAAACACATGGATTGAAGGCGGGCAGTTGACTCCAGGAGAGACTTACTACGGGGATATTCATTACGTTTCGGAAGATCTTTGGGATGCCATGCCTGCTCGAATAGCAAAAGAATTGGTCGAACTCCCCACATTCGAGGAAGTACCTAAGGGGAGATGAAAGAGCGGGAAAGACTTAGGACCTGAGGACGTTTGATTGGTCGTAATAAACATCTCCCATCTTGACATATGACAGCCGTGGGAACTATTCATTCGGTATGGATACCTCCTTCACTAACAGCAAAGAGAGCCTGGCTGAAGCCCACCGCGATACAACCGATTGGAAAGGTCTAACACGCGAAGAACAAATCCGCTCCATTGAGTTGGAAGGTTTTGTCGTACTGCCCAATTTGTTGGACCCAACGACATTAGAGAAAATCAAAGAAGAATTGAGTCAACTTCCAACTAAGGCAGCTGATTACAGCCCCAACCAGAGTTCGTACTCAGACGTGCAGTGGACCGACTCTCCAATGGCTATAGAGCTGATTGCCCACCCGACCATGAGTGGATTTTTAAGCGACCTTTTCGGCGACGATCTCATCTGTACATCCTGCAGTTATACTTACGCCAATCCGGGGCATCCAGGCATCGCGATTCACACTGACTCGCAACCCTACGGCTCCAGGATCTTCGGTGTTCAAGCCAGCGCCCCAATTCTCGCCCGGGTCCTCTACTACCTGGACGATCAGACTCCGAGTTGTTCTCCCTTCAAGGTTATTCCGCGGTCCCACCTGTCCATGCACCGCGACGGCAATCCCTACAACCGTTATCTGAGCCATCCCGAAGAACTCATGGTCACCTGCAAGGCCGGATCTGCTGTGGTGATTAACCAGAAAGTATTTCACGGCAATTACCCAAACCACAGTAAACTCCCGCGTCGCATGCTGGCTATTGCCTACCGCCCGGCCTGGGCCGGACCCATTGGCCCGGTTGAAGACCGCGACCCCAATCAGGTGTCGAGTTTGCCCGAAAACATTCAACCTTTTTTCCGAAGCCTCAATACCAAGACAATCGATTTCGACGTTCCCAACCGACCAGATAATTTGCAGTGTCAGGCTCAAGGCATTGCTCCCAGTCGTTGGAAAGAAAGTTAGTTTATGGATCGTTCCACCAGTTTTGCAATTTCCTCAGTATTTACATTATTCTTCAATAATGATGATTCTCCATCCATATGTATTCGTAATAATATACAATAATGTTTAACAAGAATCTGATCCGAGCACTTGGTCCAGGGCTTTTGTTTGCTCCGCTATCTGTCGGTGTCTCTTACACCGCGCCTGAGAATATAATCAGTCTATCGGAATCAGCTTTAACAACAAAATTATTGGCAGGCTTCGCATTCTTCGCCGTTCCTCATGGCTTCGATGCTACAGGCTTGCTTCTCTTCTTCGGTAAATTCCTTGCCCTCATCCTGTGCCACAACCCCTCGGATTTCTTTCTTCGACTTGATAGTCGCTTTTTCGATGTTTGAGGCACCCAGGGTTCGCAGATAGTAGGTTGTCTTCAAACCTTGCTTCCAAGCCGCACGATACATGTGAGACAATGCTTTCAGGTCTGGTTTGGCCATGAAGAGATTAACGGATTGCGATTGGTCGATCCATTTCTGGCGACGTGCTGCCGCAGCGATGAACCATTTGTAATCGATTCCAAAGGCGGTGGTATACTTTTCCTTCAGGTAATCCGGTATGCCGTCGATGTCTTTGATTTCTCCATCGAAGTACTTCAAGTTATCCAGCATCTCCTGATCCCACAATCCTTCCTTCTTTAGGTCCCGAACCAGGTACGCGTTCAACACAATAAAATCACCCGAAAGGTTGCTCTTAACAAAAATGTTTTTGTAAGACGGCTCAATACATGGCGACGTGCCAGTGATGTTTGAAATAGTGGCTGTCGGAGCAATTGCGAGGACGTTGGAGTTCCGCATTCCTTGCGTTTGAATTTTCTTTCGAAGCGAATCCCAATCCATACGGCTTGTCCGAGGAACATCGACAGGCTCTCCCCGTTCATCCTCTAAAATATCCAAGGTGTCTTGTGGGAGAAGGCCTCGGTCCCACTTGGAGCCCTTGAAGCTGCTGTAGGATCCACTTTCTTTGGCCAAGTCACTAGACATCTCATAGGCGTAATAAGCGATCGCTTCCATGAACTCATCGTTGAACTCGACGGCGGCTTCAGACGCGAAAGGGATATCTTTCTTAAACAGGGAATGTTGGAGTCCCATAATGCCCAAACCGATTGGTCGGTGGCGTTGGTTAGAATTCCGGGCGGCCTCAGTGGGATAGAAATTGATATCGATTACGTTATCAAGCGCTCTCACCGCCGTACGAATCGTGTTGCGCAGCTTACGGTGGTCGATGTTGCCATCGTCATCTAAGTGGTTGTCGAGAATGACAGATCCGAGATTACAAACAGCAGTCTCATCGGCGCCGGTGTTCAAAGTAATTTCTGTGCACAAATTGGAGCTGTGAATTACTCCTGCATGGTCTTGGGGGCTGCGAATATTACAGGGATCTTTAAATGTGATCCACGGATGACCTGTTTCAAAGATCATCTTTAACATCTTCTTCCAAAGTTCGATGGCCTGTACTTTTTCGCCCCAGATTTCTCCAGTTTCAACCTTGGCTTCATATTCGATGTATTTGTTCTCGAATGCCTTGCCATACATATTATGTAGGTCTGGTACTTCGTTCGAGCGGAACAGTGTCCAGTCTTCTCGAGATTCCATTCGTTTCATGAAAAGATCTGGAATCCAATTCGACGTATTCATGTCGTGAGTACGGCGACGCTCATCGCCTGTATTACGACGCAACTCAAGAAACTCAATTATGTCGTTGTGCCAAGTTTCCAGATAAGCACATCCGGACCCGCGGCGCTTGCCTCCTTGATTCACTGCAACCAATTGGTCGTTGTGAAGCTTAAGGAACGGGATGATACCCTGACTTTCTCCATTCGTGCCATTGATGTAACCGCCCGTACCCCGGACCGCAGTCCAACTCCCACCGAGACCGCCCGCCCATTTGGACAGGTAGGCGTTCTCGGCGATACCACGTTGCATGATTCCTTCTATGGAATCGTCAACCCAGTACAGGTAGCAGGATGACAGTTGGGAGTGTAGAGTACCAGAGTTGAACAAGGTAGGAGTGGATGAGCAGAATCGGCGGCTTTTATACAATGTATAAAGTGAAATTGCCTTTTCTTCTTTATTTTCCTTCTCGTCGACAAACAGTCCCATGGCTACCCGCATCCAGAAGACCTGTGGTGTCTCCATGCGGCGGTGCTTGTTGTCTGTCTTATCAACGATCAGGTAACGATCGTAAAGTGTTTGAATCCCCAGGTAATCGAAATCGAGATCCGCGGCGGGATCCAGAGCTTCAGCTAATCTGTCGATATCGAATTCCTTCAAGCGGGGAGAAAGTCTATTAATTTCAATACCGTGTTTCAGGTAGTGTTTGAAATAATCAGCATGAAAACGTTTTAAGGAACGGATGCCGTCCTTAACGATATCCCAACCAATGACTTCTTCGTAGATATAGGTGCTAAGTATGCGGCCGGCAAATTTGGCAAAATCGGCGTCTTTCTCGATCAACGACTTGGCGTTAAGAATAATGGTCTTCTGGAGGTCGGCTAGTGAAATTTCATCGAACAGGGACCGACGTAGTTCAGCTTCGATTTCCTCTTCTTCCATATCGATCTCAAGACCGATCATGGCGTAACGGATGCGTTCCTTCATATCCGCTCCATCCCAAAAGAACGTATTCCCATCGAGGTGTTTTACCACCACCATGGAGTTTTGTTGTGGATCGATCGCTTCTACTACGGGCTGGCCTTCTAGCTCGCGCAGCGTCGAACGCTGGGCACGATACAGTATGTAGGCCTCAGCCATTTTGTAGTGACCGGCTTTCATTAGCTCCTCTTGAGCGATATCCTGGACATCTTCAATGTGTATGAATGTCCTCCGTGAATCTCTAACTCGTAATGAAACGGCTTGAGCAATATCGATGGCAGGAGAAGAGTCTTTTTCCAAAGAAAGGAAGGCTTTGCGGATCGCGATTTCCACCTTGTTTTCGTTCCATGGAACTACCTGGTTGTTTCGGCGAATGACCTTACACGTTGAAGCCGGCTGCTGAACTTGTATGAGATTAGCGCGGTTAATAACCAAGCTTTTGGCAACATCATGCGCGTTGTGGTCAACCAAGGTTTTCTCGATCTCAAGATTGAGCGCGCGTTGGGTGATAAGATTTCCTGCCCCTGGCTCATGAGGAATATCCAACAGATGCTTTGCGACTTCACGCGTGATATTGGCTACGAAATCCTGATTCTTTTTATTAAACACGTCTTGGTCTTCGCGGGATGCAAGGAGGTTGGTAAGGGCATTCCCCACCATGTCGGCGATATCGGCCAAGTCGATATCCACGGTGCCTTCCTGAGACTCGACCTTCAGATCTGGCTGAACAAGCCGATCGTCGGTGAGCACTTCTCGCCAATTGAATTTCGATTTTTCAAGGTAGTTGTCCTTAACGATCTTCTTGAGCGCTAAGTCTTCTTTAAGAACAGATGTGCGATTAAGCATTAAATGGGAGAGTTTCCGGTATTAGCAGTTAGAGTTCATCATCATCGACCTGTTCAAGGGCAGATGCTTTTTGGTATTCAGTCACGCGGCCTTCGAAGAAATTTTGTTCCTTCTGGATATCCATCATTTCGGCTAGCCATGGGAAGGGGTTCGTAACACCTGCGTTGATGAGGGGCAGGCCTACTCCTTCCAATCTACGATCAGCAATATAGTCGATATACTGCATAAAGTCTTCGGCGCTTAGGCCCAATGCATTCAACGGGAGGCAATCGCTGATAAATTCTTTTTCCAAAGCCACGGCTTCACGCATGAGGTCTACACACTCGTCACGAAAGTCTTCTGTCCATACATCGGGATTCTCCGAAATAAGATCCATGAACAAATTGCGGAGAAGCTCTATGTGGTTCGATTCATCGCGCAAGGTGTAGCGAAACATCTGCCCGATACCGGGAAACTTGTTCTGACGGTATAGGGAAAGGACCATCCCGAAGAGTCCGTAAAATTGAGTTCCTTCCATACATTGGCCGAAGACAAACATGTTCTTTGCAAGTAGTTGCTTATTCGCAGTTTGCGTTAGATCCAGTTCGCGACGAAGCGAGCGGGTGGTTTTCGTGACAAACTCATTCTTCTTCACGATGGTCGGGATGTCCTCAAACATGGCCTCGCATTCGTGCGGATTGATTCCCAAAGAACTTATCATATATAAAAGAGAGTCAGCATGAATGTTTTCTTCATGCGCATGCCGACCAAGAACCAGCTTGAGCTCAGGCGCGGTCACACACTCACGGATTACATGCAGAATATTGTCCCCTACTATACCTTCGGCAGCTGAAAAATATCCCATGCACATCCGGATGATCCAACGCTCGGGATCGCTCAAAAAATCTTTAGATTTCCATTGCTCGATATCTTTGTTCATTGGGATATCCTCAGGCTCCCAATGGTTCGACTTCATGTTGCGATACAGATCGTAGGCCCACTGATATTTAAGCGGCAGCAAGTTGAAGGTCATTGTATCGCGGCCGTTGATGATCTTTTTGGCAACATATGCGGCTTCGGCTTTCGATTCGTCCAAGACAAAGGTCTTATTTCCGATAGTAAATATTTTGTCCATTAAAGCAGGTAGAAACAGGGTATAGATTAGAGTATAGTTCACCACACGGAATCGGCAGAAAGCATGCAAACCCCGGGGATAATGAACGTTCGATAGAGACTGATTAGGAAATGAGCTAGGTTGGACTGACAAATCCAACCATCCCCCATATGTTGTGGAGGGAATTTATGGTAACCCCTATATATTGTGTCAATGGATTTTAGTTATTAACATACCCAATTAGTACCTAAGTCGCTGACAGTCGCTGATTTTAAAATTTTCACACATTTAATTCACACGTTCTTCCCAATTTTGAGGTTTGAAACATCCCGCTTTCGTAAGGGCCTTATTCATCAATATGATAGGCGAAAATAAGTTGTTTTTAGTGTAACTATCATTTCTGCCAGGGGATTTATGGATCATGGAAATAACCGCGAGTCTATTCTCCACTTGGCAGACCGAATCGAAGCCCGTAAGGAGGTTGGAATTGTCTGAACCTGTTCCCATTCCTATAGATGAAGATATCCGGCTCATGTTTGAAGTGGCGGCCGGGGATTCGAATGCGCTTCGGCTACTGATAGACAAGTGGAAGAAGCCTCTCATCAATTTTTTCTACCGCTCACTGAGTTCGTACACAGAATCAGAAGATTTAGCGCAAGTCGTTTTCATCAAAATCTATCGAGCAGCCGAACGCTACGAAGCGCGGGCGAAATTCTCAACGTTTCTATTCCATGTTGCCCGCCAAGTTCTATTGAACGAATTCAGGCGCAAGGGGCGTAAACCCCTTGACTACGTTGATCCTCAGGAATTCCACTATGAACTGAGCGAAGACCCCAACGAGAAACGACGACTGGTCGAGATTGAAGAAATTTTCCAATTAGCGATTAAGAAGCTGCCAGAAAAACACAGATCTGCTATTCTTCTATACAAACAACAACAACTCAGCTATCTGGAGATTGCCGAGATCATGAAAGCAAGCGAGAATGCCGTAAAGACATGGATACACCGTGCGCGGACACAGCTAAAAATTGAAATGAAGGAACTCCGATGAAAGAAAAGAAACGTCCCATCAGCGATGATGAGCTGGATGCATTACTTTCAGGCACTCCTGTAGTTCCGGCTGAAACATTTGCGGATCGCACCATTATCATGATTCCACCCGTCGAGGATAAAGAACTCGATAGTTTACTTTCCGGCCAATTCATACCGGCGAGACCCGACTTCACAGAACGCACTCTTACCCGGATTGAAAACAGTAAATCTGCCATGCTTTTTGAAATCCCGGCCATGCGTTGGCTGGTAAAAAGCGGGATAGTTGTCGCACTATTATTGATTGGCGTATTTAGTTACTCGGTATGGCAAAATCAAAATCCTACTATTGCGTCTCAACAAGTTGTGCACGCAAACTTAGCTGAAATGAGTTTTGAGGAGCTTCTTTATCTGCAAGAAACACTAAATTCAGCGAAAGTTCTCTTTGAGCTCGAGAAAACAGTTCCCCTACATTACCTAATGAAAGAGTCCGATTCATGAAACACAGTCCTATATTTACAAGATTCAGGTTGATTAAGCGATTATCCGCTTGGCTGATGATTGCACTTATTTCATCAGCTACCGCACTAAGCGGAGCGGATGAAAAAAAGAAAGCTGGAGAGACCAAAGAAGACTTGAGCGATTTGAAGCAACTCCTCAATATGCCAAAGGAAGATCTGCAGCGCGTGCGCTTGACCCTGGAGTCGATCGAGAAGATGACTCCCACAGATCGCAAGAATGCGCTCCAACGCATTCAGAATTTGAACAAAATGCCCACGGAACAGCGGAAAGAAACCATCGACCATTGGAATAAGCTGAGCCCAGAAATGAAGAAGGCTTATTTTGATCATTTGAGAAAGCTTTCTGCTTCTGAACGAACAAAGTTTAAGGCCCTGCCCTGGAACAAACAGATCGAGCAGATCAAAAAACCACGAAAAAATAGGAGTTCAAAGTATTTACATTCAGGCCGAAATTGAGGTGAACTCAATTTCGGCCTTTTTCTTTTGTGTGAAAGGTTTTAGCTTGGTGGAACACATTTAAATAATTCCTCCCCATTATGACATTACCAAACATAGGATTCGTAGGCGTAGGACGCATGGGCTTCAACATGGCCGAGCGCTTGCACGATTGTAATTACCCCATCACGGCGGTCTACGATCTCAATCATGAGATAGCAGCCAGCCTCGCCGAAAAAACGGGCGCAAAAGCCTGTATGCAGCTGCAGGAAGTCTCTCGACTCTCTGACATCATATTCACCGTTGTTTCAGATGACGCTGCCATGAAGCACATTTTCTATAACACGGATGACAACCTTCTGATGGAGGCGGATGGGAAAACCTTTATCAACTGTGCCACTCTGAGCCCAGCTGTCCATGTCGAACTTCAAGAGGCTTGCCACGATGCAGACGCACAATCACTTGAAGCTTGTATGGCATCGAGTATCCCACAGGCACGAGCAGGAACCTTATATCTTATGGTCGGCGGCACGGAGATCGTTTTCTCAGCCGTTAAGAACCTCCTGGAACAATTGAGCACATCCCTACGGTATGTCGGTCCAGCAGGGTCAGCATCTCAAGTAAAGGCTTTGGTTAATATGGTGATGAATATTAACACAGCCGCCTTAGCCGAAGGCCTGGGACTTGGGCAAGGTTTAGGGCTCGATTTAGAAATGCTGTGCGAAATCTTTGCTCAAACGGGAGCCAACTCGCGCGTACTTGAAACGGATGCCGAGGATATGCTTACTCGGGATCACGACTGTTATTTTTCTTCCGAACATGCAGCCAAAGATTCTGGAATCGCCTTAGCCTTAGCAAATGACGCAGGAATACCGCTTCCACTAGCAAAGGCTACTTTCGACCAATTCGAAAAGCTAAAAAGTTTGGGCCTGGGGCAGCTGGATAAATCGGCAGTCGCGGAACTTACTTTTCCCGGAAGGACGGGATTACCCGAAAGTTTATCC
>Ga0114999_10010008_pt1 | contig 10310 bp, 13 predicted proteins | sample ArcticOcean_MG_C_3_FD_89820 | JGI IMG/M metagenome (GOLD analysis project Ga0114999, IMG submission 89820) | Marine microbial communities from western Arctic Ocean - ArcticOcean_MG_CB8_126 | ecosystem: Environmental > Aquatic > Marine > Oceanic | place: Arctic Ocean: Canada Basin | collected... | reverse complement strand
TTCAACTGATATGGCAGCGTCAGTTCGAGCTGAAATAACGACATATGCGCCCGAACTACAAGCAGCTACTATTCAAGGTGTACAATCTGCAATAAATGACGGAAAGATACGTACTTAATGATATAATAATAACAATTAATGGGGGGAATATCTTGTGGCGTTAACAATACCAGCAACACCGAATTTTATAGCTAGCCGTTTTTATCTAAAAAATAATACGCAACTATTTCAATCTTCTTTAAGTAGCCAAGTACAAAGGCGTACGCTAACAGGATCATTCTGGATGGCTGAGTATTCGTTACCGTCTATGGCTCGGGCTAATTGGTCCGCATGGCAAGCGTTCTTTAATGAATTACAGGGAAGGCGTAATACTTTTAATGGGTTTTGTCCCGACTCTAAAGTCACACAAGGGACATCGACAGGTACCCCTTTAATTAAGGGCGCAAGCCAAACGGGAAATAGTGTTACTACTGATGGGTGGTCACTTAGTACAGCCATTCTAAAAGCAGGTGACTTTATTAGTTTTGGTGGCGAATTAAAGCAAGTTAGTGCTGATGTTAGTAGTGACGGTGCCGGTGATGCGACAATAACGTTTCAACCTAGTATACGCACATCTCCTAGTGATGACGCGACTATTACCATTAATAATACGACGTGTGAAATGATATTACTTGGAAATGATATTAATTTTGCAACGACGATTAATGGCGTATCGCAACCGTTAACTTTTGCAGCTTTGGAAGTTATTAGTTAAATGGCACGTACAATAAATGCGAATGGAGTAACTAATATTACAGGGGGGGACGTATACCCGGTCTACATGGTTGCATTAAACTTTGATGCGCCTGTATACGTTCATTCGGACGTGGGAACAATTAGCCATGCACCCCCTTTTTTAGGTGGTAATGTAGATTATATTGGGGTTGGCCATTTGGGGAGTGTTTCAGCAATACAAGAAACAGCCCATATACAAGCGAATATAATTAATCTCACTTTATCAGGAATAAATACAAATACGATCAGCACAGCTATACAAACCGATTATCAAGGTAAAGACTGCAGCATAGAAATTGCATTAAGAGACACTTTAGCGAATGGGGGTGCTATATTAGATACTATCGTTGTGTTTAGTGGATTTATTGATAATATGACCCTAAATATAGGATCGACCGCCACAATTATAGTTAATGCTATCGATAAACTGGTGAGATTTGATAAGGCCAGTAATCGCCGTTATAACCATGCCGACCAACGGAAAGAGTACCCTGAAGACGATGCTTTTATATACCAAGACTCTTTAAAAGAACAATTACTTGTGTGGGGTGGTACTCGAAGTGTTTAATTGTGAGTTATTTTATAATTATTTAAATGATAATAAGGGTAAACAATTTCAGTATGGTACTTGGGATTGTTTTATTTTTGTCGAGGGGTACTATAAATTACGGACAGGAAAAAACTATTTTTCAGATATAAAAGGAAGATATAAAACAATTAAGGGTTATTTAGGGCAAATTAAAAAACTAGGTTATTCATCAGTGTATGAACTAATGGAAGCTAATTTTTGTAGCACCGCATTGTCTTTGGTTAAAAGAGGGGATGTTGTTATCTATAACGATTGTTTGGGGCTTTGTGATGGGGCTTATAGTATATTTTTAAATCAAGATACGAACTTTGATCATAGCTTTGTAGAAACTAATACATGTAAGTCGGCCTATATTGTTGATAGGGGTCATTAATGGGTAATGTAATAAACGATATTTCAAATGACGAACTTTTAAGAACAGCCGTAATAATAGGGAGCAGTTTTATACCTGGTGTCGGCCCGTATGTTGCTGCTGGACTTAGCGTCTTATTACAACCAGATATCGAGTCATTACAGATTGAACCTATTAAAAAACAGTTTGGCGGATTAAAAGCAAATGGAATCGATAATATTACACCTCGTAAAATTATTTATGGTAAACGGACAATTGGAGGACAAATATTTCAACGCAATACAACGACAAGCGTCGATTACGAACCCATTGAAAGTGACCAGTTGAATGAGTATCTTCACCAATTTATTGCAATGGTAGGTCACGAATGTGACTCTGTAGAGTCCTATTTTATAAATAATACGCCTGTTACGTTAGACCAAGATAATATGGTGAATGAAACAAAATTTAGAGCGCCTTTAACCCAAGGCGGTATCGATGTAACTCCTAGCTTAAACAAAGGTTCTCAAATGAGTTCTATAACCACTAATCATTGGATTGTGAACTGGAGAGATAACTATAAATTTGCTTTAAATTCAGGTCAACTATTTATAAATGGCTTAGAACCCAATAAAACATATGACTTTACAGGGAAATCTGTTCAAATTGAGGGCTATACGGAGCATGATTTCAATGCAGATATAGATGATGCTCCTTTTCTAGCTTGCACAACTCAATTAGGATGTTTTTGGCGAGTTGCCAGTACTGATATTGGCTATACAAAAATAGAAAATCCAGCAAACAAATTGTATAAATTTACAATTGTTGGTCCCTTTACAACAAATGGATCAGGAGAAGGGACTATACCGGTATCAAATCAACCGTTACCGCATCGTATATTTTGGAAGTTGCCAGAAGGATCACAATATAATGAGCCTAATCCATCTGGAATCATTTACGGTTGGCCTGAATGGTGGGTGCCGCCTAGCGATCAATATAGTGTGTCTCCTCGCATTTTTTTTGAAACGAATGAAGGGTATACAAAGGCAATCCGAGTTCTAAGCCAATTAGGAACAACAACCCAAAATACCACGTATGATATTAATATTGGGCCTGTGTATAAAGGTAGCGATTTTGAGTTAAATACCACAAACCCTTTTTGTGCTGGAAATTGTTATTTATATACCACCTCACGATATCATCCGGATGTATTTCAAAATATTGGGATCCCTCAATTTCAAGCGAAAATAAAAGGTAAAAAGGTTTATGATACACGAACGTCAACAACAGCATGGAGTCAAAACCCTGTATTGATCCTGTATGATTATCTTACAAGTTCATTTTATGGGTTAGGTGTTACAGCTGCAGAAATTGACATCACCACTTTTGATGCAGCATCGAATATCTGCGACGAAAATATAACAATAACAGATCAAACGACACAAAAACGATATACGTGTGACCTTGTTTTGTTCATGGATAACGACCATCGGTCAAATATACAGAATATACTTGCAACTATGGCAGGTACTTTGATATACACAGAAGGTAAGTATAAGGTATATGCGGGGGCGTGGAGTACACCCACTTTGACTATTGATGAGTCCTGGATTAATGGTGGTATTAGTGTCGTACCGAAAGAGTCTAAAAGAAACTTATTTAATACCGTAAAAGGGTTGTATGTTGACACTACGTCTCAAGATGATTATAACGAGTTCCCAAGTATCACAGATGCGGACTATGTAACCGCTGATAATGGCGAGGAGTTAATGGCAGACCTTCAATTCCTAGGGGTAACAGATGTGGAGAGGGCGCAGCGGTTAGCTAAAATATATTTACAGAGACATCGTTATTCAGAGGTCATCACAATGACATGTAACTATAAAGCAATGGAATTACATACTATGGCTACCGTCAATTTCACAAATACAATACTAGGGTATAGCGCTAAAACTTATCGCGTTATCGGGTGGTCATTTAATCAAAATGGAAATGGAATTGATTTAACGTTACGACATGAGACATCTGCTGTATACACATGGACTGAGACAGAAGCCACTATACCAAGCCCAGCAACTAGTTTACCTCTCCCAGATTATAATAGTGTGTCATTACCAGGGGGGCCAGTAGTTACAGAGGAAATATATAGCACTTCCGATGGGGCAGGAGTTAAGGTGAAGGCTATTATTAACTTTAAGGGAGCAGCCGATGCCTTTATTGAAACATATCAAATTGAATATAAATTAATATCAGGCGTTGGGTATACTATTTTAGGCCGAACACAATCGACCCGTTTTGTTTTAGCTGATATTAAGCCTGGACTATACGAGTTTAGGGTTAAAGCCATTAATAGTTATGGTGTTAGTTCTGATTATTCATCGAGTACAAAAGAGATCATAGGGCTATCAGAGGCCCCAGCGGATATGACAGGGTTTAGTATTAATGTTATTAATAATAATGCTCATTTGTCATGGGATCAGGCAACGGATTTGGACGTTAAAATAGGTGGTAGAATACTTGTTAAACATACGATTGAGACGGTAAGCCCTAATTGGTCAAATTCAATGGACATTATACCCGCCGTTTCTGGTAAGGATACAAGCGCAATAGCACCCCTAATAACTGGGACATATATGATAAAAGCTATCGATAGCACCAATAATCAATGTTTAAATGCAGTATCCTTATCGGTTACAATTCCAAATATGACGCAGTTAAATGTAGTTACAACTCAAAGTGAACATACGGCATTTTCAGGAACAAAAAATAATATGTTGGTTATTGATAGCTCCTTACGACTAACTAGCGTTGATCTATGGGATGATATCACTACTAATTGGGATGATATCACAGATTCATGGGATATTGCTCTTAATGGTATTAATATAACAGGGGATTATGAATTCTCAACATATATTGATTTAGGTAAGGTGGTGACAAGTAGAGCCTCAATTGCTATTGATTGGTCACAATTTGAAGAGGGTAATTTATGGGATGATATCACTACTAATTGGGATGATATAACGGGGTTATGGGACGGAGAAAGTCAATCTTCAATAAATTTGATACCATATATTGCAACAACAGATGACGACCCAAGCGCTAGCCCAACGTGGAGTAGTTGGAATAGGTTTTATATCGGAGACTTTAACGCAAGGGCGTATAAGTTTAAAATTGAGGTAACAAACGCACAAAAAAACTTTAATTTACAAGTGAACACTCTTAGCGCAACTATTGATATGCCCGATATTGTTGATAGTGGATCGGTTAGTACAAGCGCAGGAGGGGACACCACAGAAAGCTTAAATGTAACCTATTATTCTATTCCAAATGTGACAGGAACGATTGTTAATGGGGCCTCAGGGGATTACATTGCGATACTAAATGAAACGGCGACAAGCTTTGACGTTAGCGTGTATAATAGTAGTAATGCGCGCATCATTAAAACGGTCGTGTGGATGACAAAAGGGTATTAATTTAAGGGGGATTTTATGGAAAAAACAACAACAGAGTATAAAAAGGAAAGAGGGATTTTAATTGATTCTTTACAGGAACAGTTACGAGACTATAAAAAAGAAGAAACGGAGACAGGCGAAATTGCCCCAATAAAAAAATACACAAGCGAAGAAATTAAACTTAAACAAAAATTAATAACTGATTTGGTATCATTAAATAACTTCGACTCTTATGATTTAAAAAAATTAGAGTTAATTAAATCAGAGGCGTTATAATATGGCTCAACATGATCATGTTATTGCAAATCAAGCATTAAATTCAGGCCGTACAGACATCAATAACGCATTAAGTGCTATTCAATCTACTAATAGTGGAGCGAGTGCCCCCGCATCAACGGTAGCCTATATGCAGTGGTTAGATACGACTAATAGCGTATTAAAGATTCGTAATAGTGCCGATAATGCATGGATTACTGTTCTTAAAAGTGATGGGGTGCAACAGTATGCAATTGGTAGCACGGCAGCATTGCCGGCGTTTAGTAATGGTTCAGACCCTAATACAGGTGCTTTTTTCCCTGCTGCCGATACGTATGCTATTTCTACGGCAGGAGTGGAAAGGGTTAGGTTTGATTCATCAGGAAACGTGGGGATTGGGGCGAGTAGTCCAGCAAATCCATTAACCGTTTCGGCTTTATTTAATGGATATGTGACGAGAATACATAACACGAGAGGGGTAAGTAGTGGCGACGGTGGGCTTGAAGTTGAAACAAGTACTACGGCTGCCACTTGCCAGCGTTGGTTAAACGGTGGCACTGAACTTGCACGAATAATGGCATCAGGAAAAGTGTATATGACGAGTTTGGAGACGGGATCGGCAACTACTAATATTGGGATAATGGCAACTGGGGAGTTAGTAGAAGATACATCCTCCTTACAATTCAAAAAACAGGTAGAAGATATTAAAATAGACACAAGTAAGTTGTTTGATATCCAGCCTAGAAGTTACATTAGAAAGGCATCAGGGATAGAAGAAATAGGACTTATAGCAGAAGAATTAAACGAATTAATGCCAGAATTTGTTGGGTATAAAAACAACAAACCTTATTCAATAAATTATGATAAATTAGTAGTGCCAGTTATAGCTGAAATGAAAAAACTCAGGGATCGTATAGCCGAATTAGAAAATGCTTAGTTCAGGGTTTAACTTAATCTAATAACTCAAAGTAAACTTTCCCATTACTACCTACGTCGTATGTACTAAAGTCAAATACAGCGTTACTACCATCAACCTCTATCCATTGATTAAAAGGGCTTAAAGGCGTGTTTATAGTCACTACTTGGCCTTGTGGCACGGTGTATATTGAGTATAAAGTATTGTGCGATTCATGGCCTAATAATCGTAAATTTAAATCAACGTTACCAGTGTTTTGTATTTTTACAATATTATTATTAATGTAATAAATACTTCCTTTAGAAAGGTTGCCGTAAGGAGTTGTAACCCTCCCGTCCCCCACCGTAATATCCTTAGTCATACCACCTATAAACAACTTAAATGCAGCCACTTTAGCATTAAAAACAAGCTCATAAGTAGCGGATACAGTAACAACCTTATCCCCTTTAGACGTATAACCAGTGACGGAAAAGGTAGGCGTTTGATCGCCCATAGAGATTAGCTCGGTATATCCTATTCCATTCAATGGTACACCGTGTATTATGCCGACCTGGATTATATTAGTGTCACCACTTCCTTTAATATCTAAGTTGTAAATTGTATTCGGCGTAAATTCTAAGTAACTAGCTGATGACGATATATTGATGGTAGTGACTTTAGAGTTTCCCCCGTTTGAGAGTGAAAAAAATATAGGAATACTAGATTTAACATCCCCAATGCCAAACGATTTTAAAATCTCATTATCATTATTAATAACTGATTGCCCTTGCGCTTGATTACTTGCCTCGGTAACACTTTCATCATTAGCATTAAGGACAAAAGAACCTCCATCAATTGATGAAGTAGGGGAGGTGTCTTCTCCTATACCTAACGTATCCTTTAATCCAGAACACCCTAAAAATGTGATAGGAAATATTAATAATAATAATACGAGTAATTTTTTCATAAGTGAGGCTCCCTTTTTATGTGTGGAATCATTATAACACACCCAAAATACGATAATGAAAAAACTATTCACAATATGTAAATTCATGATATTATTAAGGTACCATTCATTTTTGATATCAACGTGTTTGGGGCATTGACATGGTTTTTATATTTAAAGGGGGGGCTTCTTTAAGTCAGGGCATAGAGAAGTAAGTATAAATAGGGGGGGGGCATGTCACTTAATAATTTAATAACGACTAGTAGCAAATTCTTTTCTAAAAAAGAGGTTGTCGTCTCATCAAAATATCCAGAGTTAGCGTTAAACATTAAACCATCCTGTAAAGAATTGGACGTAGCAGCACTTTTAGTTGAGTCTGTATTGCAACCATTACGGCTACGTTTTGGCCCTTGTCGCATAGATTCTTGGCTACGTAGCTATGAATTAAATAAGGCCGTTGGGGGGGCAGAGAGCAGCGACCATTTATACTGTAGTGCTATTGATCCTGTTTTCACTAAGTTAGTAAACAATAACAAGACTACGCCCGTGGACCCTTTAGAGGTATTTAAATACATTTATAATAATAAGTTTCCAGTACGACAGTGTATAATTTATATGTATAAAGAACCTGTCCAGTTACACATATCAATTAATATTCCAGGCCGTGAATATAAAAATGATTTTTTAATGTCATATGAGCCAGGTAAATACGAGTTTTACAATTAATAATTAATAATTAAGGAGAATAAATAATGTTTAATGTAATTTTTTCAGGTTTAAAGGTTTTAGTTAAGGTTCTTACTCAGTATAAGTTTTTCGGCGGGGTAATTAAATCGTTCTTTATTTTAAGAAAGATGAGAAAGGCTATTCAAAAAAATGGTGATGCGGATAATATAATGAATATAGGAAAGCATGCAATAAATGAGCTTAACACTGGTAAAGATATCGAAATTGTTATTAGGCAATTAAATGAAGATGAAACAATATATAGAGAGCTAACCGCGACAAAAGATGGGGATACTGTCAGTCTAGAAATAGGCGATAATAATATTTCATATGATATAAAAACAAAAAGGATAGAATGGCCAAAGTTTGGTAAGCTCCATTAATGATAAAAATTCATCTTTATTCATGCCCTTGGTATTTACCACTAGGAACATTAATTAAATCTAAAACAAATAGTAGGTTTTCGCATATATCTATAGAACTTACTCATGAGAGAATAATCCGGCATTCACGTATTGGAAGGGGTGTTTTGCATGACCAAGAACATTACAAACCCCCCAGAAAGACATTAATACTACCTTTTGATGAAACATCAGAAAAAGGTAAGCGATTTATAACATTATTAGATTCGAAAAAAGGGTGTGGTTATGATTATCTTGCTTTATTTTTCGGTTGTTGGGGTAAAAAAATACAAAATAAAGAAAAATATTTATGTTCCGAATATGTAGCTTTGTATTTAACGGAATATTTAGAAATAGTGCCCGATATAAAAACAATTTTTGTGCCAAAAGATTTATACTTATTTCTAAGGGGCTTTTTAAAGGGAATTAAGTATGCAGAAAACAAGGGTTAGAGTTGCCGAAACAATAGCAACACTTCTACACGATAATATTACTAATGCTATTATTATAACAACGGCTGCAATAGCTTTTAATATTCCTTTTGGTACCTCATTAAAATTATGGATACTTGGGCAGTGTTGTAACTTGACAATGAGCTATACCCGTAGATATTTATTTTCTAAATATAACTATGAAATTGAAAAGGTTTTAAATTGTTGAAATGTCATACGGGGGTACAGAGGGGGAACGGCTAGTAAGAATTGAAACGACCATCAAGTTCATGTCCGAAACGTCAGAAAAATTAAACAAATCTATAATTTGTTTTCAAGATAATATGAAAGAAGAGATAAAATTATTAAATAATAATATAGAAAAGTTAAACGATGATACTGAAAATCGATGGAATAAATACGATATAAAAGGGGGGTTATCTAAGATAGATACACTTTCAGATAATCAGGAAAAAATAGATAAAAGGTTAACTTCTGTAAACAAGAGACTTTCTAAAGTCGAAACCCATATTAAAATTGTCCAATGGGGGTCGGCCCCTGTAATTATGTTTATAGTTTTTTACATTGCCAAGTTTATTAATCTGACGATAGACACCGAGAAGATAATACCTTTAGGAATTCCTAAAAGTATTATAAATTATTGAGATGTTTTTGTAATTAATAATACCTTTAATAGCGGTTGACGTTATTAATATAATTAATCATATTATTTAATAATCAAGCAGATCCGTCAGGCGATCTAACCACGTTATCATCATTTTCAAATCTTCCGTGTGGAGGATTCATTTTAGTAGTGGGGTGCCTAAAATCTGGGTCTTTATTTGTATTATTAATTTCGACATATTCCCTATCTGATTTTTGTGGGGTGTATTTTGGTGCGTTTTTATGTAATTTAAGCGTCTTAGTATAGAAAAGTAGTTTTACTAAACTTGCAAATAAGATAGAAAATCCAAATAGTTTTTTAAATTTCATATATATATTGTAACAGAAAAAAAGGCTTATAAAGAAGGGGGGCATTAATCTTATATAAGCCTTTATATTATAGTTATCGAAAATTAAGAGAAAAAATTTCACTCAATTTCACTAATTAAGAAATTTCGATATGTTATCGTTCACCAAGCCACTCACCATGCTATATGGTGAATTGACATCAAAAACACCTTTTTTTAAACAGTAATGTTTACCTCGTTAAATTAATCGCTATTCACATAGGCACAAAATGAGTGCGGATTTGAGTTAAACATAATTGTAATTTTGTTTATGTGGTGTTATAATATAATTATATTAGTAAAAGGAGTAAATAATGGTATGGTAAAAAATGGCAGATAATTATATTAAAGAACAAAGAGATAAAGTCTTATCTAATTCGGATCAATTAACATTAGGTAAATTAATTAAGCTGATTAAACCATTAGTTGAAAAATACGAATACAAAGAGGAAGGGGATATAAGAGTTGTTTTTGACTTTGAGTATTTATACCCAACA
>Ga0114999_10010007_pt1 | contig 10310 bp, 9 predicted proteins | sample ArcticOcean_MG_C_3_FD_89820 | JGI IMG/M metagenome (GOLD analysis project Ga0114999, IMG submission 89820) | Marine microbial communities from western Arctic Ocean - ArcticOcean_MG_CB8_126 | ecosystem: Environmental > Aquatic > Marine > Oceanic | place: Arctic Ocean: Canada Basin | collected... | reverse complement strand
GGAAAGTTTGTGCCCCCCCCTTGCGGCAGCATGGACGGGAGAGCGTAGGAGCCGCTGAGCCGCATGCCGGGACCCCCGTTCTCGAAGTCGGACCCGACAAGGAGCGGGACCTTCGCGAGCGCTTGCAGCGTGTTCAGTTTCGCAGCGTATGCGTGCGGTGTCCCGATGGATGGAAGCACGCCACCGATGGCGTCGTCGACAACCCAACGCTCCATCGCTTCGAAGTCTGGACTGGTTGGCGAGACGTAGCCGCCGGGGATCCACTGGATGACGAGTTGGCCCACGAGCTCGGAATCTGACAGCTCGGCGAGGGTCCGTTCGACCCACGCCCTCGCCTCGGAGTCGAGCTGCGAGGTCGGCACCACCGGAAGGGGTGTGGCTTCAGGCCCGCCACCGCACGATGTCAGGCCGAGGAGAAAGACCCCTGCCCAAAAGGATCGTGCGTCACCGGTCACCGGCGGCCGTGATCTTCATGGGAATCGTGAGGCCGTCGCCCAGCGCGAAAATGGGAGGAATACGCGTGGGGGCGCGCCCGAGGACGTCGAACTCGCCCATCAACGCGCCGGCGGCGGCTCGCTGGCTGGCCTCCGATCCGTTCCAGGCTAGCATATACGCCTGCGTCTCTGGAAACTCTGTGATCAGGTAGGGATTGCCGAACGACACGACCACATGAGGCACGTTGATCCGGGCGAGATTTTGGATGAGCTCCGCGAGCTGGTCGCGGTCGCCGACAGAGCCCGCATACGAGGAGTAGGTCCCCACGATGACCAAGGCCTGACCTCGTGCGCGACGCAACACGGCCGCATACTCGGAGTCGTCAGCCCCCGCCTCGAGATTCGCGGTGCTCAGGCGCGGATAAGTTGAGCGTAGGGTCTGATTGAAGTACCGCCCCGCGAGCACATCCGAGCCACGCCGGAACGTGATCGATAGCACGGACGCTGTGCGAGTGCCGCGTAGCGGCAAGAGGTCGGTACCGTTCTTGAGAATCGTGATCGACTTTTGGGCAATCTGTTCGGCCACCGCAACGTGAGCCGGTGTCCCCACTAGCTCTCCGACCCCCTGGATCGACACCGTGCGCTCGCGTTCGAGTCCAAGCCTCTCCTTGGCTCCCAGGACCCGGCGCACCGAGGCATCGATGCGCTCCTCGCTCAACCTGCCCGACGCGACCGCCGCTACGATTCCGTCGACGGCCTGCTTCACGTCGGGCGGCATGAGAATGACGTCCGCGCCGGCCTCCAGCGCCCGCACTGCTGCGTCCCCGGCGCTGTGCCGGCGCGCGATCGCGGCCATGTCCATCGCGTCGGTGAAGATGATCCCGTCGAAGCCGAGCTGGTCTCGCAGGACACTCGTCAGCACGAGCGGCGAGAGCGTCGAGGGCTCCCGGATCCCACCATTCAACGACGGCACTGATATGTGGGCGGTCATGATGGCGCCCATCCCCGCATCAATCGCTTCCTTGAACGGCCGCAGTTCCACCGAGTCCATCCGGGCCCGGTCATGACGGATGACCGGAAGCGCGAGGTGGGAGTCGGTGTCTGTATCCCCGTGGCCCGGGAAGTGCTTGCCCGTGGCGATCGCACCGTGGTCCTGGATGCCCTCAATGAACGCGACCCCCATGCGGGAGACCTCGGCCGGATCCTCTCCGAACGACCTCACGTTGATGATCGGATTGTCGGGGTTGTTGTTCACGTCGAGGACAGGCGCGAAAGGCACGTGGATGCCCACCGCCCGTGCCTCGATCGCGGTGATTCTCCCCATCTCGTACGCGAGGCTCTCGTCTCCCGCGGCGCCGACGGCCATGAGCGGCGGGAAGTTGGTGGCGCCGCCCAGCTCGATGTTGCCGGGCATATACACTGCGCCCCGCATACGGAAGCCCGCCCCCGTCTCGAGATCGGCGGCCACCAGGAGCGGAAGGCGTGAATGCCGCTGCAGGTCGTTGAGCTTCGCGGCTACCTCGATGGGCGTGCCGACCGACATGATGAGCCCGCCGATGCCCTCCTCTTCGATGTACTTGAGGACCCGCTCATGACTCACCGAACCCTCGGGGGCGAAGTCACCGAGGATCCAGGGCATGATGAGCTGCCCGACCTTCTCACGCAGAGTAAGCTCTTGGAGCGTGCGCTCCGCCCATGAGAGCGGGGGCTCCGGGACGGCTTCCGCCGGCGCTGCCTCTACGGGCTCATCCACGACGACGACGACGACTTCCTGTTCGGGCGCCGGCTGATCGACCGGTCCGGGCGGCTCTTCGGGCCCGCCAAGGAATGGGAGCGACATGCCGCATGCGGCCGAGCCGAGCCAAAATACGCACACGCCTAGGACGCGCCTGAGGTTGCGGCGTTTGGGGGCTTTGCGCTGCGTCATGAGTTCAGGTATGAGGTCGGGTGCGTTGACGGCGTCCAATGTGGGGCCGAACCTTGGCTAATGTCTATACGGCCATACAGTTCGGGACCACTGCTGATCGCTGTCATGATGCCGTGGACCGCCATTGGTTGCGGGGGCACCGATGGCGGGGGCCTCCCCGGCGATGCCACCTCCGGCGCCCAGGCGGACCCGGCCCCGGCGGGCGTGCGTCCCGGCATCGAGGTCCTCCTCTCCGATCAGTTGCGCCTCATTAGAGGCCGCCGCGTAGGTCTCATCACGAACCATACAGGCATCGACTCGGAAGGGCGCTCCGACATCGACTTGCTGATGGAGCACCCCGACGTGGAGTTGGTCGCGCTCTTCGCTCCCGAGCATGGAATCCGGGGCACCGAACAGGCCGGGGCGAGCATCGCGAACGAAGTCGACGAACCGACCGGCTTGCCGATCCATTCGCTGTACGGAGAGACACAGAGCCCGACCCCTTCAATGCTTGCCGGCGTCGAAGTCCTGCTCTTCGACATGCAGGACGTGGGCGCCCGCTACTACACGTACGTGTCCACGATGGCCTTGGCGATGGAGGCGGCCGGCCGTGCAGGGATTCCTTTCGTTGTGTTGGACAGGCCCAATCCGGTGCGGGGCGACGCCGTCCAGGGCAATGTGCTGGATCCGGCCTTTGCGACCTTTGTCGGCATGTACCCCGTGCCGATGAGACACGGGATGACCGTGGGTGAGCTTGCCCTCCTGTACGTCGGCGAATTCGGTGTCGACGTCGATCTCCACGTGGTGCCATTGGACGGCTGGTCCCGGGCCATGACGTTCGCAGACACTGGTCTCCCGTGGGTCGCACCCTCCCCGAATATGCCCTCTGTGGAAAGTGCGCTCGCCTACCCGGGCACCTGCTTGTTCGAGGGGACCTCTCTCTCCGTCGGCCGTGGCACGGACCAAGCCTTCCAATGGATCGGGGCACCATGGCTGGACGGCGAGGAGTTGGCGAGGGCGCTCAACGGATACCAGCTCGCGAATGTGCGGTTCGAGGCCGTCAGCTTCACGCCCAATGCCCCGGGCGACGGCAAGTTCGGCGGCCAGCTCGTCCACGGCGTGCGACTCATCCAGGAGTCCAGCACATTGGACTCGCCGCGAGTCGCGGCAGCGATGCTTGTCGAGACCTTTCGTGCCTCGGGGACCAACTGGAGTTGGCAGGTGGCTCACTTCGATCGGCTCGCTGGAACCGACGCGCTCCGGCGCGGCGTGGTGGCCGGACTCGACCCGGACGAGCTGACAGGTGCTTGGCGGGACGAATCGCGGGCATTTGAGCTGCAGCGGACCCCCTACCTGATTTACTGAGACGGGTCAGCTCCGCACGTTACTTCAACTTGTACCGTCCCTTCCTGAGTGAGTACGTTGGAGTAACCGACGTCCCCATCCCCTAGAGGAACTGACCATGCGCTCACGGCCCCTTCTTCTTTTCTTAGGCCTCCTGGTCACTTCGGTCGCAACGATCGAGGCGCAAAACGTCGGAGCCACGCCGAACTTTGGCGACCTCCGGCTCAAAGAGGGCTTCCTGCCGGACCCGCACAGCGTGACGGTCACCTCGGGCGGGAGCATCGAGGTGGATGAAGGGGACTGCTCGTACGGCTTCGTCTCTAACGCGCCCGACATCGACCTCTACTACACGACGTCTGGCGGCGCAGGGCTGTACATATACGCCGAGGGTGATGGCGACACGGTGTTGCTGGTCAACACGCCCAGCGGCGACTGGATGTGCAATGACGACGGACACGAGGATCTCGATCCGATCCTCCATTTCTCCGGTGCCGACGATGGGCTTTACAACATCTGGGTCGGCTCGTACAGCGACGAGAATCACGCGGCGACCCTTTTTGTGTCCGAGATCAACCCCGGCGGCGGCAGCTCGACGTCCGGTGCCCCCGACCTTTCGCTCGACCCCCTCTACGGCACCGTGAGACTAGACGGTGGCTTCCTCCCGGACCCGCACACCGTCGCGGTGAGGGCCGGCGGCAGCATCGAGGTCGATGTGGGCTCGTGCAGTTATGGATTCGTCGCCAACGCGCCTGACGTGGACTTCTACTATACGGTGTCGGGCGGCAGAGATCTGTACATCTACGTGGAAGGCAGCGAGGACACGACGCTCCTCATCAACCGACCGGACGGAAGCTGGACCTGCGACGACGACGGCCACACGGGAACGAATCCCCTCGTCGTGTTCCCCAAGGCTGAGGGTGGTCTGTACGACATCTGGGTGGGGACGTACGGGGACGACCTCTTGGACGCGACGCTGTACATCACCGAGAGAGATCCCCGGTAGGCACACGCCACGTCCACGCCAGCATCTGAAAGAAGGGAACCGAACCCATGCCGGGTCTCGAGAGCACGCCAGAGATGAACGACCTGCGAATGTCGGAGAGCGCGGGGCCGCTCTTCGAGCAAGTGAAGGCCTTCATCCGAGACGAGGTTGAGCCGGTCACGTCGGAGTTCTTTCGGCTGGGCGAGGACCGTGAGGACCGTTGGTCGTTCCCGCCGGCGCAGCTGGAGCTGCTCGATGGGTTGAAGGCGAAGGCCAAGGCGAACGGGCTGTGGAATTTCTTCCTGCCCGACGCAGGATCAGGCGAGGGTCTCAAGAACCTCGACTATGCCTACATCGCCGCTGAGCTGGGCAAGAACCCCATCGCGTCGGAATGTCTCAACTGTTCAGCTCCCGACACGGGCAACATGGAAGTGCTCGAGCGGGTCGGCACGCCGGAGCAGAAGGAGCTGTGGCTGAAACCGCTTCTGGCCGGTGAGATCCGGTCCGCGTATGCGATGACGGAGCCAGATCTCGCCTCATCGGACGCGAAGAACATCGCGTGCCGAGCGGAGCTCGTTGGGGACGAATGGGTCATTAACGGGGAGAAGTTCTACATCTCCGGCGCGGGGGATCCGCGTTGCAAGATCATGATCGTCATGGTGCAGACGAACGCCGACGCTCCACCCCACCTCCGACAGTCGCAGATCCTCGTGCCGACCGATGCGCCGGGCTTCGAGAATCTGGGACCGATGCACGTTTTCGGTGAGGACGACGCGCCCCATGGGCACATGCACCTGCGCTTCACGAACTGTCGCGTGCCGAAGGAGAATATCCTGCTCGGCGAAGGCCGAGGCTTTAAGATCTCTCAGGTGCGTCTCGGTCCGGGTAGCATTCACCACTGCATGCGCTCGCTCGGTGCCGCAGAGAAGGCGATCGAGCTCATGGCGAAGCGGGGCCTCTCCCGGGAGGCCTTCGGCCGACAGATCGCCAAGCTCGGCAAGAACACCGAGCTGATCGCCAAGGCGCGCATCGAAGTGGAGGCCATGCGCCTCATGGTCCTCAAGGCCGCGAAGGCCATGGACGTGCTCGGCAACCGTGAGGCTCGGGTGTGGGTGAGTGCCGTGAAGGCGCTCGTGCCCGAGCGAGTCTGCAGGATCATCGACGACGCGATTCAGATGCACGGTGCGACCGGTGTGTCGCAGTGGACTCCGTTGGCATCCATGTACGCGAAGCAGCGCACCCTAAGGCTCGCTGACGGACCGGACGAGGTGCACTGGTTCGTGGTAGGGCGCGCAGAGCTTCAGCGGTGGGAAGCGGAGGGCGGCGCGGACTATGACCCGAGGGCGACCTACGAGGCGGAGCTGGAGCGGGGAGTAGTATTCAGCGGCCCGTAGGGAATCGGAACTCGATCCCCTTGTCGGGTCGCCACCACTCGCCGTCGAAGACGCGTTCCAGCCGGCGCTCGAAGTGTCGCACGTCGGTCAGGAAGATCGACTTCGTGGGCTCGTCGATCGGAACGAAGAAGTCCTCCCAGTGCCCTAGCAGCACCGACCGCGGCTGAAGGTTTTCCACTAGCGCCTCCGGGTGCCAGTCGACTTGGTCGAAGGTTGCAGGCACCAAAATCGCCACATCGACCGGGCGCTCACGGATGAGCGCGTTGGGCGCGAAGCAGGCCGGGGGCGCAGCAACCGCGTCCTGGTAATAGATGCGAAAGGCGACGGAGTCCGGGTCCTCCTCGGACATGAAGTCGATGAGGAAGGCGAACGTCTGTCCGGCGATCCATTCGGTGGCCCAAGTCGGCTCTTCCGTCAGGGGCGTATCCCGAGTTCCGCTGTAAAGCGTATACCCGTCGAAATGCGGCCCATGTTGGGACCGCAGTGCATTACTCGAGTGCGCTCCCCGTAGTGAAGCCACTCGCCAACGGTGCGCTCGTCTCCGGCCGCTTCGTTGACGACGCGAACGCGGTCACCCACCTCAGACCACGTCCCCAGGATGTTCGCGCTCGTCCTGCTGGCGACAATCTCCGCGCCTGTTGCGAAACGCCGCGCGACCTGCGGCACGTCCATGAGATGATCGTAGTGGGCGTGTCCGACCACGATCGCCGATGTCCGAGAGACATCGTACACGGGGTCGTAGCCCGACATGTGTCGATTCACCTCCGCCGTGTCGGAGCGGATCCCCAGCAGCCCCGTCTGAAGAACCCCCGGGTTCGTGAAGAGCGGACCCGCGAGGACCAACTCCTCTCCGTGCTCCATGATCCAGCCGCCGCTGCCCAGATAGACCAGGCGAACCGCGTCGGGCTCTCCCGGGGCGCGGTCCACGGGCTCGGAGACACCAGGTCCGAGCGCACGGAGACACGAAGACAGCAGAACGGCTCCGACGAGCGCAGCCGGCGCCCTCCGGTTCATGGCATGACCGTCGTGGCGGCCTCCTTGATCCGTGCCACCCTCTCTAGAAAGCCGTCGGAGAGCGCGCGCGTCACCGGCCCAGTGCGTCCCTCTCCCACATCAACTCCATCGACTCGCACACAGGGACGCACCTCGCCGGTGGTGCCAGTGAAGAAGAGCTCGTCCGCACCGGCTAGCTCCTCGACCTGGATGGCTCGCTCCTCGACGGGGAAGCCAAGCTCCCGGGCGATCTCGAGCACGACGCCACGCGTGATGCCTGACAGGATGAGATTCGTCTCCGGATGGGTGACTACCGCGCCATCGATGACGCCCCAGAAGTTCTGGTGGGTGCCCTCGATGGCGATCCCGTCACGCACGAGGATCGCGTCGTCGACGCCGGCCTCTCTCGCGTCCTGATAGGCCATGCCGTTGGGTAGAAGGCAGATCGTCTTGATGTCGACGCGCATCCAGCGCCGATCCGGAACCGTGATGGCCGTGAAGCCGCGACCCCAGATGTCGTCCGCCGGCCGGCTCCACTTCGCCGCGTACGCATAGACGGTGGGCGACACCGGTCCTTCCGGGAAGTAGTGCGTGCGCGGCGCCACACCTCGCGTGATCTGAAGGTAGGCCATCGAACGGTCCGCCTGATCGAGGTCATTCCTCGCGACCAGCTCGGGGAGTATGTCCCCGATGCGGGCGATGTCAAAATCGATCCGCAACGCGGCGAGGCTGCGCCCTAACCGCGCGAGGTGGCGATCCATGTCGAGAGGCACACCCTCATAGAAGGCTGCGACCTCGTAGACGCCGTCTCCTAGGAGGAAACCGCGGTCCTCGACGGACACCTTGGCCTCGGCCGTCGGGACAAACTCACCGTTGAGGTAGACCGTGCTCATGCCGTGACCGGACCGCTCAGCCGTCGGCCCCCTTCCCCTCCAGCTTGTCGAACTCCGAGAGCAACTGTGCCTCAGGGATACCCGCCGCCTCCTCCTCGCTCACCTCCTCGACCTGGGCATCCTGAATACCGTCGTCCCCATCCCCGAGCTGCTTAGCCGGTCCCTGCTCGGAGGGCGGTGCGATCAGACCCATCTCGGCCTTGAGGGCCAATAGTTGGTCCTCCACTCCTGCACCACCCCCGTCACCGGTCTCGAGCCTGAGGAACTCGGTCTCGAGTGTGTCGCCGGCGATGGCTTCGGTCACCTCGGCATGGGCCAGGGTCTTCCGCTCCTCATCCTCGATCTTGTCGGCCATCCGGTTGAAGGCCTCGAATGCAGAAGTGTCCGAAAGGCCCGACATCGTCTCGTGGATACGGCGCTGTGCCACAGCGCGCTTCTGCTTCGCCATCAGCAGATTTCGCTTCCGCTTGGCCTCTTCGATCTTGTCGTTGAGCTGGCGCAGGGATCCCTTCAGCTTCTCCGTCTCGGACGAATGGGACTCCCAGGTCGACTGGAGAACCTGAGCCCGTTCCGTGTGCTCCTTCTGGCGGATCAGTGCCTGCTTCGCCAAGTCGTCCCGGCCCTCCTTGACCGCGAGCATCGCGCGATGCTGCCAGTCGAGGGCCTGTTTCACCTCGGCATCGAGCTGGGACTTGAGCTTGCGCTCGTCCGCGATCGCGGCAGCTACCTCTCGCTTCGCCTTGGCGAGTTGGTCCCGCATATCGAGGATGATCTGGTTGAGCATCTTCTCGGGGTTTTCCGCCCGAGAGATGAGATCGTTGATGTTCGACTTGATGACCGTCGACAGCTTCGTGAAGATGCCCATGACTTAATCCTCAGCGCCGACGGGGGAGCCGACAGCGTCCAGTCCGGCCAGGGTTCGAATCTGCTGCATGTGGCTGGACGCAGCCAGCTGGATCGATTCCATCGAAGCCTGGAGCTCCGGAAAGTCCAGGGTCTCGAGCCCGAGGTAGTCGCTCAGGACCAACTCGCCGTTCTCGATACCGTACGCCCCGTGCACTACCTCGGTCGCATTGAGCTCGAGCAGCGTGCGGTAGAGGTTGAGGTTCCCGTCGCCCCCCTGAGGCAGATCCATGACCTTCATGCGAATCAGCAGACGATCTTCGGCGCAGTGGACGACCACGGGGAGACCGTGGTCTTGGCCTCGGATGAGGAACATCCCTGGGTCCACTTCTTCGTAGTCGAGCTCCATGCGAATCAGGAAGCTCTCGAGATCCTCTCGGGTTACCATGACCGTCTCCATATCGCTGTGGCCGCGGGCGGCCAGACTTCGATGTATCGTTGAGGTCCCTACGGTCTAACGCGGAACCCGGTTTCTCGTTCGGTAAAAAAGGTAATCCCTCCACGAGACGTCTGCACCCACGAGAGTCACGCCCCGAGCAGAGAGGCCAGGTACTGCCCCGTATAGGACTCCTGAGACGTCGATACCTCTTCCGGGGTGCCCTCCACGAGGATGTAGCCCCCCTCCTGCCCCCCCTCGGGTCCGAGGTCGATGATCCAATCTGCCGTCTTAATCACCTGCAGATTGTGCTCGATGACCACGACCGTGTTCCCGCGGTCGACCAATTGATGGAGCACATCCAACAGGATCCGCACGTCCTCGAAGTGCAGACCCGTCGTAGGTTCGTCCAGGATGTACATCGTGTTCCCGGTGGCCCGCTTCGAGAGCTCGGTCGCGAGCTTGACCCGCTGCGCCTCCCCTCCGGAAAGCGTGGTCGCCGCCTGGCCGAGGTGGATGTAGCCCAGGCCCACGTCGTTCAGCGTCTCCAGTTTGCGCTTGATGGACGGCACGGCGTCGAAGAAGTCCAGCGCCTCGGCGACGGTCATGTCGAGCACCTCGGCGACGTTTTGGCCCTTGTAGTAAACGTCTAACGTCTCCCGGTTGTACCGCCGTCCGCGACACACATCGCAGGGAACGTACACGTCCGGGAGGAAGTGCATCTCGATCTTCACCAGACCGTCGCCCTGGCACGCTTCACACCGCCCGCCCTTCACGTTGAACGAGAAGCGACCGGGCCCGTACCCGCGCATCTGAGATTCCGGGAGGGCCGCAAAGAGGTCGCGAATCGGAGTGAATAGCCCCGTGTACGTCGCCGGGTTGGACCGCGGAGTCCGTCCGATGGGGGACTGGTCGACGTCGATGACCTTGTCGACGTATGAGATTCCGTCGATCCGGTCGTGCGGCGCGGCCACCAGCTTGCTGCGATAGAAGCGGCGCGCGAGAGCGTGGTAGAGCGTCTCGTTGACCAGCGTCGACTTACCGGAACCGCTCACGCCCGTCACGCATAGGAATACCCCGAGCGG
>Ga0114999_10009999_pt1 | contig 10315 bp, 10 predicted proteins | sample ArcticOcean_MG_C_3_FD_89820 | JGI IMG/M metagenome (GOLD analysis project Ga0114999, IMG submission 89820) | Marine microbial communities from western Arctic Ocean - ArcticOcean_MG_CB8_126 | ecosystem: Environmental > Aquatic > Marine > Oceanic | place: Arctic Ocean: Canada Basin | collected... | reverse complement strand
TGACCTCGTGAACTGAGTACAGAGTTCGGCGTCGTCATGATCGAATTCGCTGCTAGACTCGACCAACTCTCACCCGCTTGCGCGTCTGCCAGCGACCCGATGCCAGCCTTAAGTCTGACTCCCGGGCCATAAGGAACCATCTCTCATGAAATCAGTCGCAGCCATCCACACCCAGCACGGCGCGCCCCTGACCGTTGACGAAATCGAGATCCCGGACCCGCGACCGGATCAGGTGATCGTCAAGATGTTCTCGTCCGGCGTCTGCCACTCCCAGCTCCACCAGATGCACAACCCGGATACCAAAACTCCGGGCGTGCTCGGACATGAAGGCACCGGCATCGTGACGCATGTCGGTAGTGACGTGACACACCTGAAAGAGGGCGATCACGCCATCGTGACGTGGGTCCGACGTGATCCTGTGCAGGGCCGAGGCGGTAGCGAGCCGACGGGTGTTACGTACCGGGAAGAGCCGGTTATCGGCAGCGTCTACACATGGGCTCGAGACGTTCTGACCACGGAACAGCTTGTCGTACCGATTCCGAAATCAGCGCCGACCGACATCTCCTGCATCGTTGGATGCGCCGTGCTCACCGGCGGTGGAGCAGTAATGCACACAGCGCAGGTCCGCCCCGGGAACTCGGTCGCGGTTATCGGGGTTGGCGGAGTCGGCATTTCCGCCGTACAGATGGCGAGCATCCTTGAGGCGTACCCGGTCATTGCCGTGGATCTTGATGACGCCAAGCTGGAGTACGCCCGGATGATGGGCGCCACACATACGGTCAACGCTTCAAAGGTGGACCCGATCGAGGCCGTCCAGGAGATATCGGGCGGGGGAGTCGATTACGCCTTTGACGCCATCGGACTTCAGATCACGAACGAACAGATACTCCCGATGACGCGCGGAGGCGGCTCGGGCGCAGACAACCACGGCGGCATGGCGGTGCTGATCGGTATGCCGGCCAAACAGATGACCATCGATCCGGGCCTGCTCATGTATCACCAGCGTACTTACCGGGGCAGCCTGGGAGCGACGTATCCTGAGAAGGACTTTCCGATGTATCTGCGATGGTACGAGGAGGGTAAGCTCAAGTTGGATGAGATGGTGACGCGGCGATATCGACTTGAAGACATCAACCAGGCGTGCGACGACCTGCAGGCGGGCCTGATTACCGGCCGAGCGATTATTGATTACACCGACTAACGACCCTCAGGAAAACGACCCGGCCGATTTCGACCCGGATAAGACTTATCACGTCGACGTTCCGATAGCGGACAAAGTGTGTGTTGTGACAGGCGGAGGGCAGGCGCGCGGAAAGGCGATTGCCGAGGCTCTCGCGAGGGCCGGTGCGAAGACCGTGGCGATCACCTACTCGGAAGATCGCAATCCAGCGCACGAGGTTTACGTAAATATCCAGACCCTCGGATCAGGGTGTCTGCTGGCCCACATGGACGTGACGGATCGAATGTCGGTTCGGCAGGTATTCGTATGGATACAGAGCCAGGTCGGCAAGATCGATGTTCTTGTGAACGCTGAAGAGGCGGACTGGCCGGATGACATAGCCTCCGCGACCGCCGGAGAGCGATTGCAGGCCGTCGGGGTGAATATCCGGGCTCAGGCGCTGGCGGCGGACGAAGTGCTGCCGTTTATGGGCATCCAGAAAACGGGTGGCCTTATCGTCGGCGTGGCGGTTGAAGATGAAGTAACCGAGGCGCTCAAGACCTTTGACGAGCCCGGGGTTCCGGCGTCTGTGTCGGCGGCGATAATGCCGATGACCGGGCTGGCGTCCTCACGCCAGGTCACGATGAGAGTGCTGTCGTGCGGCGCGCCAGATGAGATAGCCGAGGCGGTCGTGGAGCTGGCGATGGGTTAGGGGTGATGTGTGGGTCACGCTCTGAATGCACGGTGCGTGGATCCGATCTCACGTTTTTAAAGCCGATTGCGTCTTCCTGTCATCCTGAGCCCGAGGCGAAGGATCTCCCGGATTTCCGTCCGCCGCGGAATATCTGGCTTGGTCGCCTTTTATTCCGTTGGGAAGGACGTTCGTGAGGCCGATGGCATCGGTTGGTGAGTGATCGGCGCGTTTTGTCTTAAATGGGCGTCAATTTTCCAATGGACCGGGAGATTCTTCTCCTTCCCCGGAGGGATCAGAATGACAAGAATTTGTGTTCGACGGTAGTGAGCGTTGTGGTGGACATCTGATGAGGGCGTATTGCCATACGTCTCTACGGCAAATCACGACCTTATCGCGCAACAACGCCCAACCGACCAAGACACCATCAAAATAACCGCCCCTATGGGGCTAGTTTGGGAACTCTATTGCGGCTCTTACGCCCATGAAGGGTGCTACGACTATCAGCACTATGCCGATGGCGAGTCGGAGGTTGTTGGTGTTCATCTGGCCGGTTTGTCGGGCGCCCAGGTAGCTGCCGATCATGCCCGTGAGTCCGAGCAGCGCGATCAACAGGATATCCACATCCCCGTTGATCAGCTTGCCGACGAACCCGGACGCGCCGACCAGCAGGCCGATGATTGTGTTGGTTCCTATCGCGATCGCAGGGTGAAGTTTCAGGACGTTTACGAGGGCCGGCATTCGCACGGTCCCAAGGACCAGTCCCACGGCTCCCCCCAGTACACCTATCAGGAAGCCGACCGTGATCTCCAGGACCAAACGGCGTCTGGACGGCAACGGGACCTGAACCGACTCGTCTCGTTCCTCTTCTTTGTCCCGAGTGCGTAGTGCACGAGCCAGCGCCACCAGACCGGACCACAGCAGCACCAGGGTTACGATAGCCAGCAGGATCCAGACGCGTATCGAGTCCGATGCTAGGCTTCCGAAGAAGGCTCCGATAAACGATGGCACGCCGATGACCAGCACCACACGGAACGCTATCCGGTGGTTTTTCCAGTGCTCAAATCCGCTCGTCACCGCCGTTACGACGCTGACCGCGAGGTTTACACCGGCGGCTACCGGCACGCTGATGCCGAACGCGATCAGAAGCGGCAATCGGACGACGCCCAACGCCATGCCAACCATGCCGGAGACGTAGGCCACGCCGAATGCGAGGACGGAGAGAAGAACGATCTCTACGGTCGAAAGATCGGACAAAGGACTGCTGGACCAGACGTCTAGGAGCGGCATCATTGGACGCCGGCCGGTGGTGGGCACAAGGGGCGTTGCGATGCATTGCAGGTTCTACTGGGAGCCGGGTGGAACGCGCTGAAGAGTCCGGCCCCCCGCATACAGGCGCAGTCGGAATCGCAACAGAGGCAGGTCGCCGCGGTTGAGGCGGAGCGTGAGCGTGATTCGGATTGTGGTATTGCGGTGTTCATGCCTGAAGATACCAGCGCTCTTTATGCTTCCGGCTCTTCGAGTTCCAGTTCGTCCAGCATCTGTTCAAGCTCGTAAATCTGGAAACGGTCGGGCTTCACCGCAGGGTGTCGGGCGTGGGCTGACTTGAAGATGCCTCGCCGCACGAGGATCTCTTTGTAGATCCAGTTGTCGAGACCCTGGGGTTGTTTCAGGGTCCGGATCAACGCGCCGTAGCGCCGGAACTCTGCCTCTGCGCCTTCTTCGTCGCCGTCTTGCCAACGTTCCCACACGTTGACGAACACGTCAGGTATTACCGAGCCGGGCATGGTGCCGACCGACCCTCGGCGCAGCTCCTCGAACAGGAACGTACCGCCCGCGCCGCCAAACAAAATGAGATCGCCGCCAGCATCCGTAGCAGCATCCCGGAGCGCGGCCGTTTCGGCCATTCGTGGCACGGTTGGAGCTGTCTCGACCTTGATGTAGCAAAGGTTTTCGTGGCGTCTGGCGATCTCTATCGCCATAGCCGGGGGCACCTGAGCAGTCGCCTGATCCTGCTGGAAGATCGGGATTCCGACGGATTCGCCGACGCGGGCGAAGAACTCGATCACCTCGCCGGCCGGCATGGCGATGAAGCTGGGCGGCCGGATCATCAGCGCGTTCGCGCCGAGTTCCTCCGCCCGCTGGGAGTAGTACACCGTCACGTCCGTGCCCATTGCGCCGGTGTTCATGATGACCGGGACGCGCCCGTTGACCTGCTTCACGACGGAGGACAGCACCTCGTCCCGCTCAGGGTCGGTGAGCTTGTATATCTCGCTTGCCACGGCAATCCCGATACCGTTCACGCCGACGTTGATCATCCACTCAACTTCGCGTTCGAGGTCTTCGAAGTCGATCTGGCCTTTCTCGTCGAAGGGCGTCGCGAGGATCGGGAAGATCCCGTTCATGGTGCGATCAACCAATGTTGCGCTCCCCGTAATTGCTTGGTGACATCAGGGTCATTCGACCGGTTATTTCCCGATCAGGTCAAGCTCTTCCAGCATTGCGTCGAGCTCTTTCCTAGTCTGATCGTCCGGCCGTGGCGCTGGCTGCCTTGGCTGCGAGGTCTCCTGGAAAACGCCGCGGCGTATCAGTATCCAGTCGTTGACCCACATTGCAGCGCCCATGCCCTGTGCGATCGTGCGATTCAGCGCTGCGTAACGTCGGTACTGGATTTCGGCGTCCACCTCGTTGCCGGACTGGAAGTCGTCCCACACCCGTGCGTACACATCCGGGATTACCGCCCACGGCATCGATCCCTGCGAGCCTCGTCGTGCTTCTTCGAGGAGGAACTGGCCTCCGGACCCACCAAACGGGATCAACCCGGATGCGCCGGTGCGTGCCACGAGGTCAGCAAAGCGGGGAACGGACGGCGCAACTTCCACCTTGATGTAGCAAAGATTCTCGTGCGCTTTCGCAAGTTGGACCGCGAGCGGCGGCGGCACCTGGGAGCCGACCACGTCCTGCATGAAGATCGGGATATCGATGGCCTCTGCGATGGCGACGAAGTATTTCGTGACTTCAGAGCCAGAAAGCTGTGCAAACGATGGCGGCCTGATCATCAACGCGCTGGCGCCGAGATCCTGCGCCGATTTCGCGTATTCGATCGAGACGCCGGTCCCCTCGTGGCCGGTGTTCATGACCACTTTCAGGCGTCCTTTTGCGGCATCGACGACCGTTTTCAGGACGAAAGCGCGTTCTTCGTCAGAGAGCTTGTACACCTCGCTGCCGAGAGCGATGGCGACTCCGGGGATGCCGTGTCCGGCTATCCAGTCGACTTCACGCTGGAGGTCTTCGACGACGATATTGCCGTCCGCGTCGAACGGCATCGCCAGGACAGGAAAGATGCCGCGCATGCTGCGATCGACCATCGGTACTCCTAAATTAGCGGCGGCCGATCTCAAGAAGATTCAGGCGGCCACGTGATCTGATTGTCTAAGTCACAAGTTGCGGGACGATGTTTAACAAAATTCCGGCCACTGTGGCAGTTCCAATCACACCCGCAATGTTCGGTCCCATGGCGTGCATCAGTATGAAATTGTCCGGATCTTCCTTGCTCGCCATGTCCTGAACTACCCGTGCGGCCATCGGAACGGCGGACACGCCGGCGGCTCCGATCATCGGGTTGATCGGGTTTTTGCGGCTGACCAGGTTCATGCCCTTGGCCAGCAGCAATCCCGAGATTGTCGCCACGATAAAGGCGAACAGCCCGAGCAGGAATATTCCGATGGTTTCGGTCTGGAGGAATATCCGTCCCGGCATGAGGGAACCGACCGTCAGGCCCAGCAGGATGATGACGATGTTCATCAGCTCGTTCTGGGCGGTGTTTGCCAGACGGGGTACGACGCCGGATTCACGGATCAGGTTTCCGAACATCATGATGCCGATCAAGGGCACGGCTTGAGGCACGATGACGCCGATGACGATGGTCGTCAGGATCGGGAACATGATCTTGACGCGGCGTGAGACCGGCTTGTCCGGGTAGGGCATTCGGATGAGCCGCTCGCGCCTGGTCGTGAGGAGCTTGATGATTGGCGGCTGGATGATCGGGACGAGCGCCATGTAGGAGTAGGCGGCCACGGTTGTCGCGCCGACGATGTCCGAAACTGGAACCCCGTTATCCAACCCGAACTGGTACATCTTGTTGGAGATGAAGATCGTGGTCGGTCCGTCTGCACCGCCGATTATCCCGATGGAAGCCGCTTCCAGAAGTCCGAAATCGAACACGCCGGTGAACGACAGCAACAAAGCGCCCAGCAACGCTACGAACACGCCGAACTGAGCGCCCGCGCCAAGTAGAAGCGAGCGTGGGCTTGAAAGCACCGGTTCGAAATCGGTCGCCGCGCCGAGACCCATAAAGATGAGCAGCGGCATCAGGTCATTGTTGAGTGCGTTCACCTGGAAGAAGCGGAGCAGACCTTCTTCGCCGCCCGCGCCGGCCTCACGGGTTAGTGCTTCCAACGGCATGTTGGCGAGCAGGATGCCGGAGGCGATGGGGAGGAGTAATAGCGGCTCTTTTTTCTGGGCGATGCCCCAGTACAAGAGGAACCCGGCGATGCCCCACATGATGACCATACGAGGGTCGTCGCCTATCGCCGTGAAGCCTTCCCAGAGGGATTCAAATTCCATATTTGTTGGTTACTCGAACTCGACCAGGATCTGGCCGTGTGCGACTGAATCTCCACCGGAGACGTGCACCGCAGATATGACACCGTCCCTGTTTGCGCCGATCTGTTGTTCCATTTTCATGGCCTCGATCACGCATATCAGGTCGCCCCGACTAACCGAGTCACCGACCGATACGGCCACCGATAACACCCGGCCCGGCATCACGGCGGTCATGGCTTTTGCGGACGCGCCCGGGGTGGGTGCCGGTGTTGCGGGAGATGCCGTCGCGGTTGGTCGTGCTATCGGACGGGTTGGCGCAGATGCCGGTGCAGATTGTGGTGCTGGCGTGGCGCCACGTGCCGGTTTGCCCGGGACCTCGACGTCGTAGTCGACGCCGTCCACGTTCACACGGACCGGAGATGCCGCTACGTCCCCCACCTCAACGTCGTGGGACGTGCCATCGACGGTGATCTTGTATCGCCCTGGACTCATCGTAGCGGCCTTCCTCGTTGGTTCATCATGTGCCTGAGTCCTGCTTGCGACCACGCGTCTGCCGAGGTGCCAACGGGCGGGTTGTTGAGAACGTGCCTGACCTGTGATTCATCTTCGGCGAGAGCCAGCGCTGCTGCGATAGCGGCTACGATCTCGCCGCGTGTAGTGGCTTCACTTGGACCGCATTCTGGGGCCGGAGTTTCCGGGATGGCTGTGGCGACGGATGGGGTGTCTAGCACGGCCGCGGCTGTTTGCCGTCTCTGGACGATACGGTCAAACAGGCCCAGTCCCTGGATTGTGAACATTAGAAGTACGAGGACGCCGACAACGACACCCATGCCGATGCCGGTTACGAGTAGTCCATCCTCGAGAAGTTCAGCGTTGGACGTGGCGTGGCTCCAAGGGTGTAATCCCGGTCCGAAATAATGACGTGGTTATGCTCAGGTTGCCGTTTCCGGATCATGGCCGGAAGAGGTCTTCCTGAACGGAGAGAATCTTATCAGGGCGCGGACGATTTCTCACCGCAATCGGCGAGACAAGGACTATTCCCCGGGATGAATGTGGACGACGTACTCGATGCCGTTCACCCTGGCGGTAGTATGGCCGCTATTTACGCCGGAAGTGATCTCGATCCGGTAATCAGCTCCATCTATCTGTAGATCGTATTCCCGGCGCAATTCGTCGGCATGAATTATTCTGGATGCAGGCTCGTCAAATGAGATATCACGCAATGTTGCCATGCGGTCACGGGCCAATGCCGCAGCGTCTTCGGCTGATATACGTTCAAACCGGACCGTTGCTCCGGGCGATGCCTGTGCCACGAGGGCGAGATCGACGCTGGCGATGACGCCGATCTTTGCGTAGCCCCCGGTGGTCTGTCGGTCCGCCAGAAGGATGATCGGCTGAGAATCTCCGGGGATCTGGATAGCTCCGCTGAGCACGCCGTCGGACACGATGTCGTGCGCACCGTCTATGGCCGGAACCTCCGGACCTTCAAGCCGGCAGCCCATCCGGTCGCTCTTGTCGCTGACCGTATAAGCGGAGTCGTAGAAGGTGGCGGTGGCGTCTGAATCAAACAGGTCGTCCTGTGGACCCGGTACGACGCGGGCGACGATGTCTCCGCCGTAGTGTGGAAGCAGATCACGGGGCACGCGCCTCCCCGGGAGAACCGGATTCGTAACCGGTCCGATGGGGATTTCGTCGTCGGCCTCCAGCGCTCGGCCTTGGATCCCGCCGAGACGAGCTCCGATGTGCGTGGATCGGGACCCCAGGACAGGTGGAGTGTCAAATCCTCCAGAGACGTTTACGTAAGCGCGTAGGCCGGAGTCCGGCCCGGCCGGTGACATGAGCGACAGGCGGTCTCCAACGGCCGCGCTGACGGTCTCCCACAAAGCGATGGGAGCGCCGTTGAGTGTTGGGCTTAGATCGGCTCCGGTGATCGCAAATATCGCAGGGCTCGTAAACTCGAACTCCGCTCCCCCGATCGTGACCTCTATCGCCGCGCCCCGCTGGTCGTTGCCGACGAGCAGATTGCCGAGCCTGAGAGCGTACCTGTCAGCGGCTCCAGATACAGACACACCAAATCGCTGGTAACCCGGACGGCCAAGGTCCTGGATTGTGGATAGCGGCCCCGGGGATACGACTCGCAGCGCGTCCACAGTCATCCGCCCCCTTCCGTCATCTGGACACGGTATGTGCCGTCTGCGACCTGGTTCGCAATCCGCTCCGCCTCTTCTGAAGATACGGGCACGAACCTGATGAAGCTGCCGGGAAGGAAGGGCACCGGCGGATCGGCGTCGGGATCGAACAGCGACACCGGCGTATTCCCGATCAACCGCCAGCCACCCGGGGAGGCCATCGGGTAGACGCCGGTCTGTGTGTCAGCGATTCCGACGGAACCCGCGGGCACGCGCACACGGGGGGACGCGAGCCGGGGTGTGGCGATGCGTTCATCCATGCCACCCAGGTATGGGAAGCCCGGCGCGAAGCCGAGCATGTAGACCCGGTAGTCGGTGCCGGAGTGGATGGCGATCACCTCATCCGCGGTTATACCGGAGTGATCTGCGACGTCGTTGAGGTCTTCGCCATGTGCGCCGCCGTACGCGACCGGCAGCTCGTAGATCCGGCGTGGAGAGTTGTCGTGATCGTCAGTTGATGGTGCGGAGCTGGCGACCAGGTCGTTCAAAAACCCGGTCATGTCATCGATGAAAGACATCTCGATGTTGTAGTGGACGAGCAGTGAACGGTAGGTTGGGATCAGCTCTACTACTGACGTGTTTCCCGCTGCTTCTACCGCCGCGGCAAGCTCGTAGACGCGATCGTTGGTAACGGGGTCGATGCCGTTGCCGAACTCGACGACGAGTGCGTCCTCGCCGCAGATCAGGATGCGCGGTTCCGGGTGTGTGCCGGTGGTCACGACGCCCCCGCTAGGGGATGAACTCCCGCATTGGGCGAATCTGCAGGCCTTCCTTTTCGAACGCCTGCCTCAGTGCTGCCGCCAGCTCTACTGCTCCGGGATTGTCGCCGTGGAGACAGATCGAGTCCGCAACGAAATCGATATCGGTGCCGTCGACGGCTGTGACACGGCCCTCGACAGCGAGACGGAGTGAACGGTCTATCACCTCGTTGATGTCGTGCAGCCCCGCTTTGGGCTGCGATCTCGGGGCCAGCGCTCCGTCCGGCGTGACGGCTCGGTCGGCGAAGCACTCGCGTGCCACCCGCGCCCCGGCGTCTCGAGCGACCTTCTCCCACTGGGAGCCTGCCAGTACCAACTGGATCATCGACGGGTCGAATTCAAGCCCGGCCTTTACGATCGCCGCCGCCTGGGCGGGATCGCGAACGGCCTTGTTGTACATAGCGCCGTGTGGCTTCAGATGCTGGAGCTTTTTACCGCTGGTGAACGCCGCCAGCGCGCCCATCTGGTACGTCACGGCGTTGGCGATCTCGGACGGCGTCATATCGATATCTCGTCGGCCGAAACCGACGAGGTCCGGGTACCCGGGCTGCGCCCCTATGCCGACTCCGAGTTCTTCCGAAATCTTCACCGTAGCGGCCATTACGTCCGGGTCGCCGGCATGAAATCCTGTGGCGACGTTGACGGATGTCACGTGCTTCACGACCTCTTCATCGAGGCCAAGTTTCCAGGACCCGAAAGACTCGCCAAGGTCGCAATTAAAGTCTATGACGGTGGCCATGTGCACTCCGGGCTGGTTGCCAGTGACACGGTGTCGCGCACCCTAGCATAGGCTCGGTAGGCTCGCCTGCAACTTATCCTGGCGGGGCCTATGTTCCGGCGGCTTGTCTGTTGCCGCTTGATAAGGACGGTGTTGTGTCCGGCCATGACGGTAAGTGCGCGGTCCGCTCGATTC
>Ga0114999_10009998_pt1 | contig 10316 bp, 8 predicted proteins | sample ArcticOcean_MG_C_3_FD_89820 | JGI IMG/M metagenome (GOLD analysis project Ga0114999, IMG submission 89820) | Marine microbial communities from western Arctic Ocean - ArcticOcean_MG_CB8_126 | ecosystem: Environmental > Aquatic > Marine > Oceanic | place: Arctic Ocean: Canada Basin | collected... | reverse complement strand
TCACGAGTCCGGTGAACACAAAGTGGTTGGCCAATCCATCGCGTGAGATCTGAGCTTCAAATCGATCGCGAAGCGGTCCGTCTCCGACGAGCAGGAACTTGGTTTTGGGAGCGGCCTGTACGATCTGGCCGGCGGCTTCGAGCAGGTAGCGATGTCCTTTGAGGTCGAAGAGTCGTGCGATTTTCCCGACGACGACATCATCGTCGTCGAACCCGAGTTCGGCTCGAACGTCTTCACGGGACCGAGGCGGATCGAGGAACGATTCGACGTCCATGCCGCTGTAGATTGTGGTGAACATGTCGGGAGTTGCGATTCCGGCGTCGAGGTATTGTCGGGTCATGGCGTCGCAGACGCTGATCAGTCGTTGGCAGCGTCGAGCGGCCCAGGATTCGGCTTTTCGAAAGACGGTTTGAGCGAGCCGGGACTGTCCGAAGTGGAAGGCGGCGCCGTGGATGGTGTGGACGACGGGCACTCCGAGTCGGCTGGCGGCGGCACGTCCGAGGATGCCGGCCTTTGAGCTGTGCGTGTGAACGATATCGGGAGCGACATCGCGGATTGCCGTGACGATCTTCCGGTAGCTGCTCCAGTCGGCCCACGGCCGAATCGCTCGCCCCATCTCCGGCACCAGTCTGAGTTTGAGTCCTCTTTCGAGAGCCCAATCCAGCAGGCTACCTTCGGGGCCGACTCCCGGACCGGTCATCACGATCACGTCGTCACCAAACTCCTCGGACTGCCCGGCGGCGGTCAGCAGAGTATTTTCCTGTGCTCCGCCGACAATCAGCCGGGTGATGATATGGAGAATGCGCATGAGTGGCGTGGCGATTCAGGAGTGGGCCGTCTTGGCCAGGTCGGTGGTGTCATCATACTCGACCTGCATCAGGTACAGTCCGCAGGCCGGAGCGGTTTCGCCGGCATCGTCTCGGGTGCCGTCCTTCAGCACGCCGGTCAACTGGTCGGCCGTCATCCGTCTTCGTCCCACCTGCACCAGAGTCCCGGTGATGGCACGGACCATGTTGTAGAGGAACCCGTCGGCAGCGATGTCGATCCAGACGAACGGGCCGCGGTCACTGGTTGGCAGATTGTCGATGGGCCACATCGACCAGGTGCTGAACTGTTCGTGTCGAGCGACATCGAGCCGGTGAATGGTCCTCACGCTGCTGGCTCGATTCGGGTGTTGCGTTTCGAAGGCTCGAAAGTCGTGCGTCCCGACCAGTCGATCGGCGGCCAGTTGCATCGCTTCGACGTCCAGTTCGGTTTCGTACTGCCAGGCGTAGTTGCCCAGGAAGGGATGCCTGGGCCGGGCGTTGTGGATCACGTAGCGGTACCACTTGGCCAGAGCGTTGTAGGTCGAGTGAAAATCGTCGGCGACGACGTCGATTTCGACGACGACGACGTTGTTGGGGAGGAAGTGTTGGAGTCCGGAGCGGATCTTGTCGCAGGGGATTTCGGACTCGGTGCAGAAGTTGACGACCTGTCCGACGGCGTGGACTCCCGAATCGGTGCGACCTGCCGCGGTGACCCGCGAGGTGCTGCCGGTCAGTTGCTGGATGGCCGTTTCGAGACAGGCCTGCACGCTTTGGCCGTTGGGCTGCACCTGCCAGCCGACGTAATCGGTTCCGTCGTAGGCCAGCCTGAGACGGATGTTACGCATGTCGTGCTACTTGTCGACTCGGTCGAAACGCCTAGTTGTCGAGACCCAGGTCGTGTTTCCAGCGAGCGAGCGATACGGCGACTGGTGCGGGGCCACCTGAACCCTGGCTCTGCAGGATCGCCACGGCGTTGGCCGCGCCCAGGACATCAAAGATCGATTCATCGATCGACTGGTCGAACTGTTGGAACTGATCGAGCGAGAGTTCGGCCAGTGCGAGGTGTTGGGATTCACAATGAGCCACCAGTCGTCCGACCGTTTCGTGAGCGGATCTCATTGGGACCTGTTTCCCGATCAGGTACTCCATCAAGGCGGTGGCATCGAGGAATCCGATTTCGAGTCGAGCGGCAATCGAGTCGTTATTCAGTCGTGCGGTGTCGACGATGGCCGGAGCCAGTTCCAGGCAGGCGACGGTGGTGTCGATGGCATCGAAGACGGCGATTTTGTCTTCCTGCAGGTCGCGATTGTAGGCCAGTGGCAGCCCCTTGAGCAGCACCAGCAGCTGGTTGGCGGCGGCGATCACTCGTGCCGATTTACCGCGAATCAGTTCGAGCACATCGGGATTCCGTTTCTGCGGCATGATCGAGCTGCCGGTGGTGTAGGCATCGGGCAGTCGGATCATGTCGAACTCGGTCGAACACCACAGGATCCATTCCTCGGCCCATCCACTCAGGTGCACCGCCACCAGTGCCAGTGCCGAGGTGAACTCGATCAGGAAGTCCCGGTCTCCCGAGACATCCAGGCTGTTGCCGGCCGGTGCGTCGAAGCCGAGCAGTTGGGCGGTCAGTTGGCGATCGATCGGCAGGCTGGTGCCCGCTCCGGCCGCGGCTCCCAGTGGCGAGACGTTGAGTCGTTTGCGGCAATCGGCGAGGCGGCCTCGGTCGCGAGCGAATTTTTCGCAGTAGGCCAACCAGTATTGAATGGCCTGCACCGGTTGAGCTCGCTGCAGGTGCGTGTAGGCCGGCAGGATGACACCGGCGTCGGTCTTGTCTCGCGACACGAACGACCGTTGCAGATTCAGCAGCAACCCATCGATGGTGTCGATGCTGTCTCGGACATAGAGTTTCAGGTCGGTTGCCACCTGGTCGTTGCGGCTGCGGCCGGTGTGCAGCTTGCGGCCGACGTCTCCGAGTCGTTCGATCAGAGCACTTTCGATGTGCATGTGCACATCTTCGAGTTCGGCTCGGAAGGGGAGTTTCCTGGCTGAGATGTCTGCGAGGATGGCGTCGAGTGTGTCGACGATCGCGTCGCGTTCGTTTTCGTCGAGCAATCCGACGTCGGCCAGCATCCGCGCATGGGCCTGGGAGCCTTGGACGTCGACGGCAGCCAGGCGATGGTCAAAACTGATCGATTCGGTGAAGGCTTCGACTCGCGAGTCTGTCTCGCCGCTGAATCGTCCGCCCCAGGGTTTGTCAGCCACCGGCTGGTCTCTCCTTACGACTGTCTCCACGCCTTTCGACGGTCTCCACTCAACCCCCAGCAAATCGCCTCATTCGGCAGGTCACCGGGTCGAACAATCCACTCTAGAGCCTGTTTGCGGGGAGGGTCAACCAGCGGTGTGTGGGTGAGGAGTCTCTTTGGTGGAATGAATTCGCAAGAATTCGGGTTGGGGGAGCCTGTAGCGGGTTCGGATCGTCCGAGTATCGGCTAGGTTTGGTTGAGTTGTGAGAATTGTGGTGTGGGAGGTGTAGTGATGTCGGAGCGACCGGCGGCTGTGGTGTTATTGAGCGGCGGGTTGGATTCGGCGACCGTCCTGGCGATGGCCTGTGGCGAGGGGTATTCGGTCCATGGTTTGTCGTTCGACTATGGTCAGCGTCATCGATTCGAGCTCGAATCGGCCGCGGCGGTGGCCGCGGCTCAAGGTGTCTGCCAGCACGTGGTGGTGTCGTTGGATCTGCGAGCCATTGGCGGATCGGCGTTGACGGACGAGATCGAGGTTCCGAAGGACCGCAGCGAGTCGGAGATGAGTGAGGGGATCCCGGTGACTTACGTGCCGGCCCGCAACACGATTTTTTTGTCGGTGGCTTTGGGTTGGGCCGAGACGCTTGGTGCGAGCGACTTGTTTGTCGGCGTCAACGCGGTGGATTACAGCGGGTATCCCGACTGTCGACCCGAGTTCATCGAGTCATTCACCGAGCTGGCCAATCTGGCGACTCGGGCCGGCGTCGAAGGCAGCATGCGGTTCGAGGTCCATGCGCCGTTGATCGCGATGACCAAGTCCGAGATCATTTCGAAGGGATTGGAATTGGGCGTCGACTACTCGTTGACTCACAGCTGTTACGACCCGGACGAGGCGGGACGAAGTTGTGGTCGTTGCGATTCGTGTCGGTTGCGGCTGAAGGGGTTTGCGGATGCGGGTCTTGGTGATCCGGCGACGTACCAGTAGGCGGTTGGTTTTTGGGATGTGGAGGTGCGAGTCGATGTGGATTGCGGAGGTCTTTGCTTCGATCCAGGGCGAGGGACAATTTGCGGGGACGAGGTCGGCGTTCCTGCGAACCAGCGGCTGCAACCTGCGATGCTGGTTTTGCGACACGCCCGAGACCAGCTGGAGGCCTCGAGGCGACCATCGTGAGTGGGAGGGGCTGGTTGAGCAGATTGCCGATCTGGAGTGTGAACATGTGGTGGTCACAGGCGGCGAGCCGATGTTGCAGCCTGGTGTGGTGCCGCTGACCCGTGCGTTGCGTGAGCGAGGTCACGTGGTGACGATTGAGACGGCCGGAACGGTCGATGCTGACGTGTCGGCGGATCTGATGTCGATCAGTCCGAAGCTGAGCAATTCGACTCCGGTCGACGAACCGGCCTGGGCGATCCGGCACGACGCGATCCGGGATGCCCCTCGGGTGATCGAGCGGTTTGTCGACGACTTCGCGTACCAGCTGAAGTTCGTGGTCGATCGACCGGCGGATGTCTTGGAGGTTGAGTCGTATGTCGAGCGGTTGGAGGCAGCGGAGCCAGACCACGTGTGGCTGATGCCTCAGGCAGTCACCACCGCCCAGATTGCCGAGCGTGCGGAGTGGATCCGCGAGGCGGCCGAGTCGCGTGGTTGGCGAGTCTCGCCACGGTTGCACATCGAGTTGTGGGGCAACCGGCCGGGGACGTAATGGTGTTTCAGCTTCGTGTCAGACGCCGATCGTGGCGGGGCCTGGCCCCTTTCTGAAGTTGGTTGGTGGGATTTGCTGTTGTGATCCAAAGAGGGGGTCGGAGTCCTTAGGCGAATTCTGGCCGTCGTTGTCTGAGTTGTCCTTGGAGTCGTGCGACGATGCTGGAGTGCATTTGTGAGACACGAGACTCGGAGAGTCCGAGCGTGGCTCCGATTTCCTTCATCGTTTGTTCTTCGTAGTAGTAGAGGATCATGATCAGTCGTTCGTTGCGATTGAGACCGCGAGTGACAAGCTTCATCAGGTCTTCTTTTTGGATGTCCTTGGTCGGATCCTCGCCCTTGCCGTCCTCGAGGATGTCGACTTCACGGACGTCCTTGTAGCTGTCGGTTTCGTACCATTTCTTATTGAGGCTGACGGTGCTGACCGCATTGGCATCGTTCTTCATCTTGTGATAGTCGGCCGAGTTGAGACTCATTTCCTTGGCGATTTCTCGATCGGTCGGCGGTCGTCCGGTCTGGGCCTGAGCCTTTTTGCGTGCGGCTTCGAGTTTGCTGGCCTTGCTGCGAACGAGTCGCGGGACCCAGTCCATCATGCGAAGTTCGTCGAGCATGGCGCCACGGATCCGCGGCACGCAGTAGGTTTCGAACTTGACGCCTCGGCTGAGGTCAAACGCTTCGATGGCGTCCATCAGTCCGAAGACACCGGCTGAGATGAGGTCGTTGAGATCAACACCCTCGGGCAGCTTGGCCCAGACTCGCTCGGCGTTGTACTTGACCAACTGGCAGTACTGTTCGATGAGTCGATTACGGAGATGCTGGTCGGACTGGTCCTGTTTGAAGTCGATCCAGAGTTTCTGGACTGCGGGATCAATGGCCTTGGCTGCCATGAATTCCTCCGTGAATTGAAGTCGGTATTGAGTCGAGACCGTTCATCCAAGCGGCCAGGACATTGAGTGGGCATGTCCCCGACGGACAGCACCCACTTCGGCAGATATCGACTTTGGATGAGTTGATGGATGAGGTTTTCTGAAAAAAATGGTTGAGATCGCGGTCAATCGTTGGCGTCGTGCTTCGAATTGGTTGAGTTGCTGGTTGTGAGGAGACGTTGGAAGAAGGAGTGCGAGTTGTGGGGTTGAGGCGAGTGGTAGACGAGTCGAGTGGCGAGTTGCGTGATGGCTCGTCCGGCGGGGCTGTCAGGAGTTTGGACCATCAGTGGTATGCGGTTGCAGATGGCATTTGCCATTTCCGGGTCATCGGGAATCCAGCCGGCGAGAGACGGTTCGGATTCGAGAAAGATTTTGGTCGTCCGAGTGAGTCTTTGGTGAATTTCGGCGGCCGTCTTGGCCGATTCGACTCGGTTGACGAGTGTGAGCAATCGTGCGTGAGTGGTTTTGGGCATCAATTTGAATGTGGCGTAGGCATCTGCGAGTGCGGTCGGTTCCGGCGTGGTGACGACCAGCACGGTGTCGGCGGCGGCGAGGAGTGTTTTGACGGCTGGGTGAGCGGCGTGTCCGGTGTCGAGCACCATGACGTCGTGTTCGGTTTCGAGTTGGCCGAGTTGCTGAACGACGTCGTGTCCGAGGCTTTTGTCCGAGTGGATGGCATCACAGAGTTGACCGGCGCCGGGGACGACGTGGATGTTGGCGGGTCCGTCGAGGGTAATGTCTGTCAGGCGTCGTGTGCCGGCCAGGACGTGTCCGAGGTTCCAGTACCCGTTGAGTCCGCACATCAGGTCGAGATGTCCGAGTCCGAGGCTAGCGTCGAGCAGTGCGACCTTGACATCGAGTCGTGCGAGGGCGATCGAGAGGTTGAGTGCGAGGCTGCTTTTGCCGACGCCTCCCTTGCCACTGGTCACGGCGATCACGGTGGCCGAGACGTTGGGGTCGTCGGCGGCGATTCGGTGATGTTGTTGGACCAGTCCTCTGAGTCGTCGAGCCTGGTCGGTGGGCCGATTGGCGGCGGGGGTCTTGGTGAGTGTTGTCATCTGCGGTCCTCGCACGATCCGTTTGCGGCGACCAGCAGTCGGTCGTGTCCGAGGACCAATCGAGCCATTCTTTGGGTCTCGGCACATTCGATGTCATCCGGTACGTCCTGTCCGGTGGTCAGGTAGCTGACGGGCAATCCGACGCGGCGTGCCAGGTTGAGCATGACTCCCAGTTCGTGAGCTTCATCGAGCTTGGTCAGCACCAGCGAGTTGGTCCCGACCGAGGCGAAGTGATCGACGGTGGAGACGAGGAAATCGAGGCTGGCGGTGAGGCTGAGCACCAGGTGGATTTCGTCGACCTCGGCATCGGCCAGCAGGTTCTTGAGTTCCCGGATCTGCAGTTCATCACGAGGGCTGCGGCCGGCAGTATCGATCAGCACCAGGTCCATGTCGCTGAGTTCATCGAGTGCACGTCGCATTTCCATCGGCGTGGTGACGACTTTCATCGGCAGGTCGATGATCTCGGCGTAAGTTCTCAGTTGCTCGACCGCAGCGATGCGGTAGGTGTCGACTGTGACCAGTCCCATGCGGACTCCGTCTCGGAGTTTGAGATTGGCGGCGAGTTTGGCGATGGTCGTCGTCTTACCGACTCCGGTCGGCCCAACCAGCGCGACGACTCGTCGTTTTCCCGGTGTGGCTGCGATCGAGTCGGCAGCCACGAAGTCGGCTTCGACCATCTTCACCAGTCGGGCCCGACACAACGCCTCGTCGGCCAGTTCGTCGCGCGACGCCTCGCGTTTCAGAGAAAACACGAGTTCGCGAGCGAGTGATTCGTCGAGTTCCGAATCGATCAACTCGTTGTAAAGATCGAAGAGTTCCGGAGGGCTGACAGCGTGGCGAGACGTCTTGTCGCAGCCGAGTTGAGCGAGTTGTTCTTCGAGCATGGCGAGTCGATCGGTCAGGCCGGTCGTCAACTCGCGTGGCATCTGAGTGAATGATTCGGCCGGGGCGGCCGGCGGGATCGGCGACGCGTCGTCGTAGGCGGTCGATTGGGTTGGCAGGCTGGAAGCGGGGTCCGGCTTGTGGGCAGGGGCAGGGGCAGGGGCAGGGGCAGGTGTGCTGATTGGGGTGAGTGAGTTGTGGTTCAGTTGATTCGCACTGGTGACGTTCCAGCCGATGCCAGCAGCGACTTCGACTTCGTCTCGGGTCTTTTGCCACGGGATCCAGTTATGGTGTTCGATTTGTCGTGTGTGCAGGATGACGGCATCGCGGCCGAGGTCGGATTCGACGAGTTTCAGTGCTTCGTGAATCGTCTCGGCGCGGTACGTCCTGACGTCGGAATTTGTCATGTCGTGAGTCCTGGCCCATGACGGTCCAGGCGATTTTGGGTGGTGGTTGGGAATCAGGCGGCGAGTCGTTGTTGTGGGACGTTGTGGGGATCTTCGAGCGAGATGGTGAGAGGTCCGAGTGATTCGACGTGAGTATCGCGTGAAACTTCTTCGACGCTCATCACGATCAGCCTGGGCTGTTTGTCACAGACGACCTGGCTGACCGAAGCTCGAGCCAGCGGGCTGGAGCAGAGTACGACAACGGGTGGGGCATCGGGAGCGACTTGTCGGCAGCGGTGTTCGAGTCCTTCGGCGAGTCGTTCGGCGAGCCAGGGAGCCAACCAGACTTGCAGGCCACTTTCGGAGAAGCGGCTGTGTTCTTCGACGGTTTCTTCGAGTTCGGGATCGAGTGTGACGACTTGCAGTCGGCGTTCGTCGTCGCGATAGAGGGTACAGATGGCTCGAGCCAACCGGTGCCGGACCAGTTCGGTCAGTTGGTCGGGGTTGGTTGTCGAGGGGGCCAGGTCTCCGAGTGTTTCGAGAATCGTTTCGAGGTCGCGGATGGGGACTCCATCGGCCAGCAGGTTGCCCAGCACGCGGTGCAGCCGCGAGGTGGGAACGACCCGGGGCACGAGTTCCTCGACCAGTCGTGGAGCTCGTTCGGCCAGCCGGTCGACCAGCCGGTGCACCTGTTGTCGAGTCAGCAGTTCGGTGGCGTGGCGTCTGACGATTTGGCCGAGGTGTTCGAGCAGTCTGTGGGTGGCGTCGGGGTGAGAGGGTCGCAGGCGACCATCGGCGATCTGGGCACCTCGCAGCGTGAACTGGTACCCGTCCTCGGGAAGATTCAGGTTGTCTCGCACAACGACGTCGGGAAGCAGGAACCCGAGTTCGAGTGCGACTTGATCGCGAATGATTCCGATCTGTTGCACCAATCCGTTTCCCGGAGTGTCCACCGAGGCCAGCCCCAGTAAATCGCTTCCCAACTCCAACGCCAACGGTTCGACGAATGGACTGGGGATAGTCGAGGCCGATTCTTGTGCCGTTGCGGCTGGTGGGATTTCGGTTGCGGTGTCTGCTGCGGTGTCTGCTGCGGTGTCTGCTGCGGTGTTGTTGTTTGAGTTTCGGCGTTGGAGTGCGAGTCCGCTGGCGAAGCAGACTGCGGCGAGAGTGATCAGTGGGAGTGCGGGGAGTCCGGTGAGTGCGAGGACGACGAGGAAGGTGGCGGCGAGGAACAGGGCATCGGTCTGACCGAAGAGTTGTGTCATGATGGCTTTGGGCAGGTGTTGATCGGACGACGAGCGTGTGACGATGAGTCCGGCGGCGAGCGAGAGCAGGAGTGCCGGGACCTGGGTCACCAGTCCATCGCCGATGGTCAACCGTGAGAAGACATCGATCGAGCGTGACAGTGACATGCCACCCTGGACCATGCCGACGTAGAGTCCTCCAGCGATATTGGTCATCGTAATCACGATCCCAGCCACCGCATCGCCTCGAACGAATTTCCCGGCTCCGTCCATCGCTCCATAGAAATCCGCTCGACTTTCGAGTTCGGCTCGTCTGACCTGAGCATCTTCGCGGCTGATCAATCCGGCGGCGACATCCGAATCGATGGCCATTTGTCGCCCGGGCATGGCATCGAGTGCGAAGCGAGCGGCGACCTCGCTGATTCGAGTCGAACCGCGGGTGATGACCAGGAACTGAACGACGACGAGGATCAGGAACAGGATGGCACCGACGGCGACTTGGCCTCCGGTGACAAAGTTGCCAAACGCCTCGATCACACCTCCAGCCGCCTCGGTCCCATCGATCGGAGCCCGTGTGAGGATCAGGCGTGTGGAGGCGAAGTTGAGCACCAATCGGAGCAGAGTGGCTCCGAGCAGCAGTGTGGGGAAGACGTTGAAGTCGAGTGGACGAGCGACGGTGATCGTTGTCAGCAGGACGAGAACGGCCAGTGTGATGCTGGTGGCGAGCAGCAGGTCCAGGAGTGCTGGAGGGACCGGGACGATGATCACCAGCAGCAACGAGACCACTCCGGCTGGAACCAACAGGTTCCGCCATCGCAGCGCAGCGTCGCGCAATGATTGAGTCGCCTCTGGTGGCATCCATGCCTCCGAGGGGGGGGAGGAGGGGGGGGGGGGGGAGGTGGGAAAGGGGGGGGGAAAAAAGGGGGGGGGGGGGGGGGGGAGGGGGGGGGGGGGGAAAAAAGGGGGGGGGGGGGGGGGGGGGGGAGGGCGGAGCAATGGGGAAGAGTTTAGAGAAGGAGGCGGGGAGTGTGCGCAGAGAGCAGAAGTTTACATGGGAGAGAATGCACACAAC
>Ga0114999_10009996_pt1 | contig 10317 bp, 7 predicted proteins | sample ArcticOcean_MG_C_3_FD_89820 | JGI IMG/M metagenome (GOLD analysis project Ga0114999, IMG submission 89820) | Marine microbial communities from western Arctic Ocean - ArcticOcean_MG_CB8_126 | ecosystem: Environmental > Aquatic > Marine > Oceanic | place: Arctic Ocean: Canada Basin | collected... | reverse complement strand
TCAACCACTGCTGGATCAGCACCCTTATTAAGCAATAATCCTATTGTTCCGATATTCCCTCTACGGACTGCTAAGATCAGCGCCGTTTTTCCACTATCATTCTGTATGTTGACTCTGGCACCGTGTCTCAGCAATTCCCACATGGCCTGCGTATTCCCTTTTTCAGCAGCCCACATTAGTGCAGTCCAGCCTGCTTGAGTACGTGAGTTCAGATTAGCACTTGATTCCAAAAATAAATTTAACAGTGTCAAATCGCCATGAAAAGCAGCCCACATAAGAGGTGTAAAATCTCCTTTATCCGGATCTGCACCGTGCTCCAACAATAATTTAACAATTGCCTTATTTTTCATGGATGAAGCCCAAATTAGAGGGGTGTCATCAAATTCATCCGTTAAGTCTACCACCGCGCCACGTTCCGCCAGTAATTTCACAAGATCTGCGTTTTGTGTTTTGACTGCATGCATAAATGCTGTATAACCTCTTTTATCCTTTAATTCCAATTCAGCTCCAGAAAGCAACAAATGCTCTACAGCAGCCTTATTTCCTTTTTTGACCGCCATTATCAAGGAAACTATGGCGGTTCCCTGAACAGCAATATTTTCTGTCTGTTCAGGGTTAAGCACTAATTGGGTCTTGTTGTCTGCTAAAAACACTTCCTGTATTTTTCCTGACTGATAGTTCGGCCAGAGCAAGTACAATAAAGCCAAAGCAACAGCGGTGAAGCATAAAAACAGCAGCCATCCAAGCTTGAACCAGGGTGAATATTTATCAGAAACATCTTTAGGCAAGACAATCTCAACATCTTCCGGTTTATCATTTAGAAAAGTTTTTTCCGCTGCATACTTTTGCGGATTAACAGTTTCAGGAATCACTCTCTTAAACACCACGTTATCTTGAGCACTGGAAAAGAATGGTGTTGAAAAACGAGAATAATATTTGGGCTTAATCGTGAAAGTTTCTTTTGCCGGACTCTGCTCATCAATTATTTGAGGCCTGCCTTCTGAGATACCCAACAGAATTCCAGGATCCATTTGTGAACTTCCGGTTATGGAAATGGGAATGTTTTGTAGTCGGACGTGCTTGATAATTAACCCCAAAAGCTCATGCGTGTCCTTGCTAATGACTTGCAAATTATCCAAATCAAGAGTAACCTTTCGCGTGTTAGCAGAAGCCAAGCTTTTTTCAATTGCTTGTATTTCCGGCTCGATTTCTACATGCCTCAACTCATCAATTACTTTCAAAGTCGTAATTTGATCTTTTTCTGTAAGAACTATTCGGTTCAACATTGTACTTTGACGATATTGGCAGGAAGGTTGCAAAAGTTTAGTAAGCCTATATAATATTTTCTTATATGAGAATCAGCAAAAAACACACCAAGTTTTTGATAATTATCAAATGACAAATTTTACATGTAAATTGCTTTTGGTGCAGTTTATTTTCGCCTTAAGTTTGACAACTGTTTCGGCAGTAGAAGAAGCAGAACCTGTTTTTTGGAAAGATCGGCAGATTTCCCAATTGGAGCAACTTACTCCAAGTCTGGTGAAATCCGTACAAAGTATGCAGACAAAAATCAGTTCAGTCGCAATTTCAAGTATTTCTTTTGGAGATACTCTACCTGCCAGTTTTCGCAAAGTAGCAACTGCACGTTTACAGCAGACACTCACCAGTCTGATCAAGTTGAAAGTCAGCGTCTGCGAATCATGCAGTCAAATCCGCACCAACATTTCAGGTAGTTTCCTAAAAATCAGCCGCGGCATCGCTGACGACAAATACCGCAGGGATGTTGCCAAAGAACTAAATGTTAAGGGCTTTCTAGATATTGCAGTGTTTACCAGTGAAGGCGAGCAGCTTTCAATTTCACTTAATGCCTATGAAGCAAAAGGAGGCGAAATTGTTTTTTCTAAAATAGTTACAGGAACACCGCCTAAAACTGGATCTTACATACACGCGTTTTACGGTAAGATGAGTGTACCTATTACCTTCACCAGCACAACTTCAGGCAGCGTTGTCACTGTTGAGCATCAGGCACGTGTACTCGGAGGAGAAAAATTGGTGCGGCTTACGGATGACTGGAGTTTTACCGGCGGTGGTGCCATGTTGAGTGATGACAACTCCAACTTGTCAGATAAATATGAGTCATCAATCACAGGTTTTTTGATTGACGGAACAATAAGTTATGACGTTTTTAACTTTGGTGGAGAGCAGGTAGCATTTTCTCTTCTTGCAGGTTTAGGAATGATGACAGTGACACCTTTCAATAATCCGTCATATTTCAAGACAGGTTTCAGCTTTTCTGTAGCAGAACAATTGACACTTAACTACCATTACCTGTCAATGCTGACAACTGACGAAAGTGCCACTGCCTCAGGAGCATCAATTATTTCCATAGGCTGGAAATTTTAATTTTTTAATTACGTATTTCATAGATCTACGCTTATCATGAAACAATTTTATAATGACAGCTTAATACGTTTATTATTTCATCTTACTTTTGTTGTAAGCATTTTATTAATGTTTGTACTCAGCAGTTGCGCTACGACGGAAGAATCTGTGGTCACTGTCGCAGAGCTTCCGGTGAAGAAAAAAGTGCTTTTCAATCAAAGGACTGATGGAGGTAAAAATTCAGTTACTGTTATAGAAGAGACACAGGGCAACAAGAGGATTCTACGTGTTGTTTTGCAACGTGGAGGACTACAGTCAAACTTAATCCATACTATTGACAGTCCTAATTTTGTCATTGCAGTACCGCTCCAGGATGCAACCAGTAAACGTTTGAGTTTGAAAACCGCTGCCTTTGAACAAAGTCTTAAACTCGATATTGATCAATTACTATCACGTTATCTGTCGCCAGAACGTTTTAACGTTTCTGTAATAATTAATTGGGACAAAAAACTACTCCAGGAAGTTCAACTCAAAAACCTGCCGCTTGAGACTGATAACACAAAAGCAGAGACCAGTGATGATAATGCAGACGAGGATGCTGATGTTAATGAAAACGCAAAACGCAACCATGAACTGAAAGAAGCCTTAAAATCAGTACAAGTAAGTGTTTTACTGGATAACACTTTGCCTGAAACTCAAGAACAATTTTTAATGAAACTGATCCCTGCTCAGGAATTTTATCTTGCTGAGCGTGGAGATACTGTCACTGTAGAAAGAACTTCTTTTCCAAAACCTTTCTCAGACAGCATTGCACCTTATGAAGAACAGATTGTCAGAAGGAAACTGAATGAGTTATTGTTGAAATATGTAGCCAAAACTGACTTTGTGGTAAATGTTAATTTTTCATTGATTGAAAGCAACGAAGAAACTAAAAGCACACCACCGTCTGCTAGTAATATCAAAATGGCGATAAATTTACTGCTAGATGAAACTGTTCTTCCTACTGTTGATACTTTTCTGAAAGAAGCAGTCCCGCTGGCCATAAACTTTGATCAGCAACGTGGAGATTCTCTGGACATTATCCGCAAGAATTTTCCGGAGCGTTCCGATAACTCACTTTCACCGGAACAAAGGGGTGCGCTAAAAGAATATCGTGCAAAAATACTTGAAGCTTTCCAGACAGGTGACTACGTTGCAGGTTTAGAATGGGCAGCAAAAGGTTTGAAAGTCGCCGTGAAACGTTCGGATAAAATATTTATCCTGAAAATGAAAGGTTCATTACATTTCCTCCTTGAAGAAAAAGAGGAAGCTCTCGAAATGTGGCAGCATGTTCAACGTTTAGATCCAAAAGATGAAGAGGTAAGTCAAATGCTGGAAAATCTGGAGTAGGTAATGAAAAAAGTCAAAGTTTCAGGTGCAGAAGTTTCTCTTTACACCCTGCTGATTATCTGTCTGCTGAGCTTTTTGTTTGTTGACAAGTTAGGAGCACAGGAGAGTACCGGTAATTCAGACCAAGCACAGGCGGAAGATCCATCACCGGAAAAAGCGGCAGTTTCAGCAGAAAAAAAGAAATCTCTGGAAGAACTGCTTGCTGTACCTTTTAATCAAATAAAGAAAGAACAGGAAGAAGAAGCCCTTACTGGAGACGGAAGCGGTTCTGAAGGACAAAGTACAGCTAAAAAAGGTGATGTAAGACTACCTCCACCACCGGAGCAGAGAAAAGTTGAAAGAGATATAGAAAAACAATTAGATGTTATTTTCCGTGAAAAATTACCAAAAGAGTATGTAGGTGTTTCTGTCAGCATACGTTATATCCTAGAAACTGTTCCTGTCACAAAACGTGATAAAAGTATTTCAAAAATAAAATTACCGGGATTCGAAAATAATGTCTGGGTGCCGACACAAACCAAGAAAATCGTTGGTATTGTGAATCAGGTAAGACCGTACACGACAATTTTTGCTGTGGTAAATACTCCTGTCTCACTCTTCAATGTGGAAGTGCTACGCCAAACATTGGATGATCGTGTTAAATTTCTCAACCTAACAGGTAGAGATGTGCTTAAAATGGTGCATGTCCCTTTCACTACACCTGCAAATTCTTCTGTAATTACTCTCGATAATGCCGCGGTTGAACTTGCAGAAGCAAACTCAGGATATAATAAAGATACTGATGGTGAAACTGATAACGATTCAATCAATGATGAAGAACCAGGAGTAGAAGGTCAGCAAAATAATTTGGCGGCAGCGGAAGATGAACAGGGAGCGGTTTTGGAGCCAAATCCTGAAAAAAGACGCATTGATATGAAGGCCAGGGTTGAAACTACACGCTATTTACTGCAGGCCAGAAAGGCTTACATGAGCGAGAATTATGATTCTGCTATAACCGCGCTCCGCAGAGCAATTGAATTAAATCCTTTTTCTTCACAAGCTTTTGCTATGCTTGGTTCCATCTATTACCGTCTGGGCTGGAATAGAATGGCATTAGAGAACTGGCAGCATGCTCTTGAACTTGATCCAACAAATGAGGGTCTTAAAAAATATCTCATGCGTTTGTCGCGGTAACTATGATCACAAATACAAAATCAAAACCTAACAAGCGAATATTCAATATTCTCAGCAGATTATTTCTGCCGGTTTTAGTTTCCAGCTTAAGCTTAATGTTGCTTGCTCCATCATTTTCTCTTAAAGCACAGGAACGTGTTAAGTCACTCAGCATACGTCAATTTGAAATTGAGGAGGCAATCCGCAATGGTCTCAAGTATTACCTTGAGCCGAAAGATTATGTACTACGTGTCAAACTGTTTGGAGAAGAACGTTCGGTTAGTATGGCCAACGAAACCCTACCAGGATTTGGACAACTGAATGCTCCTTCCAGTACAAGCGGCGCTAAATACTGGCAGATTGCCAGGATGAGGGTTGATTTGGTAATGCACAAAGAAGTTTCACCTTCAGTCAATTCCTACATCGGAGAAATTGTACCAATCCTCAGCGGTCTCGATTATGAACGCGGCGATGAGCTGATTTTTGTACCAATCCTGCCTAGTGAAGCTTTTCCGGAACTACTCAATAGACCTGCAGGAACTGAGGGTTTGCCAGATCCAATGGCAACAGCAGTAGCTGAGGACGATAAAACAAAAGAGGGCGAGCAATCAGAAGCTGAACTTGCTGCAGCAGAAGCCGAAAGATTACTCCAAGAAGAACCGTTCTGGTTAAGAATGAGTGATATTGAAATAATTCTTGCAGGCATGCTGCTTTTTCTTATACTTTTGTTTTTCTGGGTGCTGTGGAAACTAAAGAAGGTCAAAGAATTTAGCACAGTACAATCCGGATATCCCGCACTAATGCCGCCTAATATGCAGACTCCACAACTTCCTGCAGCACATCAACAGGGTTTTGTTTCAATTCCTGATACACAAAATAATCTGCTTGAAAGTAATGGACATCCAGATTATAAGGTGAACGGTACCATGGTAAACGAGGAAAACGAACGTCTCGTTCAGGAAATAATCAAGCAACTCGTAGGGCGTGATGACTGGAAACAGGAACTCGTTCTTGAGATGTCACGTGACAAACAATCAATGGAAATGCTGACCCATCTTATTTCAACGTTGGGAATGAGCGCATCAAGAACACTCTTCGCTGGAATTATACCTCAGAAAACATATTTGGAACTTGAAAAGTTGGCAGAAGAAACCGTCCTCTCTGCTGAAGATGCAAATGTTGTTTTAAAAGACGTTCAAAAATTTTTACTCACCAAACAATTGACTGATCCTGAACAAAACGAAACAAATCCTTTCGGGTTCATGGATCAGTTAACAACCTCGCAAATCGGGTTTTTGATCAAAGATGAACCTGCAAAAATAAAAGCCTTCGTTATCGTACGGATGGAAAGTGAGGAAGCAGCTGAATTACTACGTGAGTTGTCAAAAGACGAACGTACAAAAGTTGCGTTGGAAATGGGTAAATTACATGAATTACCGCTTGATTTGGTTGAAAAAATTGGCTACAACCTTGCTGAAAAAGCGAGACATGTACCAGATGAAGGTACAGTAGGAGTTGATGGAGTTAAATTCATGGCGGATGTTCTTAGTGACTTAGACAACACAACCAGGGAAGAATTGATCAAAGGTTTACGAACCTCAGATATTAAGATGAGTGAAAATATCGAGAGTAACTGTTTTATTTTTGAGTCACTTCCGGATGTACCTAAAGATATTTTGTTGGAAGTTGTACGTAAATTACAGCCTGATTCCGTAATTACCGCGATTTCAGGTTCTACCACAAAAATAAAAGAAGCTGCAATTATGTGTTTTCCTGAAAAAAGCCGATCTGCCTTAGTTTCGTCACTCAAAACAAAAACACCGGAATTAGAGGAAATAAGGCAAGCACGCAAATTATTTACTGTATCCATGCGTGATATGGCTGATGCAGGAAGACTTGATTTAAAAGACGTAAATTCAAAATTCTCAAAGCGAAACACCCCTACTGAAGCTGAAGCTACGGCTTAGCAAAGCTGAATCAGAAAATCTCCATACTTCAGCCTTAATCCTAATATAGATTTGTATATTTATTTTCCGACTCCGGAATTAACGGCATAACAGATTGCGGAGTTATATTAGTCAAGCAGCTCAGATAGTTCGGATTCCGGCATTTACCGCGACCGTCTCTGCTGCAAGGACGACAGCTGAGTACTTCCTTTGTTTCCACTATTTGACTTTCCTCCAGAAACGGTGCATAACCAAATTCTTTTACAGTTGAACCAAACAGGACAATTACGGGAGTACTCACCGCTTCCGCCAAATGGCTAACAGAAGTATCGTTTGTCACTACTAACCTCGCATGCTTGAGTAATTCTGCTGATTCCAACGGAGAAAATTTACCTGCTGTATTGTGGATTTCTCCGCGATATTCTTTTTCAAGATGAGTAGTCTCTTTTTCATTTGCACCTCCCACTAGCACAACAGGCCAGCGATTCGCTATTAAGTTCGAAATTAGCACATGGAAATTTAGCATCGGCCAGCACTTGAGCGGATATGAAGCAGAAGCTCCAATTGCAATAAAACGATTCGGCAGGAGTTTGTTTTTCTCCATGAATTCCTTAACAGCTAATACTGCATCTTTGTCCGGAAACAATTCCGTGTGATTCTGCAGTTTCATTTGAGTCCTGTCCTGTAAAGGGCGCAACAGATGCTCACGCTGCGATGGAGAATTTTTGAGGAAATTGATTTTGAAACGGATCAGCAAGCTCCTCCTCCAACTACGTTTGTTGATGGACCAGACTTGCGGACTTTTAAACAGTCCAAAGCCTGAAAGATTCCAGACTATCCAAATACTTCTCAGTGAACGGTGAGCATCGTAAATCAGTTCAAACTTTTCCTGACGTAATTTACGTATCAAATCAGACAGTTTCGCTGGCGGTTCTTGCCTGCTGTGACTGATGTAGTGATCAATGTGAGGGTTGTTGCCCAGTACAGAACCTATTCCGGAAGAGCTAAGCAGTGTTATTTCTGCTTGCGGATAAACACGCTTCAATTCTCGATAAATAGGGCTTGTCAGCACCAAATCTCCTAAAGCACTGAAACGTATTATGAGTATTTTCCGTGGATTAAACAAATAACCTTTAACAATTAAGCCGTAATTTCATGGAGTTTGCATCAGTTTGCTAAAACCAATAAAAGTCATAACGGGATAAATCAAACCATTACAATGAATATACATCAAACTACTTCCGCGATTCCGCAGAAAAATTCAATTTCCGGAAATGATAAAAGTTCTTCTTTATCAAATGTTCAAAGACTTTCATTTGATAATATACGCGTTCTTCGACAGCATTTTGAACAAGGAACATCTCCTTTACGTTCGGTTTTAGGAGAAGACCAGCATCAGACCATGATGGTTGCAATGTACGAAGGAACAGAAAAACTGCTCAATCAGGATGTCTCAGAATTTGCTGTGCTCGAATACCTTGAAGGACTGAAATTGACAGCCAAAGAATTACGTCAGCAGGGAATTTCCGGAGAGCAGTTCAGAAGCACACTGCTTGAACATTCTATCTCAACTGTCCGTGAGCTAGTCCGTTCTTCCTGATTTCAAGTTCCGCTGACCGACATTTTGTCAATTTTAAATGCCGGAGTTAGAATAGAACTGCGTTCGTCTATTTCACTGCCGATCATTTTTAAATTATTCAGCATTTCAGCAAAAGTTCCGGCAATTGTAAATTCACTTACAGGTTCAGCTAATTTCCCGTCTCTAATCCATATTCCCTGCGCTCCTCGTGAAAAGTCACCGGTTACGATGTTTGCACCTTGACCGGACATTGAGGTTAAATACAAGCCGTTTTTGACACTTGCAATCAGTTCCTCCTCAGTATAGTCGCCAAGTTTGAGGATAAGGTTTGAAATTCCGCCTGAGTGACCATTGGAAACCATGCCCAGCTTATTCGCAGAATATGTAGAGAGCATATAATTTTTCAACACTCCATTTTCAATCAAAACTAGTGGTTTTGCCTCAACACCTTCACTGTCGAAGTGACGGCTTCCGAGTTTGCCAGGGAGCAATGGATTATCAATCAAATTGATTTTTGCATCCGCAATTGACTCATTAAGTTTGTTCAACAGGAAAGACTGTTTGCGAAACAGATTTTCACCCATCAGTGCGGACGCGATTTTACCCAGAAAACTTTGAGCCATTTCTGAACTAAAGACAACCGGAACTTCCTGACTGGCAGGTTTCACCGCACCTAATTTTCGCAGTGTCCTTTGACAGGCTTTTTCAACAATTTCCTTTGATGGAGTTAAATTCTTGTGAAAACGGGCCACGCTATACCAACCGTCAGTTTGTTTCCGGCCGACATTAGTTGATTCATTGGTTCCGTTTGAAGTCGATTCAAGATCATCTGCAATCATCGAAATTCCCATGCTGTAGATAGTTTTTGTCTCTCCTTCTAAAAAACCATTCGAATCTGCATGTACCATGTAGGAAATGCTGTCTGAATAAAATGACTGTTCCGTTTTTAATTTTTGGTCAGCCTCAAGACTCATTTCTTCCAGATCAAGTGGAATTTGTACTTTTTCTTCGGAACTTAATTTGTCATAATCAGGATCAAGAAATTCCAGCTCTCCAGGTGCACGTCCCTGTAATTCAGGATCAGGAAGGCTGTAATATTCGTCAGCACCCATATAAGGCAATGCCTCCATAGTAGAGCGAATTAAAGGCGCGAGAGTCTCTGCTCTAAAATCATTTGAAGAGACAGTTGAACGCCGTTTGTTTTTTGAAACTGTGAGATGAATTCCGGAAGAACCTGACTCCTGGAGTGAATCAATCTTCTGTTCACGCACATCCACCTGAAATGAAGTTGACTTCGCAAGTGAGACTGAAACCTGTTCTGCACCATATTCCTGTGCCAGATCTATGATATCTTTTGCTATAGTTTTATGTTCTTCCAGCATATAGTTTAGTTATTTAAGGCTTTCTGAAAAATTTATTATTGTCATTCCGGACTTGATCCACGATCCAGATTTTAAAACCTGTTGAGTAGAAGAACTTAGGCAGCTCTCTTCAGGAGTACTGATCTACGCTGTACTTCACACTGAATGACAAGGAGAAAATTATTAATTGTAACGACCATTTCTCTTATGGGGTAATTTACAGAGTCGCTTAATTCAAAATGACACCGTTATAGAACTTTTACAGCTTAATCAAGAATGCAAAATGTTGTCTTGATTTATACATAATAATCAGGGCTTAATAGTAACATAACTTCAAACAGTCACAAGCCTGTACAGCTATAGTACCTTCAACTGCAAACTCCGGCTGCTCCCATAGTTTAACTGGATAAAACAGGGGTTTCCTAAACCCTAGCTCCGTGTTCGAGTCACGGTGGGAGCACCATTATAAATCAATTACTTAGAACAATCTATACAATCTCTGTTTTTG
>Ga0114999_10009993_pt1 | contig 10320 bp, 14 predicted proteins | sample ArcticOcean_MG_C_3_FD_89820 | JGI IMG/M metagenome (GOLD analysis project Ga0114999, IMG submission 89820) | Marine microbial communities from western Arctic Ocean - ArcticOcean_MG_CB8_126 | ecosystem: Environmental > Aquatic > Marine > Oceanic | place: Arctic Ocean: Canada Basin | collected... | reverse complement strand
AGTCAGGTTTTTGTTATTATTCATAATGAGCTTGATTATCGAGAATAATCATATTTTTATAGTGGATAATATTTTATGGGTCATGACTGATTTTAGAGACTATTCTGGAGAGTTGGCAAGGATTGCTGACGATTATGTAGGAGATAACCTTGAAGTGCATGCAGGAACTAATTGTGTTACATTTGCAAAGATTCAAGATGGGCCTCGTGAGAATGGAGATCCAATTTTTCCAATAGTTATTGATATTGCTCAAAAATCTATTGATTTTTATCATAGATTCTATGGACCTACTGCAAATCAATTATCTACCCTATATGCTCAATCGGAGATAGATTTTGAAGTCATAGATAGATCTGAGAAAATTGAGATAGGGTATTATGATCCTTGTAACTAAACTTTAAATAAATAGATTTTTAATCTCATGTTTTCTCCAAATTAAATGGATTTAGAAGAATTAAGTAGTTCGTTTATTGACGGGTTAGAAACTGGAGTGTTCTTTCCAGGGGCAATTGCAGGTCATATTACTGGTGGAAACTATACTGGATATACTGCAGATAAATATGGTATACCTGGTGTAAAAGCACAATATAGGAATTTTGAAGAGAATCCTGTGATGGCCAAAGATAGAGGTCTTAAAGAACAAATTGTTAAGGGAATTGGTACAGGGATTGGATTTTCAGTTTCAGTATTAACTAGTTTGGGAGTAGTAGGGACCTCAATGTTAATTTTTGATTACTTTAATCAGAAAAATCTTTCTAAAATTTATGAAGGTGCCAACGCTTAAATAGTATTTTTTTCTTTAATATTTATGAAAACATTAAAAGTGAGGGTCGAGGGAACTGTTCAGGCAGTATTCTTTAGACAGTTTGTTAAAGAAAATGCAGATGAACTTGGGGTTCGGGGCTATGTTAGAAATCTAGATGACGGGAGTGTTGAGATAGTTATTGAAGGAAGAGATGAAGTTGTTAATGAAATGTTAAATAGGTGTAAAAAGGGACCAAACCATAGTGAGGTTAGTGAAGTTGAAGCTGAAGAAATTAAACATCAAGGTCTTGAAGGATTCAAGATAAGTGCGTTATAAGATGGGACGTGAACAACAGATAATTAATGAAAGAAAAAGAAAGTTGAAAGAACTTCGTGAGATTGTTAATCCTTATCCTCATAAGTTTAATGTTAAAAATTATTCTGGAGATATTAAAGAAGAGCATAAAAAATTAAAAGATAATGAAAGAACTCTAAGTAGAGTTGTTGTTGCTGGAAGAGTTATGACTGTTAGAAATCTGGGCAAACTGATATTTGCAACAATTCAGGATAAACAAGGAAGATTACAATTGATTTTACAGAAAGGAGAGACTAGTGATGAGGATTTTAAACTGTTTAAAAAATATGTTGATGCAGGAGATTTTATAGGATTTAGGGGGATGATTATGAAGAGTAGGACTGGAGAAATAAGTGTCTTAGTTAAAAAAGTTCAAATGTTAAGTAAGAGCCTGTTACCTCTACCTGAGAAATTTCATGGATTAAAAGATGATGAAGAGAGATATAGAAAGAGATATCTGGATTTGATTATGAATCCTGAAGTTAAGAATGTCTTTGATAAAAGGACCGAAATATTAGCAGGGATTAGAGAAATTATGATTAAGAAAGATATTATTGAAGTTGAGACTCCCTTCTTGCAGACTTTGTATGGAGGTGCTGCTGCAAAACCTTTTGAGACCCATTTGAATGCATTAAATATTGATTTGTTTCTAGCAGTTAGTCCTGAATTATATTTGAAGAGGTTACTTGTTGGAGGCTATGATCGAGTTTATACAATAAGTCGTAATTTTAGAAATGAAGGTATAGATAGATGGCATAATCCAGAGTTTACTATGATGGAAGTTTATTGTAGTTATTGGGATTATAATGATATGATGGACTTGATGGAAGAACTTTATGAAACTATTGCTAAGAAAGTTAATGGCAGCACTAAGGTAGAGTTTCGTGGAAAGACGGTGGACTTCAAGAGACCTTGGAGAAAGATGACTATGATTCAAGCTATTAAGAAATGGGCAAAAATTGATATTGATAAAATGTCTGATAAAGAAATTAGTAGTTTTGTTAAAAAGAATAAAGTTGAAACTAAGGAAGACGTATGGGGATGGAATGTTCAAGCTATTTTTGAGCATTTTTGTGAGGGTAAAATTGAACAACCTACATTCATTATTGATCATCCTTTAGAGACTACTCCACTATGTAAGACTCATAGAAATCCTGAATTAAATAAATTAATTGAGAGATTTGAGCCATTTTGCATGGGGGCAGAATTAGGGAATGCATATAGTGAACTTAATGATCCAGAATTACAAAGAGAGTTACTAGAAAAACAACAAGAAATGATGAATAAAGGTGATGATGAAGCTAATCCTTTAGATGAGGATTTCTTGAATGCTATGGAAATAGGAATGCCTCCTGCAGGAGGACTCGGGATTGGTATTGATAGAATGGTTATGTTACTTACAGGCCAAGATACAATTAAGGATGTTATTTTGTTTCCGTTTATGAGGCCCTTGGAAGATAAATCTAAAAAAGATAAAAGTGATAAGAAGGAAAAATGAGCCTACCCTTAACAAGGGATGAAGTTTGGCAGTTAGTTCTAAAATATAACTCTGATAAGTCAGACTTAAATCATTATCTGGAAAGCGAAGCTGTATGTCGCGCATTGGCTTCAAGGGTTGGAGAGGATCCTGAATATTTTGCTATTGCCGGTTTGATACATGATATTGATTGGGGGATGACAAAGGATAATCCTAAAGAACACTTGACAAAGGCTCCAGATATATTACGTGAGGCAGGGTTTGATGAAGAATTTATTGAGTTGATTCTTTCGCATGGATATGGATTTGATTGTGCCGGTCTTTTAGATAGAGAAAGAACTAAGAAAAGGCAATATATTCTAGCTGCTGGAGAGACTATTACAGGATTGATTCATTCCTTGGCCTTGATGAGGCCTGAGAAACTTGAAGGGATGAGTGCTAAGTCTGTTAGGAAGAAGTTTAAAGATAAACGGTTTGCTGCTGCGATATCTAGAGAAGTAATTAAAGAAGTTGAACATTTGGATCTAGAATTAAATGAATTCTTTGAGATTGCCATAGGAGCAATTAAAAAGATAAAGAACGATGTAGATCTAGGATAAAGATGGTATTAAAAATAATAATAAAAAATAATATTAGAAAGATTGTAAAAGAGTTGGATTCTGAGGATACTGTAAATAATGTGGCTGTAGAAGTTGAGAAAGCTTTAGAAGAAAAAGTTAAAGAGGATCTTAAGAGGGCCATTGCAAGAGTTAAAGCTAATCAAAGGAGAACGCTTTTTGCGAGAGATTTATGATGAAAGATAATTTTCTTAAATGGTTAGTGATTGTAGACTTCTTGTTGATATTATTCTTTGCATTTAATTATTATAAATGGGGTAATCTTGAATTTGTATTATATAATTTGGTTTTGGTGATTTTATTAGTGGTGATGTGGATATTGCATAAAAGATATAATTTTTCTAGAGGCAGTTTAGTAGGATTATCAGTTTGGGGATTCTTACATATGATTGGAGGTTCAACATTAATTAGTGCTACTCGCCCTTATTCTTGGGTATTTATTAAGTTAGGAATGGTAGGAGATACTCCAATATTGAGATATGATCAAGTTTTGCATTTCTATTTTTATGTAGTTGCTACAATAATTTTATATGAAGTATTAAAGAAACATCTGAGTAAAGAAGCTCACTGGCCAACAATTGCCACAATATTAGTATTTGCAGGGATGGGTGTTGGAGCTGGAAATGAGATAATTGAATTCTTGCCAGTTTTCTTTAATGTGGAAAATGGAGTTGGGGGATATTTTAATACATTACTAGATATCATCTTCAATACTCTAGGTGCCATTGCTGCAGTGTTGTATATCAGTTGGAAACGAAAATGAAATCTAGAGCAGTTAATAATTGGAAGAAGGAATTAGCAAGGGATTTTCTATCAGTAGGGAGCTGGATATTTTTTGTGTTGATTGTCGTAAGAATCCTTATATTGCCACATAGGTGGCCGTATTTGAATCATTTACTAGTTGCAGGTGGTTTGATATTAATTGTTGAATTAGTCTTTAGAAATCGAGTTGAGAGCTATGTAAGTCGGGGAGTAGTTATTGCATTTTATATCTCCCTGTTTTATGAAGACTTCATGTTTAGTATATTTTCTAAAATAGCCTTAGGAGGATTAGTATTGAGTTCTAGATATTTAGGTAATGAATGGAAGAAAATTGGTTATGGAGTTTTAGTTGGTTTAGTAGGGGCTGGTATTGAGTTTGTTTTATAAAAATATTTTTTAGTTCCATCTATCTTTAATAAATAATATTAGTACTATGAAAATTATTATAGGGGTGATTGTGTAACCAATCATTCCCAAAAATAGTCCAAGTCCTCCAAGTTGTATGGAGGGTTGGTAAATAGAAAGTAATACTGGAAGAGTTAATAAGATTAATAATAGGAGTCCTATTCTCTTTAATGTTTTTGTCATATTAGTTTTAAGAGGTTTAGATTTATAAAGTTATTTATATTTGATAGATTGAGGTGATTAAGATTCCAAACAACAAAAATCAGAGATTTTTGAGTTTGTCAACTTTCACCTTAGGAGAGAAAGTTGCCAAATAACAAAGCAAAAGGTTCGAAGGCTGAAAGAGAGTTGTATCAGATGTTTGTAGATCATAGTTATCGTGCGGTAAGAGTTGCAGGAAGTGGGATGATGGAGAATGCTGATTGTGATATACTTGCAGGTAAAAAGGGCAAAGGAAAGTATGCTGTTGAAGCTAAAGCTAGTAAGCGGACTACGAAGTATATTACTAAAGATCAGATTGGAAGGTTTGTAGCTTTTGCAGAGATCTTTGGATTAAAGCCTGTAATTGCAGTGAGATTTAATAATATCGGCTGGTTCTTTTTACATCCAAAATATTTGGAGGACAGTGGAAAGAATTGGGTTATTAATTTGAAGAGATGTAGGGAAAAAGGCAAGAGGTTTGCTCAGTACTTCTAGAATGAATAGATATTATTAAAAAGAGATAATTATTGGATTTTTTATGAAATACCTATTAGTATTATTATCATTATTAGTTTTATCTAGTATTAGTTTTGTAAATGCGGAAATTACATATGAAATAAGTTGGGAAGAGGAAAATATTGTTAATGGAGATGAATTTAAGATTCAGGTTGTTATTGATGGAGAGGATGATGAATTGTATGATGGGAAATTATGGATTGAAAATAAAGGTAAAATAATAAGTGATAGGTATGATGATAAAAAGGGCGAGTGGAAATCTAGCTATTATTATATTAAGGAATATTTTGTTGATGGAGATAATGAAGTTAAGCTAGATATTGATGAAAAATTTGAGGATTTTGAAGGTAGTGCCTTTATTCACTTTAGGATTAGAGATGAAGAAGAAATTAGGGAAGAGATTGTTGTTTTGGAAAAGAAAGAGGAGAATAAAGAAGATATTGAAAGTGTTCAGAATGAAAATCAAGAAGAGCCTCTCCCAAATGAGGAATATGTAGATACTAAAACTGAGGTTGAAATACTAGAGCCTATCTCGCTTGGAAATAAAGTAGCTACTGTGGAAGAAAAAGATATAAATACTGAGAGAATTGTTTATGAATCAAAGGGAACGAAGATAATAGGATATTCTATTTACGGTTTTGTAATATTGTGTGTTTTATTGTGTGTTCTGATTATATGGAGAAAACTAGATTAAAATGAAGATAAAAGCACTGTTTATTTTTGAGATATTGGGGAAACCTGCAGAACATATCAAGGAAACACTAAATAAAATGATTGACCAGCTGGGAGAAAATAAAAATCTTGAAGTTGTTAGAAGAGTTGTTCATGAACCAAAATTAGTTGAAAATGATGAGAGTGAGAAAACTAAAATTGATGAACTTGAAAGGGCTGAATTTATCAGGCAAGGACTTTATAGTACTTTCGCAGAAGTTGAAATTGAAACTGAAGACCTAAATATAATGGTTGCTATTGTTCTAAATATGCTGCCTGCACATGTAGAGATATTAGACCCTTCAGAATTGGTAATGAGTAATAATAATATGAGTGGATTAATGACTGAATTAACTGTTAAGATGCATAAGTATGATGAAGTTACAAAAGTTCTGATGTTAGAAAAAGAGCATTTGTTAAATAAGTTAAAAGAAGCTGAAGAGAAGATTAAGAATTTTGAAAACGAAGTTAAGGGTGAAGGGAAAGAAAGTAATTCTGAAGATGGTAAGTAAGGTTATAGTTTCTAATCCAGAGAGTTTTGATAAAATAAAGAAAATCTTTTCTGAAACTAGTAAGAATAATATTCATGTTATTGCAGATTTTGACAGGACTCTGACTTTTGGAGGATTGGATGGAAAAAGAAATCCTTCCCTGATAGCATTAATACGAGATGGATGATATCTAACAGAGGATTACCCTAAAAAGGCTCAAGAGTTATATGATACCTATAGGCCTATAGAGATAGATCCTAATTTGTCTCTTGAAGGAAAATCTCAAAAAATGGATGAGTGGTGGAGAAAACATTTTGATCTACTTGCTGAATGTGGAATGAATAAAAAAGTTATAGAAGATATAGTTAATAAAAATAAAGCAAGATTTAGGGAGGGAGTTTTGGATTTTTTAGATTTTCTTTATAATGAGGGTATCCCACTAATTATTATGTCTGCAGGTCCTGGACAGCTAATTGAGAAGGTCTTAGAAAAGGAAGGACGATTATATAATAATATTCATATTATTGCAAATCATTTTATCTTTGATGAGGAAGGTATTGCTATAGGTAGGAGAGATCCTCCAATTCATACATTTAATAAAAAAGAATTTGTCTTAAAAGATCTCCCAATTTATGAAGATTTATTAGAACGGAAGAATGTTTTATTATTGGGAGATGCTATAGGGGATATTGATATGGTTGAAGGATTCGCATATGAGAAACTTGTCAAGGTAGGTTTCCTTAATGAAAAAATAGAAGAAAATCTAGAAGAATATAGGAAGAATTTTGATGTGGTGATTACTGAAGATGGAAGTTTTGAATTTATTAATAAGTTATTAGAGGAAATAGTTAATTAGACACTGTCTAGTTTTCCGTCTACTTTTTTACCCTGTAATCTCTTTTTATATTTGCCTTGTTTTTCTTTTAAAATTTCCTCTGCAGATTTTAGTTTCTTTCTGCTTCTTGCCTTTAGGAATATGTATATAATTAATATTATTAGAACCACGATTAGAATTATCCCTATATAGGTAGTGGTAGAAGAACCACTCTTTTCAACACATAGGCCTATACAGCAAGATCCCTCTAGACTCTCAACTGAATCTCCTTCGCACATCTGGTCTGAGAAACAAATTGAACCTAGTTGAGAGCAGCTAAGAGTTGAGGGAGGTGTTGAAGGATCTGTAGGAAGATCTGTTGCATCATTTACTTCAACCTCAGTTTCGTTAGAAGTGATTATAAAGGCTATAGGGAGATAAAAATTATCTTCTCCAGAGGTAGCAGTTATCTGACCATTAAGATTATCTTCTACCTGATCTATAGTGATTGTTAAATTAATAAATGTTGTTTGGTTAGGTTCTAATAATTCTATTGTTGAAGGATTAAAATTAGTAGTTAGGTCACTTGCAAAGGCTATATTTTCTAAATTCCTGTTGGTGGGATTTCTTATTAATATTGAAAAATGATAATCATTATTTGGAGTTATAGTCCCCTCAATAATATGGGGAATGAATTCTAAATTATTATTAGGTAGTTCAACATTTTTTATTAGGAATATTGGAATCTCATAATCATTAATAGTTACCTTAGTTTGTCCAGGTCCTAAGAGTGGTAGTTTAAAGTTTAGTGTTTCTTCAACTTGTTCTATTAAAGTAATCTGTTTTTCTTCTCCGGTGGGTTCAAAAATTGCGGTAAGATCGGTATTTCCAAAGAGACTCTTAACTTTTATTGAAAAATCATCTTGGGCAATAATAAACCCTGGATTAATATATAGGTCTGATTCATCCTCCAATAAAATATTGATGGGGGTTACAATATCTTCTGACTTCACGATCCCTCTCTCTAAGTATTGGGTCCCCTCGATTCTAAAGGAATAATTGCCTGGCTCATTAGGCAGAATAGAGTAAAAATAGTAGATATTGTTTTGCTTAGTTAATCCCTTAATTGTTGGCTCTGGATGCACCTTCCCATCCCTATATATAAATACATTATTATTTGTAATCTTTAGAAAATTTCCAGTTATTTGTGCCTGAAATAATTCTTGAGGCTGGTAAGCCTCCTTACTTGTAGATATGTCTATTGCTAGTATTGAGGGGATTAGTAAAATTGTTAATAATAAAATTACACTCTTTTTCATTATGTAAAATAAGAATTTAGATTAATAAATGTTTACTTGCTCATATCTCTAAGCTTTTTCATAGTTTCGTCAAAATCCTTATCTTTAGTAGAATGTCTTCTTGTTGAAGGTCTTCTTGCAGGAGGCCGAGGTAGAACTCTTTGGGCAGGTAGAGGCATTGTACCATATCTTGATGATGAACCTAACTTACTTTCTTTAGTTTTAGATTTTCTTTTAAATATAAATACCTTCAATTGATTCCTGAAGACTATTGCTAGGATTATTAGTATTATTAGGATTACTAATAAAATTATTAACCAAATATTGCTACCTTCCTCTACCGGCTTTGTGCCGCAACAGATGTCTCCAAAATTACATGAAGAAGAATATCCCGATTTCTCTTCTTGAGAATCTGAACAAGACTCCTTACAGAAGAATCCAAGAGATTCACATTCATTTTCATTATTTATCTCTACACAGTCTCCAACACAACAGAAATTGCTATCAAGTGAGGTTACTGAGGATCCCGCACATTCTTGATCTAAATTACATATGAATCCTCCCTTTTCTGAACATAAAGGTTCTTCAAATGCTGACTGACAACAAACTTGTGCGGCACTTGAACAGAAAAAATTGTCTAATGAATCAGATAATGGACACTCTCCAATTGGAACACAGAAATTTCCAAAGTCTTCACAAAATGTAGTCCCGCCGCTACCACCTGATAATCCTGTAGGACTCTTTGGCCATGAAGCGTGCAAAATAAATGCAGTATCAGACTGCCAACATCCATCTGTCTTTTGAACATTTAATAGATATTTTCTAGCAGACTCTACCTCATCAGAATTTACTGATTGTAATGCTAATAATGCTAAGGCAGTGTCGTAAAATTTGTTTCGGCTTTCATCCCAGAAATTTGCTGACTTTTGTAAACTAATAAGTTCCGAATAATATTCATCCTCATTAGTTAAAATGTAGAGTGCTGCAGAAGGGATAAATTTCCTATTTTCTGCTCTATCTGCCATTGAAGTTAAAAAAGGAATTAGAGGTGCAACTTCTTTACCTTCTTTCTTTAATACTAATGAGGCCCAAAGTGATCCTTCATAGTCACATTCACTTCCAGTAGTCAGACAGAAAGAATTAACCCTTTCAGTTATAGAATCAAACTCTGCAGCAGATTTTGTTTCGCTTGGAACATAAAATACATTGCTTCCGGGTTTTTGATAGAGTAAGGCTGTTATGAAATCCTTGTCACAAGAGATAGTATAATTTTTCTCGATGTTATTAATTTGGAACCAGTAATCATTGTATGCCCTTGAAAGTCCAGAAGGTGGAGATCCTGAGATTTTTTTGTTGTCTAGGATAGTTATTGTTTTTCCGTTTATATCACAAACAGTTTGATTGCTTGAGTCTATTTCAAGATACCAGGTTAAACCAGTGTTTATCTTTTTATTTTCTAGTAAATAAGTTATTTGATCGTCTATATCTTCATTAATGTATTGTAGCGCTAGAGTAGCTAGAGCTGTTGATTTTATATTACAAACTCCAGTATCTGATTCTCCCCAACAATTATCTTTTTTTAGATTATTAAGTGTTGAGATACATGAAGATTGTACTGAAGAGTCGTATGCCCCAGCCATTAGATTAAATGCGGCTTGTTTTGTGCTTCTTGTTCCTCCACAATTGTCTCCAACTTGTTGTTCAAAACATGCGTAAGCTCTGTCCACTGCAGAAGCTTCTTCCTCCTGAGCTAAGACGAACGTTGATGATAAAATTAATAGAATTGCAAATTCTAAGTATTCACTCTTTTTTTTATACATATTTAATTGAAGATACTATGGTATATAAAGTTTATTTCTTCATCTTAAAATATCTCTTGACTGTGTAACTAACGGGATTCTTAGTTTCCATTGCTAACTTGTCAGGTTT
>Ga0114999_10009991_pt1 | contig 10322 bp, 9 predicted proteins | sample ArcticOcean_MG_C_3_FD_89820 | JGI IMG/M metagenome (GOLD analysis project Ga0114999, IMG submission 89820) | Marine microbial communities from western Arctic Ocean - ArcticOcean_MG_CB8_126 | ecosystem: Environmental > Aquatic > Marine > Oceanic | place: Arctic Ocean: Canada Basin | collected... | reverse complement strand
TCTACCCAACCTGGGTTTAATCCATTTACATGTATGCCGTGGGATCTGACAGATCGTGCCAGAGAAGTAGTATATCCAGCAACACCCCATTTTGATGCGGTGTATGGACCAAGATCGTCATCAGCCATTCTTGCAGAAGAAGAAGCTATGTTTATTATGGTCCCAGATTGCTGCCTAATCATATGAGGCACAACCGATCGGCAACACAAAAAAGTTCCTCGAAGATTCACTCTCATCATACTGTCCCATTCTTCGATCGTGGTTTTCCATACCGGAGTGTCATAGAGGATCACGCCTGCACAGTTGATCAAGATATCTATCTTACCGAGGGATGATACGACGTGATTGACAGCAGCTTCTACTTGCTGGTCGTCCGCTACGTCGAGAGGCACGTGCATACCGTCCCCGCCATGTTCTTTTATCTCATCCATGAGTCCAGTTGCTGCTTCTGGAGTTCTGGTTCCAGCCACTATGTAGGCACCATTCGCTGCGAATGTAAGGGCAATCTGCCGTCCTATACCTCGGCTGGCCCCGGAAATCATTGTGACCTTACCTGTGAGACTCATCGGCTGCGCTCCTGTGATAAGTGAGTATCCATAGTACTGAGAGGAAGCGCCACTTCATTGCTTGAGAGTGAGGCGTTCATCCTGTGTAGGAAGCGGTCTATATAGCTCGTGGACATCTGGTGGTGAAATAACCGGGGTGAACGTATGCTTGAGAGAAAATTCTCACAAGCAAAAGAAGCGGTGCTTGTGAGAATATGAGTGGTCATTGTTTGTGTCGCCCCGAGGATAATCAAGTCGCCATCTTGTTGCGCTTTACCAACAGCAGCTACTCTTGTAAGCCATTCTTTTAGAGGGAGAAATTCTTGAATCAGTCCTAAGGAAAATAAACGAGAGAAGATTAGTGTGGCGCCCAAAGGAGCTTCTTGAACGACATTGTAATTTTTGCCAAGCTTGCCTGCTGCTGCCTCAACTATTGTCATAGCTACAACATCAACAGGGGTCATTTCAAATTGCCAATCTGCATCAGAGGGAGCGGTCCTAGTCACTAGACAAGCTTTTAGTATCATGGTCTGTAGATCGTTGCTGTTGAACGAACCATTATGCGTATGCGGTCCGATGTTGCCTGGACGGTAGATATTTACGGGAACACCTGCTTCTCGTGCCCGTTGGGAGATTCGGTCTGCAACCCATTTCGCTTGGCCATAACCACCTTGGATTGCGGATGCAAAAGAAGAGATGTCAGTATCATCACGATAGAGCCTTCCAGGAACATCTGGGAATACAGCATTGGAAGAGATGTAGTGAACTGATTTGAGGTTCTTGTACGTTGCGAACTTGAACACTTCTCGTGTCCCAACGACAATCGAATCCCGTAACTGGCTGTATCCGTATTGCAGATTGACGTTTGCCGCACAGTGAAAGATGGTGTCTATCTCGTTGCTGAGTTGTTCGTAAAGGTTCTCTTGTAAGCCAAAATGAGGCTTTGCAATGTCGCCCTCTAGGATCATGACGCGGGTTCCTATCTCCAACGAACTGGTTATCCCGCGTCGCAGAAGGTTGGTTTGCAGCCGGTCATGAGCTGTTATTCCGTCTGTTGGCCTGACAAGGCAATATATTTTCGTGCCAGCGTTGGTGTTGCTTATGATAGAGTCGAGCAAGAAACTGCCTAAAAATCCCGTTGATCCAGTGATGAGGATCGATGCAGCATTCCTTATAGTTGTCATTGAGCTGTTGTCGCCGATAGCTCTTGGGTGGACAAAATCAGATAATGGCGCTGCAGCATCATCCCAGAATCGCAATTGCTCTCGCTCATGGGGGTTGTCGCGATTGCCCTTAATGTGGACAAGAAAATCGGAGAGGTTGGGAGACTCATATATTTCAGTTCCTTCCAATTCTATTCCCATGAATTCTTCGATGTCTAACGTCAGAGTCACTGCAGAGAGAGAGTGTCCTCCTAGATCGAAGAAATTTGCATCCTGATTGATAGCGAAAGGATCTACCTCTAGAGCATGAGCCCACAACTTTTGAATAATATTTTCAAAACTGTCCTTGTTCTTATCGATGAGGCCTAATTCCTCCGCTTGGTTAGTATCGAGATTAATAAGTGCTTTGTAATCTGCTTTTCCTGTGACAGAGTTGATTGGTACACTTTCAATTTCAATGAATTTTGTTGGGATCATGTGGGCAGGTAAATGTCCTGAAAGCAACGCTCGCAATTCATGACTATATGAACTCGTAGAATCGATACTCCATGTCGCATCATCCTTGCGGATTACGTATGCGGTTAGATGCTGAGCGAGATGGTCACCGTTAGCAAGGACGACCGCTTCTGATGCAGCACAATGTGTGCGGATCGACTCTTCGATTGCCCCTAGTGAAACACTGTAGCCTCTTATCTTGACCATGGAATCACAACGGCCATAGATAAATATTAAGTTGTCATCCGCTATTTCTCCAAGATCCCCAGTTGCGTAGAATCGCGTGTGCTCGATGTCTATGAATTTTTCTTGCGTGAGGGCCGGTTGTCCAAGGTAACCACGGGCCAACCCATCACCACCGATATAGATCTCCCCTGATCCTTTTGGAGCGCTTTCATCAGTCCCGATAGGTATCACGACAACCTTTACCCCCTGCCCAGGGTATCCCACCGGAATTGGCCCGGATTGATCCGGGGAGATCCACTGTGTATCATAATTAGCAACATCGTGGCATTCACAAATGCTGTAGGTATTGAGTATTCGCATGGTTTCAGGAAGGGCTGCACGTGCCTGGTTTATTAGTTCATGAGTTACTACTTCTCCATTCAACCAAATAGTTCGCAACAAGCCGAGGCGGGTTTTTAACGCTCCTCCTTTATTTGATGCAATAAGTGCTTGGAGAACAGACGGAGTTAAGAGTACCTCAGTGATCTTGTTGACAGAAAGAAAATTCACCAACTTCCTTGGCGTGTAAATTGTTGAATCAGGAATGACATAGCAAGTTGCTCCTTGTAGGAGAGGGCGAAGAAACTCCCACATGAAGAAGATATTGCAGGCTACTCGTTCGCCTGCCTGGTATGGCTGAAAGTCGTAACGAGACTTATAGGAGGTGACCATAGCTAATTGCGTTTGTAGAACTCCCTTTGGTTCCCCTGTGGTTCCTGATGTGTAGGTTGCAAATGCCAAGTCACTACTTTGTGTCTGGACGATGTTCGGGTTGTCCCATTCACCCCACATTCGCGGATCAACCGTGTCGCTGAGCATCATTTGAGTTATATTAGATGTGAGGGATACCCTATGGGCTTGCGTTTGATCGGTCAGTATTATACGGGGGGAAGCATCATGAAGAATTGCTAAGATGGACTCATCAGGAAGATCAGTCGATATTGGTAGGAACGCGGCACCTGACTTGAGGACGCCAAGGGTGGCATGTATATATTCGTACGATGATTCCATGAAGATTGCGACTAATTCGTTTTTATTTACCCCGATAGCTTGTATTGCCCTTGACAGCTCGTCACTATCTCGATCAAGCTCGAGGTAGGTTTTCTCTAATGAGCCATCGACTATTGCGATTTCGTTTGGAGTCTGAGATGCTTGAGCGTGAAATAGCTCCTGTACGCTTTCCCAGGAATTTTCATTTAGATTTAGCACGGGTACACACCACTTCCATCTTTGTTCATCTAGGAGATTATTAACAACCCTAGCTGACTTTAATATTAAAAAAGAATCTAACTTACTTATGTTAATCTTGACTTAGACGAGCAATATATTACTAAAGGATTCGCCCGTCAATATGGAGGTGCCGACATTGGCTAAGCGATTGTTGTCGTGATGAGTCTACGGCAGCTGGGTCGCCATGTGGTACAGAAAGATGAGGGGAAGCAACGATCGGATAGTTGAGAGCTTAAAGAGAAGTGTCTAAATAAAGAGTTTGTCTTAAGGAGGAACGGCGATGACATCAGGTATCCTCGATAGCGTACGTATTCTGGAGTGGGGTGAATTTGTATCAGGGCCATGGACGTCGCGATTATTGGCTTAGGTTTTCGTCTGTGGTTGATAGGAGGTCCAGAACTCGTAGCAGGGATTCCACTGTGGGTCTGTCTCCAGCGTTTTTACCAATGTAAGAGGTCCTCATATTACCTTCATGGTCAATGACGAATATGCTGGGAGCGGCGACTCCATCTTCAAGAAGGTTATAGACGCCGTAGAGTTTCATGATGGCAGCATCTTGGTCAGATAGTATCGGGAACTCAGCCTGCGCTTCTTGTTTCATAGCTGCTATATCAGTGAATCCATCTCGGCTAAGAGCGACAATTTCCACTTGCCTTGCGGTAAATTGATCATAAGACTCTTGCAGCTCAACGAGCTGCATACGACACGTGCCTCAGAAGAACCCTCTGTAAAATAGTACAACTGTATATTGGTTGGCATTGAGGATGTCGTCGAGTGCTAGAAGGACCCCTTTTTGGTTGGGGGCGGAGAATTTTGGGGCAGGCTTAGAAGTGGGAACAGGCTCGGGTGTTTTCGTTGGAGAAGGCTGCTCCGTTAGGGTCATTACATTTTGCTTCGTTGCTGCAGTTGCTGCAGTTGCTATTGTGCTGGTGGCAGTAGGGAGCGTTTCCTTAGTTGTCGTGGTGGCACAACCTGTGTTAATTAGGGTCAGGCATATAGCGCTTACTGCCAACATAACTGCAAGCTTGGGCTTGCGGAAATATAAGAAGGTCCTTTCAGGGAAAGTTACTGCTAATTTCAAATGCATATTACTCGCTGTCTATAGATGCCAGCTCTTGTATCCATCCCTCAAGAAAGTCAACTCCGATTCGATCCTCGAGATAGCAATGTCCAAAATACATGATGTTATACTCTTGCCCATCACGTTCTTCAGAATATTCCTTCTTTGCTTCTATCCCGTTGGCCTTGAAGTAGGTCAGTACCTCTTTGTCTGGCGAGCTGTCCATTTTATTGTCCATGAGTAGCAAGATTCGTTTTTCGCCTGGGGTTATTTCAATAGTTTCAATTTTCATGAGACTACTCCTTTCACGAAATCGCACTTTGCTCAGTGGCTAATTCAAACGCTTTTGCTATCAGTTCGAATGACCGTACACGGTCTTCGAAGTAATAGCAATTAGTGACGATGCTTATATCATCAGTATGGTACGCTTCTGCCGTTTCAATGATTTTCTCTTTCACTATAGATGGAGAACCTTCGATAGCATGACTACCGACGCGTTCCAGATGCTGAAGCTCTAGAGTGTTGAACTGGACTTGGGAGGCTTCTTCGGGACGCATTGCGGGCTCGCGTATACCCCTTAGCGAATTGATGCGAGAGACATTTCTGCTCGAGGCTATGAATGCTGCCCGTTCGTCGGTTTCAGCACACACAACTTGGAGCGCTACATTGAATTTTGGTTCCGATAAATACCCTGACGGTTGAAAATGCCTTCTGTAGAGCTCAGCTATCATGGGTCCGTGTTCAGCAGTAGTTCCGAAGAAATCTGCAAAAGAGAATGGCAGTCCCATCATGGCAGCTAACCTAGCACTATAGTCACTTGATCCTAATAGCCAGACACCTGGTATGGCTTCTGGGGCTGGGCCAGGCTGGGATTTGATGGTGGAAAAAACATGCTCATCTGGAAGAGTTCCGGAAAGGAACCCAATAAGGTCAGTGACCTGTTGAGGGAACGTTTGAATATCAACTGGTTGCTTTGGATAAGCAAGTGCTAGAGCGGTCCCCTGATCGCTTCCGGGAGCTCTCCCGATGCCCAATTCGATGCGCTCTGGATAGAATGATTGCAGCACCCGAAACGTTTCTGCAACTTTTAGTGAGGAGTAGTGTGAGAGCATGACACCCCCACTGCCTACAGTTATGTGCTTCGTTTGCGATGCGATTTGGCCAATCAGTATTTCGGGAGCAGTTCCGGCAAAGCCGCCAGAATTGTGATGTTCAGCTACCCAATATCGGTGGTATCCTATCCCTTCAGCAATCTGAGCAAGTCGGACAGTTTCTTGAAGGGCCTGCTGGACTGTGCCTCCTTGCCGAATTGGCGATTGATCGACTATTCCGAAGTTTAGTTTTGGCATTAATGATCCTGCTCTTCAATCAAATAACCCCACCGGTTGTCGATGCAGTATAGCAGAAACCCTCGACAATACGAATGCTTGTTGGCTCAGCAGTCAACCCGAAAGGAGTAACCATATCATGTCCGCAGATGCGTGAGTCCCGAGAAGATAACATACCCGCGAACCCCTTGAAGGTTCTAGTGCATAAAGATTTTCTTTATCTTTGGGCTAGTACAGGGTTTATGACTGTAGCTAACGCTTTACGTATTCTCGTGAGTGTCCAATGGTTATATGAAACTACTGGGTCAGCAACTCAATTAGGGTTGCTTGGTGCAGTGCAGTTATTGCAATTGCCTATGGCACTCTACGGGGGCATGCTAGCTGACCGAGTCAATCGGAAAAGGCTTATGGTAGGGTGCCAATTAGCTGCGTCCGCGATGTTACTAATCATCACAATGCTCGCCTTTATGGACGTTTTGAAGCCTTGGCATATTTTCGTAGTTACAGGGTTGTCCGGCATGGTTGCTATGCTAGGTGTGGGAGCTAGACCGGCAATGCTCCCTAGGACTGTACCAAGGTATCTTCTCCCTCATGCCGTTACCGTTCAGGTTGCCACTCGACAAATAGCAATGGTTGGTGTGCCACTTATATTTTGGCAGTTATTTGATAGATTTGGTGCTCCTGTTGGATTCTCTGTAGCCGCGATATGTGCAGTACTTAGTACGATTACCCCTGTCCTCATTCGTGCCTCAGGAAGCCCAGATAGATTATCCGCACAGACAAAGGTGTCTGAAGCGTTCAAGGAAGGGTTTTGGTTTATCATGAGGCACCGTCTGCTACCTGGGCTATATGTACTGGATATCGGGGTAGTGGTAGTCAGCTTCTATCGAGAATTGTTTCCTGTGTTTGCAGACCAATTGTATGGGCTAGGAGCTGAAGGCACAGGATTGCTTTCGTCAGCGGATGCTGTTGGAGGGATCATAGGAACTTTTCTTGTCTTCAGTTTGAATAGGGTCGGTAAGAAAGGGTTAATTGTATTGGTTAGTACTATGGTATATGCAGTATTGTTGATTCTGTTTGGGCTCAACACTAACTTTGCAGTAGGTTTAGTAGTTATAGCAATCCTAGGCCTGACGGACGCTATCAGCATGACTATGCGGCAATCAGTAGTGCAGTTAACAACCCCTGATAGATTGCTTGGCAGAGCGAGCAGTGCTCATTCATTTGCCGCAATGGGTGCAAATCATATTGGGCATATTGAAGTTGGGGTCGTGGCAGGGCTTATAGGAGCGGGATCAACTATGGTGCTAGGAGGAGCGGTATCCATTCTGGTAGTTGGGGCTATCTGGTTTTTCTTGCCTCGTATCCGGAGTTATGACCAAAATAACCAGGAGCTTCTTGGGGGTATTTAGTGATCTTGTGAGTTGTACATCTGTAGAGTCAGACTTAGATGCCCTAGATGGATTCCGAAGTGCTCAATTGTGTGGAGGATATGCCACCTAGCCATTTCTGCCTTTTCATAATCTCTTGCTGCAGGTTTGACCCTATCTAGGTTGGCACTTGTGGTTCGCGAAAGTACGCTTTTCGTTTCATCGTTAACTTTTCCTAGTGACAGTAAAAGATCTCCTATTGTGGCAGTAGTGGCCTGAAATTCTGAGTCTCGATCTCTGTGGGTATCGTAACCACCAACTACTTGATGAATTCGAAATCTTTCTGCCCCCAGCATGTGTGTGATCAGGATTGCGGGGGAATTGGCTTCGTTGTCGAGCGGGGTCCAATGAAGCGCCTCTTGGCTTAGGGTGTTAATGACAGAGCGCAGATTTTCATGCGCTTGTTGAAAGTAAGTTGCATATGACTGGATTTCGGAGTCCATAATGTCTACCCTTAACTGGTGATGTAAAATTTCGAGGAAAATTACTGAAGAAGTTGAGGATTGCTTGCCTGCGCCTTTCGTGCAACTTCCTGAAAAAACTCATAAGGTTGAGCCCCAGAGAACAGATACGGACCAATTATAAAGGAGGGGATTGCTCGGATCCCTAGTTTCAAAGCTTCATTATACTGATCACGGGTTTGATTATAGTAGGTGCCTTTTTCTAAGTGCACTTGTAGCTCGTCGGGGTCGAGTCCGACCTGTTTGGCAAGTCCTCGAAGGACTTGGGTATCACCGAGATTTACGCCATGTTCCCAAAATTCCTTGTAGCATGCTCTATGAAATTCAGGGAACATTCCCTTGTCTTTCGCAAATTCCGATGCTTCAAACGATAACCGGCTGTTGGGTACAATAGGTGATCGTTTCATGACGACCCCTGCTTCGGTTGCAGCGTCTCCTAAATGACCATCTACCAAGGTACCAGGTTCATGACCTTCACGGATTTCGCGGATTATACCCTCTTCCGGTGTATCAGGTTTGAGATAGAACGTTTTGTAGTTGATTTGGAGAGGAAATTCTTCCTTCAATTTTTCGAGCCTTGCCAGGCCGATATAACACCATGGTCAAATGTAGTCATACCAGACAGTAGCTTCAAGTATTCCTTCGCTTTTCAATGGGTTGTCGTTCATTTAGCACCTCCAGAAGTTACAAACCACTATACAGCACGTTATGGTTTTGGGGCCCTACGGTTTCTCCGGAAAATCGGTTTGCTATGGCCCCTGATGAGACGTCGCCAATTGCGGTAACATACTCTAGTTTAAGCTCTTCCTGAAAGAATTTTGAGAATGTTAGGGGGGGCATCGCTAGGTAGCGGCTCTCTGGGCCGTTTTGCCGCAAGTATCGCAAAACTGCAATGAGTACGAATAGTGCTATTAGCTTAAATCCTATCCGATATCCGCCTGCAATCTCGTCTGCAAGAAACCCGATAAACCAAGGAGCGGCCACCGTCGCAGGGAGATCGACGAACTGCAAAAAGCCTCCGACTGTGCCAAAAGAAGTTCGTCCAAAGAAATAACCCTGGAGCACCCCACGCAGTGGAATGATTCCTCCATAGGCTAGCCCGAACAAGGTCACGTATGCCAGAACCTGCGAGAGGGTCTCAATTGTTGAGAAAAGGTATAGGGTTGCGCTGACCATGAGAAGTAAGAATGCAACTAAGATTCTTACGTTTACATAATCTGCAACGATCCCGAAGCCGATCCTCCCGAAGACGCTTGCGAATACGAATCCTGATAATGCTGCCACTGCCAAAACGTAGTCTAGATTGAGTTCTTCAGCAAGGAAAGGTGCGAGATGGACTGTAGTTATGCCCGGAACCCCGGCAAACACGACGTAGGTTATAGCCATCATCCAGAAAGCACGTGTGCGCACTGCTTGCCAAGTTGATAGATCAAGTTCTGGTCTTGGATCACGTTGCCAGAAACGAACGGTATGAGATTCAGGCTCCACTGACACTGGTTCTTGAGAAGGGGTGCTTGAAGTGACCGCTTGGGTCGAACTTTCTGAGGGATCGTCTCCATCGGGGAGCAATCCAAGGTGTTCTGGTTTATGGCGTATGATTATGATTAATGGGAACCCTACAACCCACATGACTAAACCTGCCACAACGGCAGAGAAACGCCACCCGGTGTTTTCTATGAGCATTGCAAACAAAAACACCAAGCTGCCTCCGAGCCCATAGCCCGACATGAGAAGACCTAGCGCTCGGCCGCGTTTCCGGATGAACCAGTTAGCAGCTGCTACCTGCAATGGACGCCCAGTTCCGAAACTCGACCCTACTGCAAGCAATCCCAAAAACACGACATATAACATAGTCAATGAGGAAACCCAGCGAAGTGCGAAGAACCCCAACCCCATCAACGAGAGGCCGAAAAACATCATTCTTTGCGGTCCATATCGGTCAATAAGGTACCCTGAAATGGGGGCAACAAGGCCCCCCTCTAATCTGGAAAGTCCGACGATCGCCCCGAGTGAGCCGTGAGACCAATTGAATTCGTTTCGCTAGGGGATAAAGAAGGCACTGAACCCATAAACGAAGAAAACAGAGGCCATTGCAGAAATGCATACTCCTGCCGCTATGATCCACCAGCCATAAAAAACCTTCAGTTTTTTCAATTGCCCCCCTTTTGTGTAAGGAATGGAATTTCTTTATCCTTAGCCACAGAAGGAAGTCCGAGCATGCGAAAAGCCATCGTGGGTCACCAAAACGCGAGACCATTTACAAGGAGGCGCGGACTTTTTGCGATTGTATACTTTGTTATGATAGTGTCAAGATGGAATGAAGTGGATATAACTCGAGTGCTGGCTGATAGTGAGCAATTCAATCGAAAGCGGATTTGAGGATTC
>Ga0114999_10009990_pt1 | contig 10322 bp, 9 predicted proteins | sample ArcticOcean_MG_C_3_FD_89820 | JGI IMG/M metagenome (GOLD analysis project Ga0114999, IMG submission 89820) | Marine microbial communities from western Arctic Ocean - ArcticOcean_MG_CB8_126 | ecosystem: Environmental > Aquatic > Marine > Oceanic | place: Arctic Ocean: Canada Basin | collected... | reverse complement strand
GGTTTTATAATTGTTGATGCCCAAATGAAAACCTCCGATGCCCGCATCTTTGCTATTGGCGATGCCGTACCGGGCCCAGGTTTGGCCCACAAAGCGGCTCACGAAGGTCACGTTGCAGCAGAAACGGTCGCAGGGCATGAGGCCACATTTGACAAAGCCATTCCATCCGTTGTTTACACAGACCCCGAAGTGGCTTGGGTAGGCCTCACTGAAAACGAAGCCAAGCAAAACAACCGCAAAGTGGATATTGCCCGTTTCCCTTGGGCCGCATCGGGCAAAGCAACATCCATTGGCCGCACAGAAGGTCTCACCAAAATCATATCCGACCCTTATACCCATCGTGTGTTGGGTATGGGCATTGTAGGCCCCCATGCAGGTGACCTCATTGCCGAAGGTGTGCTGGCCATTGAAATGGCCGCCGTCGTCGAAGACATTGCCCACACCATTCATCCCCATCCCTCTTTATCAGAATCGATAGGTGTCGCCGCAGAAATTCAACTCGGCTCAGCTACCGACGTTTATATGCCAAAAAAATAATCCCAATATGTATCATGAAAGAAACGGCGTCTGGTATAACCCAGGCGCCGTTTTCTTTGTTTAATGGGGCATTCTAAATATTGACCCCACATGCATCCAGTCTTATGTTTTGAAACGCCGCGTTCCATTCCCACCATTAAGGAAAACCCATGGACATCATCATTGGCAAAGAAATTTGCCGAAATCTTGACCAAGCCATCCGTCGCGAGTGGCTTGAAACAAATGGCATAGGTGGTTTTGCAAGTTCAACCATCTCTGGGATCAACACACGCCGCTATCATGGTCTGCTTGTGCCTGCGACCAACCCACCCCTAGGCCGTATTGTTGCCCTCTCCAAATTTGAAGAAACGCTTTGTTTGGCCGATGGCAACACATTTGAATTAAGTTGCAACAACTACTATAGCGCCATACATCCACACGGATACCGTTATCTTGAACATGTGCGATTAGATCCCTTTCCCATTTTTACCTATCGCCTCAATGACGTATCCTGTGAAAAACAAGTGTTCATGATTCACGGCAAAAATGCCACGGTGGTCACCTATGGCCCCCTCGATCAACAAGCGACACTCACCGTGAGACCCCTCATTGCATTTCGCGACTATCACCATGTCACACGGCAAAACCACTACATCAACCCAAATGTTGAAATCGAAACCAACAGCATTCGATTTCAACCCTATGAACAACTCCCGCCTTTGTACATTGCCCACAATGGGCAATTTCAGACCAAAGGTGACTGGTATTACAATTTCACATATCCGGTTGAAGCCTATCGGGGTCTCGACTGCGAAGAAGACCTTTATTGCCCCGGTGAATTCACTTTCCAATTAGAACCGGGCCAATCGGCACACCTCATAGCATCCCTTGAGCCCGTCTCAATAGATCAAGTAGACCACTTGCAGCAAACCGAGCGCACACGCCGGAAAAACTTAAACCAAAATGCGCCCTCAGATGATGTGAGCACCCGCTTGCTTACCCAAGCAGCCGATGCCTTTATTGTCAAACGCAAAGACAACCTCTCTACCATTATTGCAGGTTATCCATGGTTTACCGATTGGGGTCGCGACACAATGATCGCACTACCGGGTCTGACACTGGTCACCAAACGCTTCGATGAAGCACGCGATATCTTGGCCGCGTTTGCTCAAGCCTGTGACCAAGGTATGATCCCAAATCGTTTTCCCGATCATGGCGAAACCCCCGATTACAACAGTGTGGATGCCACGCTTTGGTATGTGCATGCCATAGACCGCTACTTGGCCTACACGGGTGACATTGCATTTGTGCGCGAAACACTTTGGCCCACCATCAAAGACATCATTGCCTTTTTCTGTAAAGGCACACGCTACAACATTCATGTCGATACCGATGGCCTGTTGTATGCAGGTGAACCCGGCGTTCAGCTCACTTGGATGGACGCCAAAGTAGGGGATTGGGTCGTCACGCCGCGCGAGGGCAAACCTGTTGAAATCAACGCCCTTTGGTACAATGCGCTTTGTGTTGCCCAAAGCTTGGCCGAACAATTTGGAGAAATAACACATGCATCAGAATACAGCACATTGGCCCAAACTGTTACGACACACTTTCCCAAAGCATTTTGGAACCCTCAAACAGGGTGTCTTTTCGATTGCATTGGCCCAAATAGTTCAGACCCCGCTATTCGACCCAATCAAATTTTTGCACTCAGCTTACCCCACAGAATGCTTTCTGATGAACAAGAGCAAAGCATCTTAACCGTCATCCAAAACAACCTGCTCACACCCTACGGTTTACGCAGTCTTGCCCCCTCAGACCCAGCATACGTTGGCGACTATGGCGGGGATCCCCATACCCGAGATGGGGCTTATCACCAAGGCACCGTATGGGGTTGGTTGATGGGGCCTTTTGTCACAGCTTGGGTTCGCATACATCAAAATGATCCAGCCGTTCACCAGACAGCCCAACGTTTCCTCGACCCCCTTCGCCAACATTTACAAGATTACGGTTTAGGACAAATATCAGAAATTTTTGATGGTGATCCACCACACACACCACGGGGCTGTTATGCACAAGCCTGGAGTGTTGCAGAAACCTTACGCGCTTATGCCGAAGACGTATTAGACCGCAAACCCGAATCCACCCAAGTGATGTCATAATCTGTTGAAAACCAGCATCACCCATCTCATAAAACGTAAAACACAAACACACAAAAAGCCCCTCATCCTTATAAGAACGAGGGGCTTTTTGTGACCCACAGATTGAATCATATGAACCACTTTGTGACAGATCAAAGGGTGAATTTTCTACCCCTTATTCATGATACCGGCACACCTAGGAGGAAATTACAGTCTTTTCTGCTGAGCACTGTTGCATATACTGAATCCCTTTAATCATTTCATCGCGCGTCACATCATCGCGTGAAACCACTTGCCCAATAGACTCTGGCAACACAAAACGAATCACACCATCACGTACTTTTTTATCACTCGACATGCGATCCAATATATCTTCCACCGCCAAATCTTGTGCGCCACCCGAAATCTCCAATCGTTTCAACAGCGCATTTTGGCGTGCAAACTCCGCTTCAGACCACATTCCTTTATCCACCGCAATTTTTCCCGCCGCCAACATACCCAACACGACTGCCTCGCCGTGTTTATAACATGTATAATCAGTGACCACTTCCAAAGCATGTCCAACCGTATGGCCATAATTTAAAATCTCACGCACACCCTTCTCTGTCTCATCTGCCGACACAACCCCCGCCTTAATACGACATTGCTGACCTATCAACCAGTTCAATTGATCCACTTCCAAAGTCAACGTCGCAGCCTCATCAATATGTTCTTCTAAAAACGCCACCAAATCCAGGTCGCGTATCAATCCGTGTTTGACCACTTCGGCCAGGCCCGCACGAACCTCACGCTCTGGCAACGTTTTTAAAGTTGCCGTATCCATCAAAACCAAACGCGGCTGGTGAAACGCACCAATCATATTCTTGCCCAATACATGGTCCACAGCCGTCTTCCCGCCCACACTCGCATCCACCTGCGCTTCTAACGTGGTAGGCACCTGCACAAAATCAATCCCACGCAAATATGTCGCCGCCACAAACCCAGCCATATCGCCCACCACCCCACCACCCAAAGTAACAATACACGCCTTGCGATCAATCCCCGCCGCAATCAGGTCACCATAAATTTGACCTGCGGTCTCAATGGTCTTATACGATTCGCCATCAGGCACGCTCACCACAGTCACAGAAACACCAGCAGCTTCCAAACTACGCTTCACGCCATCCAAATACAATGCCGCAACAGTCGGGTTGGTCACAATAGCAGCCGACTTTCCCAAACCGCGTTCGGTATACAACGCACCCAAGCTTTCCAAACACCCATGCCCAATCAAAATATCATAACTGCGTTCGCCCAACTCAACCCGAACGGTTTCCATGATCTTCCTTTCAAAAAAAATAGCGGGTAACCAACACCCGCCTTAGGAACTCATTTTTTGAAGCGCTGCCAAAGCCAATTCTGCGGTTTCTTCTGGCGAGCGATCCTCACTTGAGCTTACAAATGCATCGGCCTGTTTGTAAAATGGCTCACGCGCTTGCAACATCGTCGTAATTTTGTTCCACAAACCCTCATCATCCAACCCTGCCAAAAGAGGGCGCTCATCGCGTTTGCGGCTCACCCGTTCAAAAATCGTCTCAATAGATGCCGTAAAACACAAACAAACACCCGTTTCCCGAATCACATCCCAATTCCTAACTTGCGTAATCGCCCCACCACCCAAAGAAACAATCACATGACGCATCTGCGACGCCCGTTGAACAGCCTCATGTTCAAACTGACGAAAAACAGGCTCACCATCCTGCTCAAATATCTCAGGAATCGACTTATCTGCTGCTTCTACAATCATCTCATCTGTATCTACAAACACACGCCCCAACCGATCAGCCAAAACAAGCCCCACCTTACTTTTTCCCGTAGCCATAAAACCAGTTAAAAAAATCGGTTTGTCATGCAGCAAATCCATCGGCATCTCCAATAGTGGGAAGTGGCGGAACTCCGTGTTCTTCCGTTTGGGGTGAAGCGGACAGTGGGGTTCTGTACCCTTCCGTGATCTACATTCGTTCCGGCGCTTTCATCCCTAACAGAGCCAATCCCGATGCCAAAACCGTCTTAATAGCATAAACCAGGGCCACGCGCGATTGGGTCAACTCTGCATCCTCAGAAATGACCTGATGGGCATTGTAAAAACGATTGGCCACCGTGCAAAGTTCAATCAAATAAAGAGCTATGGTCGAAGGCTCGTGTTCGTCAGCTGCCTTTTGGATTTGTTTGGGATATCGCTCTAAGCACTTGACAACCTCCAGTGTCTCAGACTCATTCAATCGTTCAAAGTCAACATTTTCTGGTGACAAATCACCTTCGAACCGTCGAAGCATGCTACAATAACGCGCGTGTGTATATTGCACATACGGCCCAGTTTCACCACTGAAGTTCAACACCTCATCCCAATCAAACACAATATCACGAGCACGCCGTGAATCCAAATCGGCGAAGATCAGAGCACCTATGCCCACATCTTGTGCAATTTGTTCACCCTCTAACAGGTCGGGGTTTTTCTCGGTAATAATCTCACGCGCCAACTCAATGGCACGATTTAACACGTCTTCCAAAAAAACCACATTGCCTTTTCGCGTAGATGCTCCACCGCCGCCTTTGAAACTTAAACGGCCAAATACAACATGGGTACATTTCTTAACCCAATCATATTGCATCAAGTCCAAGACTTTGAACAGTTGTTTAAAATGAAGCGATTGTGCAACATCCACCACATAGAGCAACTTTTCAAACTTGTAGGTCTCCCAACGATATTCAGCAGCAGCCAAATCACGTGTACCATACAAGGTCGCATCGTCACTGCGAAGGGCTATCAATGGTGGCATATCCCACTTTTCCAAATCCACAATCGTTGCGCCCTCACTCTTCTTCAGCAAACCTTTTTCTGTTAATCGCTCAAGGGTTGCAGACATCTTGTCTTGATAAAAACTCTCACCAGCAATGGACTCAAATTCGATACCCAACATCTGATATACCCGATCAAATTCCTTAAAACTCACATCCACACAAATTTGCCACATCTGCACCGCTTCTTCATCACCTGCTTCAAGACGACGGAGCCATCCGCGTGCTTCTTCTTCAAGTTCGGGATTGTCTTCTATCTCTTCGTGAATACGTATATAAAGCTCCAACAATTTTTGAATCGTTATATCTGCCGTTAGTTCACCCTCACCCCAATAATTCCAGGCCAAAATCAACTTGGCAAATTGAGATCCCCAATCGCCCAAATGATTCACGCCCACCACATCATACCCCAATGCGCGATGGATATTGCGCAAAGAATTTCCAATCACAGTCGAACGCAAATGATGAATCCCAAATGGTTTGGCAATATTGGGATGCGAAAAATCAATCACCACGGTCTTGTCTTTACCCACATCGCTGCGACCAAAGTCGGCACCCTGTGTCAAAATCACCGACAGCGTCTCACCAACAAAGCTGCCCTTACTCACAAAAAAATTCAAATAGGGCCCAATAGGTTTTGCTTGGGCAATACGATCTCCCGTTTGAATTTTTCCGGCCAATTCTTCGGCGATCAAATTGGGCGCTTTGCGAAAGGTCTTTGCCAAAGTGAAACACGGAAAGGCATAATCGCCCATCTCAGGCTTCGGCGGTGTTTCCATCATTGCGACCACATCCGCCACTGCCAACTCAGTGATCTGTGCCACTTGTTGGGCAATCTCTTCTACAAAAGGATTCGACACAATAAAACTCCATTCATAAGAAAAACAAAAAACTGGGTGCAACCATTAAGCTAAGGCAGTAAGATTAGATCTCCGGTCTCCGGTCTTTGCTTCATTTCAAAAAATTCAATTCTAAAATTTCTTGCACATCCGACTTGACCTGAACAGGAACGCGAAAACGATATCGCTGCTGCTGGCTAATAAGCACCACATCGCGATCAGTGAGCCATTCGTACCCCGAAAAATGTTGCCAAGACAAAAAACGCATCCCTATCAAAACACCCCGAGCACTCATCATGACGCGAATATTGATATAGGCCAAATAAAAAAACTCTAAGGACAACAAAAAACCAAACACTTGGGCAACAATACCAACACCATAAGAAATTGCCGCACCTCGAAACAATACCAATCCAACCACGACAATCAACAATGTATTCCAACGCTTTTGCAAAAACACAACAACAGACTCTGGGTTATCGTACATTAACCGTCGTAACCGCCAATACGCCACAATAGAAACGCCCAACATCAGTGGGGCCAATATCAACACAGCCTGCATCATCCACAACGACATTTCATCAACTCCGTTGAAAGTCTAATCTTTATGGGCAGTATAAATCGTTGCAATGCCAAATGTGAGTCGAAACTCTTGCACTTGAGAAAAACCAGCTTCTTCCAAACGCCGACAAAATTCGGGGCCTTCAGGAAAACGCATCACTGACTCATATAGATAATGATAAGCACTCGGATCACGAGAGATCACACGCCCGATACGCGGCAAAACACATTTGAAATAAAAATTATAAATGCCTCGAAAAAAGGGGGTGCGCGGGCGTGAAAACTCCAAAATAGCAGCCCGTCCACCTGGTTTTAAAACGCGAAATATCTCGTGTAATGCAGGTTCTAAATTGGCCACATTGCGAATGCCAAACCCAATCGTCAAACCGTCAAATATCGCACGAGGAAACGGCAAATACTCACCATCACCACACAAAAATGTCAGCGCATCAGAGCGAGCAGGATTTTTCTCTACCCCTTTTCGCAACATCGGAACCGACAAATCAACACCCACCACATCAATGCTTGTATCCCGCTTTGCCGACTCAAATCCCAAGTCACCCGTGCCAGTTGCCAAGTCCAAAATACGCCAATTTGCACCCGGATTTAACTTGTCTATGGTCTTTTTCCGCCACACAATATCAATGCCCAAACTCAACACATGATTGAGCAAATCATAGGTGCCTGCAATGCCATCAAACATACGCCGAACAAACTCACGTTTGGCTTCTGGTTTCATCAACACATCACGATCGACCACAAAAACCCTTTCCCATAAAAGAAACCCTACTTCTCAAACCGCCTCACCACCACTTGCTTCATCACATCCACGGGAGGCATCGTGCCAGTCCAAATCTCAAAAGAACGTGCCCCTTGATAGACCAGCATATCCAACCCACCAAATGCTGAGGCACCCACAGATTTAAACTCGCGCATCAATTGTGTCTCTAATGGATTAAACACCGTATCGTACAAAACCAAATCGGAATGCACTGCCTTCACATCGGCCAATGGCGAAACATCTACATTTGGATGCATTCCCAACGATGTTGTATTAACAACCAACCCAGCATCGGCAAAAACCCGGGTCTGCTCTCCCGCATCCATGCCACCCACATCAATGGTTTTACCCGTAATCTTCTCCATATCTGTTGCAAGTGATTCTGCACGTTCTACCGTTCGGTTCAATATGGTCACACGCTTCACACGATCTTGATTGCCCAATGCATAGGTCACCGCACGTGCCGCACCACCGGAACCCAACACAACACAATGTTCGGGAAAAGTAGTCACACCCGCAATTTCACGCAGCGCGGTCAACACGCCATAAACATCGGTGTTATATCCAATTAACTCGCCGTCTTCAAGTGAAATCGTATTCACCGCACCCACGGCCAGCGCCTCTTCCGAGATGCGATCCATATGTTCCATCACAGCCAGCTTGTGCGGAATCGTCACATTGAGCCCTCGGATGTTCAACCCCATTAAACCGCGCATAGCCTCTCCAACGCGTTCGGGCAAAACATGAAATGCCACATAACAATAATCCACACCCAAAGCCGCAATCGCCGCATTGTGCATATCGGGTGAAAACGAATGCGCCACCGGATGCCCGATGACGCCCAAAACTTGACTCGTTGCGCGGATATTCAAAAAAGTCGCTCCTCGAATACTATCCCAATAAATCGTTCACAAATTCATCGGCAATTTCAAAGCTCTCTTTCCACGAGCAATCATAGGTATACCGAATAAACAACACACCACCGACAATGACCAGCAGAGTCCAAACAGCCAATTTAAAAAGTACTTTCATAGTGTCACCTCTTTGCGTTAACAACGGTTTCCAAACACGAAAACAGCTCCGCAAAATCTTCAGTCAACGATCCCACATTGGCAATTTGAGTTTCACCCTCAGCCACCAAACTGGCTAAGACCAACGCAACCCCCACACGTGTATCGCCTCCAGCATCTAACTCTGCACCTTGCAATGAAACAGGTCCTTGAACAACCAAACCATCGGGCATCTCGCCTACTTTGGCACCCAATCGCCGCAAGTTCTCAGCCATGAGAGCCAGGCAATCTACTTCGCCTTCGCGCAACTTCTGAGCATCTCGAATCACTGTTTCACCAGCGGCCTGTGTGCCCAAAACAGCCAAAAAAGGAACTTCATCTAAAAACAACGCCGTTTGATCACCACCAATGCGCGTGCGACGCAATTCGGATGGTTTGGCCGTCACGGTTCGAATCGCAAATTTGGACTCTGAACGAGCCACTTGAATTTCAAGCTGTGCATTAAACCGCCGCAGCAACTCCAACATGCGACGTGTCTTCCAATCGTTACCCACATAATGTAAAATCAGTTCAGACCGCGGCAACATCGCTGCCACACCCAACAAATACAATGCCGCACCCGGATCACCTGGCAAATCGTGCAACACCCCCTGCGGGTTTTGCCCATTGGGCATCACCAAATGATACCCCTCTTTGCCCACTTCCTTTTCTTTTTCAAATGCAACACCTGAAGCCTTCAGCAACACTTCAAAATCATCATCACCTGAAGAAGACTGCTCCAAGTGGACGTCGCCTGAAGCATCCAAACCCGCTAAAAAAAACGCTGTTTTAACAGCAATATCGGGTTCCTTAATCGTATATTTCGCACCCATTAAATCTCGTCCACCCACAGCAAAAGGATAAACCCCTTCAACGGGTTTATCAACCCGTGCCCCTAAGGCTTCTAGTGCCGCAATCACAGAACCGGCCTGTGCACCACCTTCAAACTTTGTGTGAAATTCGGCCCCAGCTGTCATACCCGCCAAACATCCTAATAACAAATCCGACTGACCAATCTGAAAGGGTTCCTCTTGGGCCTTCAGTGACTCTCCACAGACCACAACATCCCCATCTTTGTGTGTGACCGAAATACCCAACGCCGTCAACGCAGAAATGAAAGGCGCAACCACTGGCCGCTGCGAACAATGGCGAATCACCGATGTACCTTCACTTTTTGCAGCCAACGCCAATGCCATCAACGCAATATTTGGGTTGCCAGGCGTTTTACACGTTCCCTCTAAACCCCGCGCTTCTTGACTGACATACCCCTCCACATCTTGCACCATACCCCATTACTCCCTATCGCAATCGAACTTGATAACCAGCGGCACCTAAAATATGCACCGCTTGTTCTGCATCCACCTGTTTGTCAAACCCCATACGAATCGTCCCCCCCTCACCTTCGCGCACCTTCAGCACCTCAATATCTTCAATATTGATGTCACGCTTGGCCAATCGCGAAGCAGCATCCGCAATCACACCCGGTTTATCTTCTACCAGCAGCATAACCTCATGCAATGGATGCAGAAAACCTTTGGAATCTTTAGGAATCCCATTTCTGACTTTGTTCGCATATGCAAAATCATCTGATAGTGTACTT
>Ga0114999_10009985_pt1 | contig 10324 bp, 8 predicted proteins | sample ArcticOcean_MG_C_3_FD_89820 | JGI IMG/M metagenome (GOLD analysis project Ga0114999, IMG submission 89820) | Marine microbial communities from western Arctic Ocean - ArcticOcean_MG_CB8_126 | ecosystem: Environmental > Aquatic > Marine > Oceanic | place: Arctic Ocean: Canada Basin | collected... | reverse complement strand
TTTTAAAAATGTTTTTTTTAGGAAACAAAATAGCCTCATCTACTAAATGAAAATTCTTAACATAGTCATAATTCATATCTGAACAAACAACTGAACAATATGCTTTAGGATCATTTCTTTTTATTGAGTTAAGCAAGATTGAGCTAAGTAGAAAATCCCCTATTCTATCAGTTCTAAAAAATAGATATTTATTCATTCTCTTCCCAGTAGCTATAATTGCTATTATCGTTAAATAAAATACAACCATTTATACAATTTGTTGTGTTTATATTTGAGTTAATCTCTAAAGTCATTATTTATAAATACCAGATATGTATTAATTAGTAAATTTTATATCCTCATAAAAAGTTTTAATTTTTAGAAAAAACTTTACTAAGTTGGTATTATTATTTATTGGAATTCTTGGTATTTCAAAGTCACTAAATTTATTAATTTTATATCTTGATCTTTTTGTAGTAACTGAGAATTTATAAAATTGTTTGACTATTTTTTTAATTTTAAAATTAAAATGTCCATAAGGGTATGAAAAAGACTTTATAGTTATATTAAACTTAGTATTTATTTTTTTTCTTGACTTGGCTATTTGATCTGTAGAATCGTTCTCATTAAGTTTTAACAAATCATAATGATCTAATGTATGTGAGCCAATTTCATTTCCACATTTTATCCATTGATTTATTTGATCTTCATTCATTATTTTCATTTTTTTGAAATTATTAATATTTTTGTCCCAAGTATTATATTTATCAATTGAGTTGTAGACTATAAAACAAGTTCCATTAAAATTAAATTTTTTCAAAATAGGTAATGCATTTTTATAAATGCTTTCATAGCCATCATCAAAAGTAACGACAAAAACTTTTTTATTACAATTTTTATACTCCTCCAACTCACACAAGTTTATAGATTTATAACCCAGTTTTTTCATTAACGTCATTTGTTTTGTGAAGGATTTTATTTTAACTGAATTTTTTGAATTATCGTCGATAGAATGATACATTAATATAGGAATTAAATTACTCATTTTTCCCAGTAGAAGCTTCTCTTCTTTATATCCAATGTTTTTTTTATTATGTAGTCAGCTACATTTTTAGAGTTAAAATATTTTAAGTATTTCTTTCTACCTTTTCGGGCAATTTTGATTCTTTCTTTATCATCATTAGAATATTTGATTATTTTTTCCGATAAGTCACTGATAGATTTATAAAAAATTACTTCATCTTTAGCAAAAAAATTATTTAATGATGTTTTTATATCAACAAATGTTAACAAACCATTCCCTATTAGTTGGGTTAATCTATCACTACTATAGTACTTGATTGGCATTCCTTGACTTAAATTTATTCCCATTTTAGATTGCGATATTGCTCTAATATAATTATCTGCCCAAACAGGTTGTGTTCCATCCATACCATATAAGTCAAATTTAATGTTAGGAGTTCTTTTTATCAAATTATTAATGAATAATTCTCTTTTATCAAATTTACCTTTTTTTAAAATTCCTCTATGAACTCCATGTGACATTGCAAAAAAGACGTCATTATTATAATTTTTATTATTATACACTTCTAAACTTTCAAAAGATTCATCAGCGGGATTTGGAATGTAATAGATTCTATTTTTTTTTGAAAAATCAAGAACATCTGGTGAGGTGGTACAAAAGCTACAATCAACAAGATTGATTTTGTCTAAAAATCTTTTTTTATTTATAGACCAATCAGAATCCATTCTATCTAAAAACCATTGGGCAATTTTAATACTAGGGTAGCTTTTTTTTATATAAGCTAAAGTATTGTTTTTTATTAGATCCGCATGCCCTAGGACCAAAATATCAGGCACATAATTTGCTATTACATCAATTAACTTTTGATTTAACTTTTTTGATCCCCTTAAATCATTAATTGATCTGTAATAACTTACTATATCTCTGTCGCTAAATTCCAGAACACTATGATTTAATCGTATAAATCCATTATTAATTCTTCTTCCCGTGTTATAAAAAAGTCTTCCGTTATGCCTCTCATTAAAATTTGTAACATGTAAAATTTTTAATTTATTTTTTTCTTTAAAAAAGTTTAACTTAAAGTTTGGTGTTATTAATATTTTGTCTCTATAAGTGTCAATTTTTTTTTTAGCATATTCATTTGTTAAATAAAAATTTTTCAATGAAAGTTTTTGAAATTTCACTCTATATTTAGAATTAGAAATTAGTTTTTTGATTGCGCTATAAATATTTGTAACGTTAAGATTTCTTATTATAATTCCGTTTGTAATGGTCTCAGGTAGCCCACCTCTATTGCTAATAATAACAGCGCAGCCCCTACTAGCAGCTTCAAGGCTTGTCCTGCCAAAAGGTTCCTCCCATCTTGAGCATGCAACAGCAATACTAGTATCTTTAAAAATTTTTAAAACTTTATCATGGTGCTGAAAGCCCAGGATATTTAATCGTTTATGTTTAAAGATTAATTTTTCTCTTGGTTCGTCGCCGACAACGATAGCTTTCCAATCAGTAAAATTATTTAAGATTTTAATTATAGCAGAACCAAACAAATCATAACCTTTAGCGCTATTAAGTTTACCAACAAAAGTTATAATTTTTTTCTTTTTTGATAAATTTATATTAACTTTGTTTGTTGATTGGTGAATTACTTCAAGTTTATTAGATTTGTGGTAAAATTCACCAAGTTTTGTTAAAAAGCGCTTCTTGGACCACTCGCTATTAAATATGATTTTAAAAGTTTTATTTAAAATGCTCACCCTCTCTGTTGAAGATTTTGACCCCAACATACTTAATGGATCGTTATGAAAGTATAAAACTATTTTTGAGTTACGAGAATTAAAAATTGGATTCACGTATGCTGGTCGGTTATGTATTTCAATTATATCTGATTTATTTTGTTCTTCATGTTTTAAAAACTCATTTACGTAAATTTTACTACCGCTTTGAACCAAGTTTTTTTTTAAATCGATATTTTTATAGTTAAGTTTATAAATATTCTTAAGGCTCGTATTACCATAGATGGTAATATTTTTTTTATATTTACTCTTTATTGTTGTATCTTTAACAAATATTGAAACTGCGCCAGCATAAGTTGGTGAAAAATTTTCTTTATATGGTAGCAGAATTGAAATTTTCATTTATATTTTTTTTTAATAAAGCTTCTAAGTTTTTTATTATTCTTTATATAATATTCTCTTTTCATTGCCTTGCTTTTTGTTTTTAACTCTTCAAAATATATTAATTTCCATTTCTTTCCTTTTGTAAATTTTGCTCCCTTGTTAGTATTATGTAAATACAATCTTTTTTTTAAATTATTTGTATACCCGACGTATGTAGTTAATTTTTTTTTGATTCTCGCGCTAATAACATAAACAAAATAATTCAAAAAATCAGCTTTCTAAAACTATAATTTAATTAAGTCAGCATTTTGCCGTTAAATTTCTTTGCTTTAAAACTGCATAAAACTCAAATTTTGGCGGTCCCAAGGGGAATCGAACCCCTCTTTCGAGGATGAAAACCACGTGTCCTAACCGATAGACGATGGGACCTATTAAATTAAGCTTTTATTTATTATATATTGATCAGTGTTTCAATGATCAAAAATATAGATATCATAAAAAATGAAATTCAGTTAGCGGTGAATGCCTATAAAGTTGGTGATTTACCTAATGCTGAATTAATGACAAAAAAATTAATTAAAAAACAACCCAAATTCGCATTTTTACATAACCTCTTTGGTCTTATCACTTTAAGCTTGGGAAGATTTGATGAATCTATAGAATCATATAAAGAATGCATTAAATTAGATCCAAATTTTGCTTTAGCTTATAACAATCTAGGCTTAATTTATTCTAATCACAAAAATGATATAAAAAAATCTGAACTTTATTATAAAAAATCAATTTCTTTAGATTCTAAACTTCCCGAACCTCATATTAATCTTGGAAGCCTGTATAACTCTCAACAAAAGTTCAAAGAAGCTTTGGCGTCTTACCAGAAAGCTATTAGTATTAATAATAAAATTCCACAAGCTTACCACAACATCGGAAACGTTTATATTACTATTGGTAATTTCGAAGATGCTAAAAAAAACTTCAGAAAAGCAATTGAGTTAAACTCGAGTGATACAAATTCAATGAGAGCTTTAAGTAGATTAATAACTTTTAAAAATGAAAATGATTTAGATTTATATAATTTAAACAAAACGTACAACGAAACAAAATCTGAAAATCATGGAAATAAAATTAATTTAGCTTTTTCTCTTGGGAAAGCTTACGAAGATATTAAAAATTACAATAAATCATTTAAGTTTTACAAAGAAGCTAATTTTTTAACTAGAAAAAAAATAAATTTTTCTATTCTTTCCGAAAAAAACTTTTTTTCTGAAATTAAAAAAACTTATAATGCTTCCATATTTGAGAAATATAAAAAATTTGGTAACAAAACAGATTCTCCAATTTTTATTTTAGGACTGCCTAGATCAGGCACAACTTTAGTTGAACAAATTATTTCAAATCATCCAGCTGTCTATGGGTGCGATGAAATAGAAAGTATACCTTTATTATTAGAAAAAAATTTTAGTGACAAAATATCCATGCATTTAAATGAAATAGTAGAATTTAAACCCGATACATTAGAAAGAATAGGAAGAGATTATATGAAAATAGTTAAAAATATCTCAAATAATTCACCTCGTATTACAGATAAATTACCTAAAAATTTTCTTATGATAGGATTTATTAAACTAATTTTACCGAATTCTAAAATTTTACATTGCTCTAGAAATCCTAACGACAATTGCTTTTCTATTTTTAAAAATCATTTCCCTGGTGGAAAAATTAATTATGCTTACAGTTTAAAAGAAATTGTTGAATATTATAATCTATACAGTGATCTGATGAGACATTGGAATTCTTTACTGCCCAACTTCATATTAAATATTACTTACGAAAATTTAATTTTAGATACAGAGAAACAGATAAAAGAAATATTAAAGTTCTGTGATTTATCTTGGTCGAATGAATGTTTAGACTTTCATAAAAATAAAAGACCAATCAAAACAGCAAGCGATGTTCAAGCAAGAAGCAAAATTTATAAAACCTCATTGGAATCGTGGAAATTATACGAAAAATATCTTTTAGATGATTTTAATAATTTAATGCCACATCCTCAATAATAAACTCAATATTCTTATTTCCTTTCCATTCATTTAATTTCATTCTTCCTGCAATATTAATTTTTTTTTTGCTTTTTACATTTAATAGAAGTTCAAGTGGACTGTTTATTGCATTCCATGCAAAACTTTTAAATTTTGAGCCATCTTTTCCAATTAGTGTAGACTTTATATGATTATTTCCAACAATCGTAGATGATAGAATTTTTAGATTTTCTATTGCAAATCTTGGTTCAGAGTTTCCTGGGCCAAAAGGACCAAGATAATTAATTTCATCAAAAAATTTTTCATTTAAAGCTGTTGGCGCAATTATAGAGTCTAAATATATGTTTTCATTTTTAGAACTGTCTACACCTAGCTTTGTATAGCTATGTATTAAAAAATCTCTAAAAGACGAAATATTCTCTTTTTTAATTGAGAAACCTCCAGCCATTTTATGTCCGCCACCTTTTTCAACAATATTAGACTGAACTGCTTTAATAATATGTGTTCCTATATCAAATCCAACCACTGATCTGGCAGAACCTTTACCTATTTCTTTGTTTAATGAAATAATTATTGTTGGTTTGTTGTATTTATCTTTAATTCTTGATGCAATAATTCCTATAACTCCTTCATGCCAATTTTTTCCAGCCAAAACTAAAACTGGATAGTTGTGAAATTTTTTTGCTTCTATATTAATTTCTTCAGATAGAAGAACTTCAATAGCTTGTCTTTCTTTATTTGATTGTTCTAAATCTACAGAAATTTTAAAAGTTTTTTTAGGATCGTTAGATGTTAAAAGTTCTGCTCCATGAGAAGATTTACCTACTCTACCACCAGCATTTATTCTAGGACCTAATTTATAACCTAAATCATATGTTGTTGGCTGAGATTCAATATTACATAAATCATATAAAGTTTTTAATCCTAAATTTTTTCTTTTTTTAAAAACTTCTAGACCTTGCTTAACTATAGCTCTATTTAATCCAATTAAAGGAACAACGTCACATACAGTACCTAACGAAACAAGATCTAGTAAATTTAAAATATCAGGTTCGTGAATATTATTATTTTGAAACCAAGCTTCATCTCTCAACTTTTTGTTTAATGCAACTAAGAAAATGAAGCAAACACCAGCAGCGCAAAGATATTTTAAATCTGAAGTATCATCAAATCTATTAGGATTTACCACCGCGCATGCTTTAGGAAGTGTAATGTCGGATTGATGATGATCTAGCACTATAACATCTATTTTTTTTTTTTGAGCAAAATCAATAGCATTAAATGACATTGTACCACAATCAACAGTAAATAATAACTTAGCGTCAAGTTTTATTAAAGTGTCAAAACCTTTCTCGTTTGGACCGTATCCTTCAGTTTGTCTATCCGGGATGTAGGTGACGATTTTTTGATTAATTGATAAAAAATACCTAGAAAGAATGGCTGTAGATGAAGCTCCATCTACATCATAGTCTCCAAAAATTCCTAAACAATCAGACTTCTTTATACTTTCGTATGTTCTGTCTACTGCTGTTTGCATATCCTTTAGACTCATTGGATTAGGTAGCAAGTTTTTAATTTTTGGATCAAGAAAAAGATTTATATTTTGAATGTTTTTTTTTCGTATTGATAAAAGTTTAGCAACTATATCGCTTAAAGAAAAATTTTCAACGAACATTGCCACATCACTTGAGTTAAATTTTTTAAAAATCCATCTTTTTCCACTGACTGAAGAAAGGCTCATTTCTTAATTTTATTCTTTATAATTTTATTTACATTAGTGCTTTTATGTAAAACTAATGTTTCAGATACAAAAAAATTTCCCTCATCTTTTATCCCTTTTACAAAATCTCCATCTGTAACACCAGTTGCAGCAAATATAACATCACCCTTTACCATATCATTAATATTATACTTTTTGTAAAAATCTAAAATTCCCAAACTCTTAGCTCTATTTTTGTCATTATCATTTTCATAGACTAATCTTGTCTGCATTTGACAATCCATACAACTTAAAGCAGCAGCAGCCAAAACACCTTCGGGAGCTCCACCGGTGCCTATGTATAGATCTATACCAGCAGTGGCGTATCCTACCGATATGGCTCCAGATACATCCCCATCATTAATAAATTTTATATTAACATTTAGAGATTTTAATGTTTTAATTATTTTGTTATGTCTTTTTCTATCCAAAAGACACACATTCAAATCTTCAATTTTCTTATTCTTTGCTTTAGCTAAAAAATTGATATTTTTTTCAACACCATAATCTAAATCTAATAAGTTTTTTGGTAAGCTGGGACCAAATACTAATTTTTCCATATACATATCAGGAGCATTTAGCATATTACCATCTTTGGTTGCAGCTATTACTGATAGGGAATTTGGCATATTTTTTGACAAAAAATTTGTTCCCTCAAGAGGATCTACAGCAATATCAAACTTTTGACCGTTGTTGGTGCCAACTTTTTCATTAATATATAGCATTGGCGCCTCGTCCATTTCACCTTCACCAATAACTATTTTACCAATCATATTAATAGAATTTAAAACATCACGCATTTCATTAACAGCACCCTGATCAGCTGCTACTTTGTCATTTTTTCCTTTATGAAGAGACGCACCGTAAGCAGCCCTTTCCGTAGCTAGAGAAAAGGAGCTGATAAAACTTTTATCAATAGTCATTTAAATTTTTTCTATTCTAATAAATGTTGGTTTGTTAAGTACAAATTTATTTCTACTTAAACTAATAAGCAAAGTATTGAAATTTTTTTCAAAGTTTTTATGAGTGATTATAGTTATTGATGATGTTCTTTTTTTTTTATCTGGGGTTTGTATTAAATTTTTAATTGAAATTTTATTTTTCAAAAAGGAATTAGTTATTGAAGACAAAACCCCAGGTAAATCTCTTACATTAATTCTAATATACGAAGTGCAAGAATGTTTTAATATATCGAATTTTTTAATTTCACGTCTTAGTGTTGATGATACACCAAAGGGGTATTTTATGTTCCCTCTTAAAACAGAGCATAAATCAGAAATTAATGCTGATGTAGTAGGACCTGGTCCAGCCCCTTCACCTTGAAGGATAGAGCGCCCAATTAAATGTCCATCCACGATAATAGCATTAAGAACACCATTTATACTTGCTAAGTTTGAGTCATCAGCTATCAAACATGGGTGGACACGTTCCATTAATTGGTTATTTATTATTTCTGAAATAGAAAGTAATTTTATTTTATAACCTAAATTTTTAGCATGCTGTATATCAGATAAATTTATATTCTCTATACCTTCAGTAAGAATTTTATTTTTAGATAATTTTTTATTGAAAGCTATTGAAGATAAAATCCTTATTTTTGATGCTGAATCTTCTCCACTTAAATCAGCGGAAGGATTAGTTTCAGCAAAACCAAGCTTTTTAGCTTTTTCCAAAACATCAGAAAAGCTTTTACCATTTTCTTCCATTGATGATAAAATGTAATTTGTAGTACCATTAAGTATACCACAAACTTTCGTAATTTTATTTCCTATAAACCCTTCTTTAATAGATCTAACTATAGGAACGCCTCCGGCAACAGAAGCTCCATACTCAATATTTACATTATTTTTTTCAGCTATTTTTGCTAGATCGTCACCAAATCTTGATATTAAAGCTTTGTTTGCGGTAATAACATGTTTTTTGTTTTTTAGAGATAAAAAAACTAATTTTTTAGCTATACCAGAATAACCTCCCACTAATTCAATAATTATCTCAACATCTTTTTTTTTAACTAAATCTATTGGATTTTTTATCCATTTAGATTTTGGTATTTTAAATTTTCTTTTTTTATTAATATTTTTAGCTGATATGTATTTTACAATAGGAATTCTTCCAGTTTTTATAGCAATATTTTTTTTATTCTTTAGTAGAGTTTGGTAAAAGTAACTTCCTACATTTCCAAAACCAACTATAGCAATATTAATTTTTTTTAATCGCATAGTTAATACTCAATTCTATTGATATCAGGATATTCCTTAAAACTGTTTTTTTTCATGATATTTTCAAATGCATTTGTAAATTTGTCAGTTACTTTATTATTAGAAGTTTTTAATATTGTATCGTTATTTTTTAACTTAATACCATCTTCTGGAATTTTAGTTTTTTCTAAAACTTTATTTTTAATTAACTTTTTTTCATCTATTTTAATTTGCTTTGACAAATCTTTTTCATTCTGGATTCTTCTTTTTTTATCAAGTTTTGCCTGTTTAGCTAGCTCTTTTTCATTCTGTATTCTTCTTTTATTATCAAGTTTTGTCTGTTCAGCTATTTTTTTTTCAACTTCAGAATCTTTTACTTCATAAATTCTGGATTGCTCTAGCACCCCTTGTATTTTAGATTTGTCTTTTTTATTAATATCGCTTGTGTCTTTAATTTCAACTATCATTGTTTTTTTAAAATATTCTTCTTTTTCTTTAGTGTTCTTGCAAGCGTGATCTCCACACCAATAAACTTTACTACCCACCCCACTATAAGAACATCCTGCATTTAATAAAAGCAAATATATTAAAAAATATTTTTTCATATTAATCCTAATTTTTCATTCATATTAAATGCAACATTCATATTTTGAACCGCTTGTCCAGATCCACCTTTAATTAGATTGTCTATAGTAGAAATAATAATAATTTTATTTTTGTCATGTGTTTTACAAACAGCAATCCTGCAAAAGTTTGTATTTATTACCTCACCAGTTCCTATTGATTTATTAAATTTAGCAAACTTTATAAAAAAATTATTTTTATGGTATTTTTTTAAAAAGTTATAAATATTTTTTGCATTTGTTTTGCCTTTGGTATTTAAATAAATTGTAGAGAGAATACCTCTAAACATGGGCATAAGATGCGGCGTAAAAGAAACATTAATTTTTTTATTTGATGCTTTTGAAAGTTCTTGATTAATTTCTGGAGTATGTTTATGATTCCCAACTCCATATGCTGAAACCGAGTTTAGTAAATTTTTAAAATTAAACTTTTCTTTAATCTTTTTTCCACCACCAGAATAACCTGACTTAGAATCAATTATTATATCATTAGTTGATATCAATTTTTTTTTAATGAGTGGTATTAAAGGAATTTGAACTGATGTTGGGTAACAGCCTGGACATGAAATTATTTTATATTTATTT
>Ga0114999_10009979_pt1 | contig 10326 bp, 10 predicted proteins | sample ArcticOcean_MG_C_3_FD_89820 | JGI IMG/M metagenome (GOLD analysis project Ga0114999, IMG submission 89820) | Marine microbial communities from western Arctic Ocean - ArcticOcean_MG_CB8_126 | ecosystem: Environmental > Aquatic > Marine > Oceanic | place: Arctic Ocean: Canada Basin | collected... | reverse complement strand
TCAACGATAATCCGATCGCTCTACAGATCCTCGGGATCTGCTCTGCGCTAGCGGTGACCAGCAAGATGGAAACGGCCGTGACCATGTGTCTGGCAGTGATCTTCGTGCTGGTGTTCAGTAACGGCGCGATAAGTTTGATCCGCAACTACATGCCCTCGAGCATTCGCATGATCATGCAGATGACCGTCATCGCTTCGCTCGTCATCATCGTCGATCAGTTTTTGCGGGCCTACGCTTTCGACATCAGCAAGCAGCTGTCTGTGTTTGTCGGACTGATCATCACCAACTGCATTGTCATGGGCCGGGCAGAAGCGTTCGCCATGAAGAATACGGTCGGCACCAGCATGCTCGATGGCCTTGGTAACGCTCTTGGCTACAGCCTCATACTGCTAGTCGTCGGTGTGCTGCGAGAGTTGTTTGGCTCGGGTAATTTATTTGGTCAGGAGCTTCTATCTTTGAACACCGAGGGCGGCTGGTACGTGCCCAACGGTCTGATGTTGCTGCCACCCAGCGCCTTCTTCATCATCGGCGGTTTTATCTGGCTACTGCGCTCGTTCAAGACCGAACAGATCGAACATGAGGCTTGAACTGACCATGTTAGAAGCCTATTTAAATCTGTTCGTCAAGGCGGTCTTCGTCGAGAATATCGCCCTTGCCTTCTTTCTGGGCATGTGCACGTTTTTGGCCATTTCCAAACGCATCTCCACGGCCTTTGGTCTCGGCGTCGCCGTGATCGCGGTGCAGACGCTGACCGTGCCTATCAACAATCTGGTTTACAACTATCTGCTCAAAGAAGACGCGCTGCTGTGGCTCGGCCTGGAAGGCGTCGACCTGACCTTCGTCGGCCTCATCAGCTACATCGGCGTCATCGCCGCCAGTGTGCAGATTCTCGAAATGTTCCTGGATAAGTACGTCCCGTCACTCTACAACGCGTTGGGTATTTTTCTGCCCCTGATCACGGTCAACTGCGCCATCCTCGGCGGTTCGCTGTTCATGGTTGAACGCGATTACGACTTCGGCGAGAGTGTCGTCTACGGGTTGGGGTCAGGTATCGGCTGGGCTCTGGCGATCGTCGCCCTGGCTGGTATCCGCGAGAAAATGCGTTACAGCGACGTCCCACTTGGGCTGCGCGGACTGGGGATTACCTTCATGACTGTGGGCCTCATGGCCATGGCCTTCATGGCCTTTTCCGGTATCCAGCTATGATGGCTGTCGAAATAACCGCCGGCGTCACCATGTTTACCTGCATGGTACTGGCGCTCGTCGGAGTGATCTTGATAGCGCGTTCCAAACTGGTGGCCAGCGGTGATGTGCAGATAGTCATCAACGGTGAGCGCACCTTGACCACGCCCGCCGGCGGCAAGCTGCTCAACGTGCTGGCTGACAATCAGCTCTTTGTCTCTTCGGCCTGCGGCGGTGGCGGCACCTGCGGACAGTGCGTCGTCAAGATTCACGAGGGTGGCGGCGAGATTCTGGCAACCGAGTTGGAGCAGATCACCAAGCGCGAGGCGCGCGACGGGGATCGGTTATCCTGCCAGGTAGCGGTCAAACAAGATCTGAAAATCGAAGTGCCAGCCGAGGTGTTCTCGGTTAAGCGCTGGGAGTGCGAGGTTGTCTCCAACAACAACGTCGCCACCTTTATCAAGGAACTCGTCTTAAGGCTGCCTGAGGGCGAAAACCTGAATTTTCAATCGGGTGGTTTCATCCAGATAGAGGTGCCGCCCTTTCAGGCTGACTTCAGGGAATTCGAGGTTGATGAGCGCTTCCACGGTGATTGGGACCACTTCAAGGTCTGGGATCTGCGTACGGTAAGCACCGACACGGTGGTCCGCGCCTATTCGATGGCCAATCACCCCGCTGAGGGCAACATCGTGATGCTCAACATCCGCATCGCCACGCCCCCATTCGATCGCAATATCGGCGGCTGGATGAAAGTCAACCCCGGTATCGTATCTTCCTACGTGTTCAACCTGAAGGCCGGTGACAAGGCGACGATCTCTGGCCCCTATGGCGAGTTCTTCGTTCAGGAGACCGAGCGCGAGATGGTCTACATCGGTGGCGGCGCCGGCATGGCGCCGCTGCGCTCGCATATCTTCCACCTGTTCCACACCTTGAGGACAGGTCGCAAGGTGTCGTACTGGTACGGCGCACGTTCCTCAAAAGAGCTGTTTTACGAGGATCATTTTGAGTCCATCGCCAAGGAGTTTCCAAATTTTTCATGGCACGTCGCCATGTCGGAGCCTCTACCAGAAGACAACTGGACCGGGTACAAGGGGTTTATTCATCAGGTCGTTCTCGAGAATTATCTGAGTTCCCACGCTGCACCGGAAGACATCGAGTACTATCTTTGCGGCCCACCGATGATGCTTCAAGCCGTGATGAACATGTTGGATGAACTCGGAGTGGAAGAAGAGATGATTCGCTTCGACGATTTCGGTTAGGGCAACACACCAGGAGCAGGTTCATGGAACTTTTCATTCCAGCCTTCGTCGTCATTGGCCTTGTCATGGCCGGCATGGCCGTCGGTGTGATTTTCCGCAACAAGCCCTTACTGGGTACCTGTGGCGGGCTCGGCAACATGCGGGACGAACTCGGTATGCCGATATGTGACTGCGGTGCAGCACCAGGCGACGTTTGTGCAACAGAGGACGCTAACCCTGGGGACGCCGTATTCAGTCCCACCGCCGTGCCAGCGGCTGCCGGCGTTGTGTGATGAGTCGTAGCATACCCGCCTCCCGCATCACCGCCTGAACGGTTCCAGTCCAGTGCCGGCTTGATCCGTGACCGGCCGTTCCAGCCCTGATGGCTGTCGTTAATATTCACCCCCTAATAATCTCAACCGCCGCAATCCTTGTGTTCGCGGCGCTTTTTCTGGCAGTCGCCCGCCGAACAAAGCGCGATCAAGGCGTGCCGACCGCAGCTGCGACCGCATCGGCAACTCCTCAGATTCTGCCTTTCTACCGAATGGCCCTCCTTGCAGCTATTTTTCTGTCGGCTTTCATCCTCTTGCTGCCTTGGGTGGTTGGTTTTCAGGATTTGCTGGCAACAGAGCGAGCCCCATTTCTCGCCGTCGTCGTCGCTTTCGTCATAGTCCTTTTCAGCGCCCTGGTTTACGCGGCAAGGCGAGGCGCTCTGGAATGGGAGGAGCGTTCTCCGGTCACGGATTTCGATGACTGAGATAGTGGCCACGGCCGAGGGCGAGCTCACCAAGGTAGGGGCCGATTTTCCGACTGCTCAGATCATCAAGCACATGCACGGCCGGATTCGAGTTGGGATCGAGGTGGAACGCCTTTACCAAGCGCTTACGACCGTCAGCGACGCGGGTAGTCACGCACTGGCCGGCCTGACCGCAGTTGATCTGGCGCAAGTCGAACCAGCGACGATGGGTGGTTCGAGCAGTGTCAAAGCTGCGCCCCGACTCCGGGTGCTGTACCTGTTGCGAGCGCCGCCCAGTAGATGCGTACAGTTGAGCGCAGATTTCGATCCGGCCAAAACCGACCTAAAAAGCATCATTGATCTGTGGCCTGGAGCGGATTGGTTGGAGCGAGAAGTCGCGGAGATGTTCGGCGTCCGTTTTTCCGGCAGGGCGACGCCTCGGCCGCTACTGATTCAACAGCGCTCCGCTCACCATCCCCTGCTCAAAAGTTATCCGCTACTCGGTGAGCCGGCCGCCGATGTTGACGCCGAGAACACCGGTGCAGAGTCTGGTCCAGACACGACGTCGCTGATCACCGCCCTGCCCACCTTGCGGATGCGTCTGAGGGTGGTGGCCGGCCGTGTCGCGCTTGGCGCGCCGGTGCCTGGGTTTGCCCACTGTGGCATCGAAAAGCTCGCCGAGTCGCTGACGTACATGCAAGCGATGGTTTTGTGTGAGCGCCTCAACGAACAAGCTCCACAGGCGGGCAGTCTGGGGCTCGCCCTCGCCGTGGAGTCGGCCCTTGAGATCGAAGTGCCGCCACGCGGTAACTACCAACGAGTCGTCATCGCAGAGCTGTCCCGCCTGCGCGGCCACCTGGCTTGGTTGTCGATGCAATCCGAGGCGGCTGGAGCCCATATGATCTGGCGTGAGGCGATGCAGTTGCGCGCCGCAGTAGTTGAGGCCATGGACCGACTCAGGGGGGTCGGTAGTGGCACCGGACTGCTGGCTATTGGGGGACAGGCCGCCGATTTTCCACCTGAGTTCGCCGATTGCACATTGGCGCTCTCGCGCTGCGTGCGGACGGCACTGGCTCGCCTGCGAAACCAACTTACAGGAAACCGGCTGTGGCGTGATCTGGTCGACGGCATGGCGCCGCTGAGCGCTACTGAAGCGGCTCAATGGGGGTTGAGTGGCCCCGTTCTGCGTGCCTGTGGCACGGCTTGGGACCTGCGCAAACAAGAGCCGTACCTGGCCTACGGTGATCTGGATTTCGATGTGCCGGTAGGCTCACATGGCGACACCTTGGATCGTTGCGCGGTACGCATGGACGAGATGGTGGAGAGCACAGGCCTCATCGAACAGGCCATACGGCAAATGCCGGCCGGCCCTTGGCGTAGCGAGGATCGACGCGTTTTTCCCACTACCGAGTCCGCGCAAGTGGGCGAGCGAGTAGAATCGATGATCCGTCACATGCAGTTGTGGACCGAGGGGCACGGCCTTAGGCTGCCAGCTGGTATTGAGGTTTATCATCCAACCGAAAGTCCCAACGGCGAGCTCGGTGTCTTACTCTGTGCCGACGGCACCGATAGGCCATACCGACTGCACCTGCGTTCACCTTCGTTGCTGAACTTTCAGGTCGCCGGTGGCCTTGTGGCCGATCTGCCGATGGCGCAGGCGCGTCAAGCGCTGTGCAGTCTCAACATAGTACCTTCGGAGATGGACAGGTGACAGAACACGTGAGCGAGTTAGCGTTTCGTCCCGAGAGTGATGCCGAGTACCGGCGTATCCGCGAGCACTATCCGCTCGCAGGTGCGGCGCTGCTGCCCGTTTTGCTGCTGGCACAGCGAGAGTGGGGTTGGTGTTCGCCGGCGGTAATCTCCCATGTCGCCCAGTTGCTGGCGATCCCGCCGGCCAGAGCTGCCGGCGTTGCCAGCTTTTATCCCCTGCTCAGGACGCACAAACCGGCCGGCTTGTGCCGCTTGCGGGTGTGCGACGGGCTCTCCTGCCGCCTCATGGGCGCGTCGGCAGTCCTCGACCAAATCAGTGACTCACTGGGTCTCGAACCGGGCGAAACCGATGTCGATGGTCACTTCACGCTCGAGCGCGTGCCGTGCCTGGCATCATGCAGCACAGCACCGGTGATGCTCGTCGACGAGGCGTTACACGAGAGTCTGAATCGACAACGTCTGGCTCAAATCTTCGAACGCATCGAGGACTGATAGTCAGATGCCCGAACACAGACTGCTGCTAAAAGACATCGACATACCCGACATCGATGGCATCGAAGCCTACCTTAATCAAGGTGGCTACCAGGGGGCGGCCAAGGCCGTGGAGATGTCTCAACAGCAGTTGTTGGAACACGTCGACGCCAGTGGGTTGCGCGGTCGCGGTGGCGGCTGGGAGCCGGTCGCGCAGAAGTGGCGGCGGTTGCCGCAGTCGGCGACGACGCGTTATCTGTGCGTCAACGCCTATGATGCCGATCCGGGTCTTTTTCGAGATCGCAAACTTATTGAGCGTGTCCCCCATCGCATCCTGGAGGGCATCATAATCGCCGCCAGGGCCGTCGGCGCGCATGTTGCCTATCTGTGCATACGTGGCGAGCTCGCCCGGCCGGCCGCTGTCATCCACCAAGCCCTTGAAGAAGCCTATCAGGCGAATTGGCTGGGAACTGACGTCGCCGGCAGCGGTTTCGATCTGGATGTTTTCGTGCATCCCGGCGGTGGCGCCCATATTGCCGGTGAGGAGACAGCCTTGTTGCAGGGCCTCGCAGGTGGGCGTCCCGAACCGTCCGTGGGTCCATCCTCACACACCCTATTCGGTGAGCCGGCCATCGTTCACAACGTCGGAACCCTCGCCTACCTGCCTGAGATTCTGGCGGCTGGCGCAAGCGAGTTCAGGAAGGTGGGCACAACATCATTCCCGGGGACCTGCGTATTCTGCGTTAGCGGGCATGTGCGGCGCCCAGGGCTGTACGAATTGGCACTGGGCAGCACGACGCTCAGGCAGTTGATAGAGGACTACGCCGGGGGGGTACTCGATGGTCGGGCTCTCAAGGCCGTCATCGTCGGCGGCACCCTGTCGACGGTCTTACAGCCAGATCAACTCGATGTTGCACTGGACCCCCAGAAGTGGGCGATACCGGGCGCGGGGCCGATCGATGGAGCCTTCGGCAACGGTGCCATTATCGTTCTCGACGACACCACCTGCATGGTTGAGACAGCCATCCAGATGATGCGCTTCTATGCAGCAGAATCCTGCGGCCAGTGTGCCCCCTGCAGAGAGGGATCGGGCTGGATCCTGCAGCTGCTGGAACGCCTGGAGGAGGGCGTGGGTGATCTTGATGAGGTAAAGCTCATCGAGTCAGTGGCGCTGAAGATCGGTCCCAGATTGCGTCCTGAGCAGTCCACGGCACTGTGCGGATTCGGCAGTGCCTTCGCCTGGACCGTGCAGAATTTTTTGCATTCGTTCGGGGCAGAATTCGAAGCGCACGCCACGGCTGCCGCATGTTCGATGCGGGAGTCGAAAGAATCCGGCTTCCGAGTCCCGGACAGCGTCAGCGTTCGCTACTAACTGGCTAGCCGAAATAGAGAGCAAACTCAATGGCCCGAGTGACATGGGATGGCAGAGCGTTGGAGATCGAGGCCGGGGGCAATCTGCTTACCGGTGCTCTTGAGGCCGGCATCCTGGTCCCACACCTGTGTTTCCACCCAGCACTGACCACCCCTGCATCGTGCCGGCTGTGCGCCATCGAGGTGCTCGACGATGGCGCTGAAGACTGGCGTTTGACGACGGCATGTGATGCTGGGGTAGTTGAGGGCATGAAGGTGCGCACCGAATCTTCTGCCGTGCGTCAGGCACGTGCCGCAGCCATCGAATTTCAGCTGCTACGACATCCCCTGGACTGTCCCTCCTGTGATAAGTCAGGGGAGTGCGAGCTCCAGGAGTTCAGCTTTGCCTACGGTGGCGATGGTCCATATGTGCTGCCTGACAAAGGCTTCAGTGAGGTCGTCGATCTCGGCGGTCATGTTGCCATTGATCGGGGTAAGTGCATCCAGTGCACCCGCTGCGTCCGTTTCTGCGAGGAAGTCACGGGCACCGAGGAGCTGTCCATGTTCGACCGCGGCGAGCGTCTCGAGGTGAGCACTTTTCCAGGTGCACGCCTCGACAACCAGCTCTCGGGCAACACCGTGGACCTGTGTCCGGCCGGCGCGCTGATCGACAAACAGTTCCGCTTGCAACCGGCCTGGCAATTGCGCGGAACCGACTCAATCTGCAATGGCTGTTCAGCAGGATGCAACATCCGCATTGATGTCAACCTAAATCAGGTGCGACGACTCAAGCCGCGGGTGAACATGGCGGTCAACGAGTACTGGATGTGCGATGACGGGCGCCACGGCTGGCAATATATCCATAGCCCCGAGCGCTTGAGGCATCCTCTGGTGCGGGTGGATAGAACGCCATCCACTGCAGGGGACGGGCACAGCACACAGCCCGTTGCATCCTGGCCGTCGGCCTTCAATGTCATCCATGCAGCATTCAATCAATGCCGCTCACAGGGAAAGCAGATCGGCGTCATTCTCGGTGGCCAGATGACGAATGAGGAGGCCTACCTGTTGATCCGCCTGGCTCATGCCTGGGACAGCAAGTGGACGACGCTGCGTGAGTCGGTGTCCATTCAGGGTGATATAAGCTACAAAAGCGGTTTTACGATTCGCCGCGACAAGGCGGCGAATCGTCGCGGCATTGAGCAGGTGGCGGCGGGGCTCGGCAAGCAGCTGTGCGGGATGGATGAGTTGATAGAGGCACTTCACCAAGACCAGGTCGGTGCCGCCTTTGTGGTCGGCGGGGGACCGGGCGTCAGGCCCGGCGACACTGAGCTCAGTGCCCTCGAAAAAATCAGCGACAGCGTCGTTGTTTTGGATATCATGCAGGATGAATTGTCGGCTCTTGCAGGCGTTGTTCTGCCCGGTTGCAGTTTTGCAGAAAAGACAGGTACCCTGACCAACGTCGACGGGCGCACGCAACATTTTAGCACGGCGATTGAGCCTACACCCGGATGTCTCGACGACCTCGAGATCCTGAAACGGCTAGCGGCGCGATTCGGAACCGCCGAGGCTGGACTGGGTACGGCTGAGGCGATTTTCGCCGACATGGCTGCTCGGCTTGACGGCTGCAGCGAGCTGGCCGGACTAACCTACGGCAAACTCCCCGATGCCTCTGCCTGCCTCGGCAGTGCTCAGGCTTATGGCGGCGGCTGGTCCAGTGTTCTGCAGCGCCAGGGTTTTCTGCCGGTTGAGGACCATAACAAGAAGCTGCGAAAGCCCGACCACCGGGCGTTGGAGTCCGACTGACATTGGGACCACAGGGCCACACCCTCATTGACGCGCTGGTGTCCAACGGCGCACTGCTGGTCTGCACCGCGATGGCTATAGTTGCGATCATGGTTGCCGAATACTGGATGTCCCCTGGCCGGCGCCAGCGAACAGGGTTCGGCTTGCGTCCCCTGGCTGATCTGATCAAGCTGGCAGGGAAACGCTCCTCGCAGGCTTCGAACGGTGGTATGGGTGGCTGGGCACCGACCCTGCTACTGGCCATTTCGTTCACCGCCCTCGCCGTCATTCCCTTCTGTCTGGTATCCCCCAATCAGGGGCATGCCTGGACGGCACTCGCTGCCTGGGGAGGTAGCGCCAGCCAGGGTGTCATCTACGTTGTCGCCCTGGGTTTCGTCGCCCTTCAGGTCGGGCTATTCGCCGGAGAACGGGCGTCGGCGGGCGGCGATCAAGATTTCGGCGGGTTGCGGTTGGTAGCGCGCCAATTGAGTTGCTACCTGGCCTTGGGCCTGGCCCTGCTCGGCGTGGTCCTGGTAAGCGGTGCAAGCCGCTTCAATCAGGTGCTCGAGTTTCAGGCATCGACTCTCGGTTACCTAATACCGAGCTGGAACCTGTTTGTTCAGCCGCTCGGTTTCGCCGTCTGCATCGTTGCGTTGGTCCAGGTCATGCCCTGGCGCCCCATAACCCAGTCAGACCCCAGTAGAGGAGGACGTCTCAATAGCCTGTACGCGGGCCCCCAGCTAGCCCTCATCATGGTAGCTGAGCGCGTGCACCTTATTGCTGCCAGTGCCCTCGTCGTGACGTTGTACCTGGGTGGCGGGCACCTGCCGGGCATCGATAGCGGTAGCGGTATCCCAGCGCATGTACAGGTGACCTTTACCGCAATCAAGACCGCCATCGTTGTTCTGGGTTTCCTCTGGGTACGCTCGAGTTTGCCTTCGTTGGCTCTCGAACGGGCAGCCAGTTTCGGTTGGAAATTCCTGCTACCCGTGGCCTTTGCTAATCTCTTGTTGGTAGCGCTCGGCTCGGCCTTTCTCACCACACCATCAGGGAGCCCGTGACGAACGCCAATCTGATCCTCTACACGTTGCTGGCCTCAGCTGCCGTGGTCGGCGCTGTGTTTGTCGTCATCAGCCGAACCGCTACGCGCGGGGCCTTGGGGCTGGGTGTGGTAGCCCTGGCTGCCGCCGGTCTGGTCGGGGCCTTCGCGAATGCGCCGCTGGTTGCCGTTGCGCTAGTCCTGCTACAGGGCAGTGTCATCGCCGCTGTCTATCTCGTGGGCCTTATGATTCAACCTATTCGGGCCGACTCGAGCACACCAGGATCGGAGCACACAGCCGATCACGCGTTGGAGCCTGTACCGAGTTCAGCGGGCCGTTGGCTGGGCTTGAGCGCTGTGGCGGTCGTCGTCGTCGTCCTCGGCATCATCGTCTTCGAGACCAATCACAACCCGAATCAAGCCATCCAGCAGGCGGGCTTGGCGAGCGCCGACAGCCTCACCGCCGCTGCCCCCGCAGTCGCCGCGGACGTGGAGTCGCTCACCGATCTTCTGTCGCGTCGCCACCTGGTGTCGTTCAGTGTCATCGGCTTCGTTCTTCTCGCGGCCACGCTCGCACTCGTTGAGTCCAATCGAGCGGACTTTCTGGCGGACTCATGAACGCCGCCATGCAAGTCACCATACTGCTGGGTCTGGTCCTGTTCGGCCTGGGGTTAACCGGCATCCTTGTGCGGCGCAACGGACTCTCCGTCATCCTGGGGTTTCAGCTCATGGGCGTCGGATCCGTCGTCGCGCTAGCTGCCTTCGCCCACCATCACGCCGATCGCGCCGGTGAGGTTGTCGCCCTCATCGTCCTCGCT
>Ga0114999_10009978_pt1 | contig 10327 bp, 14 predicted proteins | sample ArcticOcean_MG_C_3_FD_89820 | JGI IMG/M metagenome (GOLD analysis project Ga0114999, IMG submission 89820) | Marine microbial communities from western Arctic Ocean - ArcticOcean_MG_CB8_126 | ecosystem: Environmental > Aquatic > Marine > Oceanic | place: Arctic Ocean: Canada Basin | collected... | reverse complement strand
CAATTAGTTTTGCCAATTTAATTAATTGATCGTTTGCTTTGTTGAGACGTTCTAGATATTTTGTTGCATGAGTACCATATGTTGCATGATTAATTGGATCTTCAAATATTTTATTGCTTATATCTTGATATAATTCAAATGCGCTTTGCCTATCAAGGAGCGCATTATTATAAATTTCAAGCCATAAACTTTTTTTCTTGTCATCCATATCATCCAATGACTTTAAAAGCTCGTTAAATTTTTTAACTTGTGTTAATTTTTTATTGCTTATCTTAACTAACGATGTCTCAATTTGTTCTGAATCAGATGAAAAAGTTGAATTCTTCATGTTTTTTTAATTCCCTATAATGCTTTTTAATAGAATGTAGTGTGGTTGTTAATTGTTTTTGATTTAGTCCTGATAGTTCTTTTATATATAACAGTACGGCACTTTTATTTAGCAAATCAATATCATCAATATTTTCAAAGATTGTTATTATAGACGCAATACACAATAATTCGTTTTGGTTTTTTAATCTACTTTTTATTTCAAACAATGTCTTCATTATACCACGCATTAATTCACTTTTTGAAATAATTTCATCTTGTGCATCTAATACTTTATATTCTTCTATTGCCTGTTGTTCAGGTGGTGTCAGCTTAGTTGAGTCATCTAAACTAACGGTTCGTTTTGAATTTTTTGCACGTTTTTTTGATTTAACAATTAACCAATTTTTTGCAACAACATTAAAGTAACTAAACGCGTTTGTTCCCCGAGAATTATCAAATTTTTGCATTACCTCATAAAGAAATGTTACACAATCATTTTTTAGTTCTTCATATGTACAGTCTCCTGTAAACCCATAAATATTAATTAAATTCTCAACAAGCTTATTATATGCAGGCATAATCTCTGTTTTATATAATACCTCACGATCTTTAAGCTCAGTTAGATCAACATATTTAACGATTGCTATTTGGGTATCTTTAGTAAAGTATAATTTACCAGATTTTTTGCGGCGGCGGCGAGGGCGAGGCTTGGTTTCTATTTTTTTCTTTTTTGTCGCTGTCATTATATTAAACCTCAATTAGCATACATTAACTAATTGAAATTGTAATACAAAGTATGACTTCAGTAAATTATCACAAATAATTACGAACCTGAAAGCTTTTTTGCGGTTTCTGTTATTACTTCTTGTGATTTTCTAAGTTCTTGCATTATGTATTTAACCTCAGGAGTGTCTATTAAAAGAGGTCTATTTAGTAACACGCTAATGTTATTATAACACATTTCTAATTTTTCAATTGAATCATTGATATTATCCTCAAACATCATAGTATAACGTACAAATTTATGAAGTAATACTAATGATATGGTTAGTAATATTATTAGTATTATTACGCTAATTATTAACCACATCATTTTAATATATCACCTAAGACTTCGTTATAATATTTTTCTATTGATTCAAAATTTAATGTTTGTGATAAAGTTTTTGATAAATCAGCCGCCCATTGTTTGGGTAGCTGGTAACTATTTCGTAATTTTATAACTTTCTTTTTAAAGTCATCTTCACTAACTTCTGCCCATTTTGCCGATGGCATAAAAATATTATTATCAATTCTTTGTTTATCAACATCTTGCAATGAATAATCTAACTTAATATATTTACCTTTATTTAAAAAATCTAAATGTCCTGACCATGCAGTTGCAACAACAGGTAATCCGCTAACGGCTGCCTCTAGAATTGGTAAACCGTATCCTTCACCTCGTGTTGCGGATACTAATGCTTTGATTTTGTTATGCTTGTATAAACTAGCTACATCTTTATCAGTCATTGGGCCGTGTAATAAGTGTAATTTTGGTGAGCCTGATGGCCTAATTTCTGCCAGTAGTTGTTTTAAAATACCTTTTGTTATTTTTTTATCAATTAATGTTTGACGACCTTGATTTGTTTTAATAACAATACCGACATCATCATCATCCTTAAATGCTTCACACAACCATTTAATTGTGTTAAACGTATTTTTCCTATCGGCCGTAACACTTTTTGCTGTCAATTGACCAAATATTAAAAAGTTAAAATTTGTTTTAAGTTCAATATCAATTTCTGTGGTTGGTACATTTATATGTTCATTATATGATTCAGGTACAACGACTATCTCGGTAGATAATTCTTTTGACCATTTTTTTGCAGTATTTATAAAAACGTTTTTTGTAAATGTTGATGGTACAATAACCTTTGACATCTTGTTGATCTGATCTAGCCATTGTGGATTACATATGTCTGTTTCAACACCGGCCGTAATACCGATGTTATATTTGCCAAGCGTAGGATTCCATTCGTTTGGCAAAATATTTTGTATTGTTACGTCCGGAGGTGTCGATAAAGGAGCTGTCAGTTGCATAATTTCACCAACAAATCCATCCATATCATTGCGATTAATTAACCATGGAGTCTGGCCCCATGGTACGGTTTTAATTGATAAATTAATTTGTTGTTGTTTGTATTTGTTAATAAGATATTTTGCAATCTGTCTAGAATGAACGCCATACCCACTTGTCGTCAAACAAGGGGCTACAAATAGTACATTTTTTATCATATTATTATATTCCTTAAAAAGTATCTACGGTCCATTTTGGTTTGTCTTGTTTTTCTTGAAAATCATTAACCGCCTTTTCAAGTGCGTTATCCCAAGCCTTACCTACATTATCCATACTATATTCGGTTAAAGCATATTGAAGAGCGCGTTGGCCTAGTTTGGCGCGCATTTCCGGACCGTATTCGTACATTTTAAGGAAAGCATTTGCCACCGTTTGATTATGTACATGATCTTCGTAAATATATGGTACTAATTGTGAACCAACAAGGTTTTTTACTTCAGGTTCTAATGCTATACCATTTTCTTCACCAGTATTTACGTTAACAACCTGTCTACTAAGACCACCTGTTTTTAGTGCAATAATTGGTTTTCCACAATACATTGCTTCAAGCGTCGGTAATCCAAATCCTTCGTTTGTAGCGACATTAACTGCAAAATCGACCGAATTATATAATGAATTCATTTCTTCAAAATCAATTCGATCAGTTGAAAACATTATATTTTCCTGCATTCCAAACAATTCAACTATTTTGTATAAATTTGGGCCCTCCTGATCAAGCGGATCTGTATGCATAACAAGCATTGCTTTACGATGACCATGCTTTGCTTCTAATTCATCTAGAAATAATTTCCATGCTTCCAAAACGTCACCTGGCTGTTTTCTTCTGGCATTACGATTAATCCAAATACCTTTAAAGTAATCATGCCTATGACCATACAGTTGTTTTTTTATTATATCAATTTTTGTTTTTTCCAGTGGTCTATATATTTCTGGTGGACATGCATGCGGAATATAATTTGTTTTTTCCGGGAATCGCTTTTTTACCATATCATATGTTGGTGTATTAATACAGTTAATCATATCTGTTGATTCATATAATACGCGATTGAAATCTGGCCATGGGTAATTATCCCACAAATGCCAATATACAATAGGACATATTTGATGAACTTCTTCTTCCATTTCCCATACCCATATAAAAAACCTTGGATCAGTAAACAAAAGTAGTACATCAGGTTTTTCTGTTGCCAACGTAACTCTTAATAAATCAGGTGAGCCGAAACCGTCCGTAGGTCTAATGACAAAATCATCATTAATTTTTGTAACATCATAATTATCATGCTTAATCGCGCCACCAAATACTCTGAATGAATATTTTCCGGTATTAACCAAACTATTGATTAACCATCTCGCCTGACACCCAACGCCTGATGTGCTTAATGGATGATCTGCCAGCATTAAAATTTTCTTTTTTGTCATAATATTATTATACGCATTTTAAAGCATTTGTTCATGGACAATGTTGTGTATCCTTATATTCGCACCATTTACATGATTCTCTGTTTTTTATTGCAATACCTCTGTGCATTCCTGAAAGCATGTTACTAATAACTTTAAACGCTTTTTTTGTTGTTATATCACCAACAGAAACAGGTACCAATTCACAACGCTTACCATTTTTACCTGCACGTTTACATAATATAAATCCACACTTAATATCCTTCAATGGGATATTATGTTTTTGAGACCAAAAATTTTTGTATAAAATTAATTGCATTGCAACTTCAAATGATTGTTTTTTGTGCCGTGGCCAGCCCCATGAGCATGTTTTATAATCAACAATCCAATACTTTTCTTTGCCACTTGAATCTACTGACTTAATAATTCCGTCAATATATCCTTTAAATTTAACATCATCTTTGTTGGCTATATTTTCATATAGCATTTCCTCAGCCGAGACAAATTCCCAATTTTCAAATGTATCATCAAAAAACGTTGGTACATCATTTAATATACCTTCAGCAATTTCAATCCAATTTTGTTTGTCAGGAAAATCATGTGCGGCCCATGCTTCGTCAATAATATTAGTGGCAAAACTAATATCCATGTTTTTTGTTTTTAAAAAGTTTTCACATGCTGCATGAATTGCGATTCCAAAATCAAGATATACAGAACGCGTGGATAAATTAATACCGTCAATATACTTTAATTTATGTTTAAATGTGCATTTATTCCATTCATTTATCTCAGAAAACGAAATATGCGGTTTGTTTGTAGGTAATAACATAATACTTGTTTATATGCTATTATACCGAATATAGCAAAAAATGTTTTATAAATTTATATAAAATAGTAAAATAAATAATATTTAATAATATATTAATAATTAATAACTGGAGTATTAATACATGTCACTTAAGTCACCTGTACCGAATCATAACTTTGTGCCAGAATACCAAGTTTCTGGCATACCGTACGTAACATCATCAGCAGCATCAGAACTAACGTCAGCAGGAGCGGCAATTCATGTTAAGCTTCCGTACGTAACAAGATGGTTAATCGTTCAAAATCAAAGCTCTGGTTCGGGCAATGATATTAAATTTGGATTTACAGAGAATGGTGTTACAGGAAACGTAACGAACAATTATTTTGTTGTCCGCAGTGGACAAACAACTGAAAGACTTGAAATGCGGTGTGCAAACCTATTTGTTGCAAAACATATTGGTGACGATAATGGGTTTCGTATTATTGCTGGATTAACCGGCGCGCCAAGAGACCATTTTCCATTATTAACAGGATCAAACAGCTACGAAGGTATTGGTTAATCTTTATCATCATCTGAAATGGCGCGCCCTTTGAGGTTTTGCCAATCCTTTTGTGGGCGGACTTCTAGGTTTTTTTGCCACGTACCTTTTAAAACATGTGGCTCTACGTTTAATGCTTTTGCAAGAAATATTAGTGCGTTAAGATCCTTCGGAAAACAACTACCACCAAAGCCATATGCCGGTAAATTTGAATTATCATCAAGTGCCATTGGTCCTGGTACTGACCAATGTGAATGACCGAGACGTTCGTCATAACGTGCATATTCAATTACCTTATCATAATCAATATTTAATTCAGAACATATTTGAAATATTTCATTTGCAAAAGATACTTTTGTCGCCAAAAAACAATTAGTAACATATTTAATCATCTCTGCAATTGTAGAGCTTGTTTTGACAATAGGTACCTTGGGAAAGGCAGATTGAAACAATTGTTTAACCGTTCCACTTGATGGGCGGGGACCACCAACAATAATTCTGTTTTGATTTTTAAAATCTTCAACTGCATTTGCTTCTGTTAGAAATTCAGGATTAAAAACAATAGTTAATCCAGTATCTGAAAACATACTATTCCATTTTGCCGTTGACCCAGGTGGAACTGTTGATTTAACGACTGCAATTCTTTTTCCTGAAATTTTAGATAATTGTGTCAACACGGTTTCGACAATTGATACATCACATTCTCCTGAGCTTTTCATTGGCGTAGGTAAGCAAATAAAATAAACATCAGAAAAATTAATTGACTTTTCCGACATGGAGACAAGCTCGTTAATATCTTTTGTTGCCCAGGTTGCGCTAGGTGAAGATTTACCGGATATGTCACATGCATATATATCATATGTATTTGCTAACCCTTCCGTAACGGAGCCTCCGACAAATCCTTGACCTATGACGCTAACAATTTTTTTCATTTAATATTTCCTAAATTATTTTCTTTTTTGTTTTTCAATGCGTAATTCTTCTTCAAGTTTGCTTGGTTCAAACAATGATATTAGTAATTCTATATCATTATCTGGTAAATCTTTTGGCATGACCTGACTTAAAAGGCCGCTGTTAATAAATTGCTCTTCATTATCATTAACCGTAAGGCTTTTAAATAACGCATCAGCAACATATAATTTACTTTTTTCCGTTAAATCAAATTCACATTTTGAAAACACTTCAAGCATGCCTATCTTAATATCGTTATGTATCTCGTATAGAACATCTTGATTTAGTGATTTTTTAACATATTTTTGTAATCTTTGATTTAAAAATCTTTCTATTAATTGCGTAAAAAACATTTTATTCATTATGTTTATATTCCTTTAAACTTCTGTAACTTTATATTCTTTTGATTTTGTTTTGTTTGTATTATGCATTCGATATCTATAAAACGGTATTTGTAGATGATGAATTTTATAATAATCACCTAATCGTTTTCTTAGCTCTTCTTCTTCTCGATGTCTTTGATCCGGTTTGTATCCACCAAATCGTAATAGCTGATCTTTTCTATACATAATACCACATGAAATATTGTCAAGTTTTGCATATTTTCTTTCTAACATGTTTTCATGCTCATCAACAAGATAATAGTCACATGAAACACAAAATGCATCATGATTTGATTCAAGATATGTTTTCATAAAATAACACATATCAGAACTTACAAAATCATCAGCATCAACACGAATAACAAATTGTGCTTTAGATAATTTTAATCCGATATTTGAACTTTCTGCAACACCAGTATTTATTTTATTTTTTATTAGTCTAACGTTATTACCAAAAGGTAATAATACTTCATCAACAGATGTCTCACTACAATCATCTACGACTATAACTTCTACGTTAGTATTTTTTTGAGACAAGCAACTTCTTACACACCGTGCAATAAATTTTTCGTAATTATAATTTGTAATAATAATTGATACGTCAGGATTCATAGTATTGTTTTGTTTTTTAAAATATAATACATTATTTTAATTTGTATTATTTTGCATTATAAATTTTTTTCATTTCTATAATACTCTTGTTGTTTTGATAAAACAGTAAAAAATTATTGTTTTTTGCAATTTTATTATCATAAATTATCTTCATTTTTTTCTTAGTATATTCAACATTTGTTTTGTACGTAGGATCAATCCTTAAGGAATCATCGTGTAATATACTTGTTTGATGTGCATGATATTTGCTAATAGGATTAATTTCTCTTAGTTTGTTTAGTTTTAATCTGTGTATAACGTCATCATCTTCGGCGCCCCACGTAATATTTTCTTCGTTAAATCCGCCAATATCAAAAAAATGTTTTCTATGAACTATGATATTTCCGTAATTTATTTTGGGCGATAATCTTTTTGAACTATATTCTTTTGTTTCTTGTATTCTTGATGAAACAAAACTATTATCTGATAATTTCAATGTATCCAACCAATATCTATGATAACTCATTCCTATAAACACATCTACATCTGAAAATGATAGTACATCATTATTTGAAAAATGTGCACCTATATTTTTTGCTATCGCACTATTAAATTTAAAATCTTTTTTTAAATGGACGCGTTTTATACACGTCAAAGAATCAGAAAAAAGATCTTGATACAATTCTATTTGTTTTTGTAATAATTCGCCGAAGCCATCTTGAGATGCATAATCAACAAATACAATTTCATATTTGTATTGTTGTTCTTGTGTAATTAAAGATGAAAAGGTTTTTAAGAAATGTTCTTTACGATCTTTAACTGTAATTATTAATGAAAAATTCATAACACAAGTTTGTTATTTCCTAAAAGTAGAAAATGTTTGTTGTAATATAGAATCCAAACATTTTTTAATTGTATTTTCGGAATTATAAGTACACAATATTACATCTAGCATATCAGTTTAATCCTTTTATCATACCATTTTTTACGCGTAACATATCTTGTTAAAACCTGTGGGCACATAGTCTTAATTATATTAAAGGTATGTTCATTCATGTTTTTTGCCAAATATAAACTACCTTTATTAGTTTGTAATTTTGTTTCCAATATTTTTTTCGTTTCTATGTTTAATAGATTATAATTTAATAAATCAAACCCGGTTTTACATGTCTTTAAAAATACATGATATGGTGTATCATTAATATTTAAGTTTTTTGTTTGCGCCTGGATTAGTATATTTCCTGCGTCTATTGTCTTGTCAATAAAATGTATCGTAGTACCAATCGCTTCAGGTTGGTCATTAAATATTGCCCAATAACAACTATCAACCCCTCTATATTTTTGTACGATTCCTGTATGAATATTTACGCACCCTATTTTTGCAATATTAAAAATTTCTTTTTTTAATAAACTACATCCAAACGTTAGTATAATGTCAGGATTAATATCTTGTAATTGTTTTTTAATAATTTGTGAATTAACATTATTTTGTTTTATAAGTGTAAATGGTATTGTGATATCTTTTATGCTAAAATCATCATTAAAATATTGTTTTTCTATTTTTGAAAAAATAGAATCATGTTGTTTTTTTTCTTCAAAAAATATATGCTCAATCTTATAATCTTTTAACATCACCTGAACGTATTTAAGATGACGAGGGTATATAGATGTTATGATAACACGTTTCATAACACAAGTTTGTTATTTCCTAAAAATTTATATGATTCGCAATATTTTTTGTTACCTTGAAATCCCCTAACGATTGCTAGTGATTTAATGTAATTTTTAGTATCAACATAAGATAATAAATCATGTTGTGAACAATATTGTTGAAACGCCATTAACTTTCTTGTTAAATCTGTTTCCATCAGCTCAATCGAAACATCAACTGTCTCGTGTTGCTCGAGTACTTCATAAGTTAGCCCTAGGTTTGGCTTGTGGCACTTACCAAGTTCAGGATGTATATTTTCATATGATTTATAATAAGACTCTTCTGTAACCGCTGCGACAACCTTATGATCTCTATGCAAATCATGTTTTGAATGTGTAAGTATTAAATCTGGTTTATATTCTCGTATTAATGATATTGTCTGGTGCAATAATATTTTGGTATTATTTAATTGCTGGCAAGGATAATGTAGATTAACGGTATTTTTAACGCCAAGTAAATTTGTAGCACGTATAGATTCATTCTGTCTTATAGAAACAATATTATCAATAAATGTTTTGTTTTGATCTATACCTGTTTCACCATTGGTAAAAAATACTACGGTTATGTCTGCAAACCAATCGGATAATCTAGCCAAAGTACCACCACATCCAATTGTTTCATCGTCATGATGTGCAGCAAAAACAAGTATTTTTTTAAATTTTTCTAACATCTATTTCTTTTCTTAGAATAGATAACTGTTCAAAATCCATTGAACACGAATGAGCGCTCTCTGTATCACATTGTAATCTGTGATCAAGCGTAAAATGTTTTTCTAACACTGTTGCACCGCGCTTAACGGCCTCAAGGCAAGCTTCTATTCCGATAGAGTGATCACTGTATCCTACAAGTGGATGAATAAATTCTTTAGGCATAGCTTCTATTGCTTCTGTGGGAGAGTGTGGATACTTTGCCAAACAATGCATATATAATACATTTTTATTATCAAATGGCATTTGTTTGTTTGACCAATTTCCTAACGAACAAAATGTTTTCATACCTGTGCCAACCATATCTTTACAAAGATCTAAGTTCCATTCTAACATAGAACTAGCAATTTTATTTGTTTTTATATTTGATTTTAAAATCCAATCAAACCTATCTTTATGAAACGGTGAAGCAAAAAAATCAATATTAAGTTTTTGTGCATATTCGGCTAATCTTTTAAATTGTCTTCTAGACATAGTTAAATATTCCCATTTTTCTCTATCATCACCGGGCATTCTGTGCGTATCCCACAATTGTACCTTAACGGCATCGGCGCCAGCGAGCTTAGATTGTAATATCATTTGCTCGGCCTTTCTTATCGAACCTCCCCATTGACCACATAGTTCTGAGACTATATATATTTTAGATGACATATCATATCATATACAAAATATATTAATATTTACAAAATTTTATATTATACCTTGTTTTTATTTTCAATATATTTTACATCTTCAACAGTATGTACATCATGCAATTCACAAACAACAACACCACAATTTGTGCTTAAATCTTTTTGAAATACGTAATTACTCCT
>Ga0114999_10009974_pt1 | contig 10330 bp, 9 predicted proteins | sample ArcticOcean_MG_C_3_FD_89820 | JGI IMG/M metagenome (GOLD analysis project Ga0114999, IMG submission 89820) | Marine microbial communities from western Arctic Ocean - ArcticOcean_MG_CB8_126 | ecosystem: Environmental > Aquatic > Marine > Oceanic | place: Arctic Ocean: Canada Basin | collected... | reverse complement strand
TTATAATCTCCTCTATTTTGTTTAATCTCATCAATATTTTGGTCATCTACATATGCATATCCTTTCTTAATAAGTTCTATAGCATATTTGTGCATTTGATTAAAATAATCCGATGCATATAAAATTTTTCCCATATTCCCAGGGCCCAATAACCACTTCACATCACTTGTAATAGATTTTATATAATCATTACTTTCCTTTATAGGATTAGTATCATCAAAACGCAGATTACAACTTCCATTATATTGTTCTGCTATTCCAAAATTAAGAAATATAGATTTAGCATGACCTATGTGTAAGTAGCCATTTGGTTCAGGGGGGAAACGAGTATTAACGGAATTATCGTATACTTTATTTTTTAAATCTTCATCAATGATTTCTGTAATAAAATTATTTATACTATAAGATACTTTTTCCATTTAAATATATTGTTTAAGTCTTTTAATTGATTCTTCAATACCTAAAATAGATATAATTGTATATAAATCAGGACCGTGGAATTTACCATATAATATGCCTCTTAAAGGGAAGAATATTTGCTTACCACTAACTTTATTATTTTCAATTGTCTTTTTTATTAATTTACTTATTGAATCATTATTCACTTCATCTATTTTAAGTAAACTTTCGTACCAATATTTTATAATATTCTGAGAGATTCCTTCATTAATACAATCTAATATTTCTTTATCTGATATAACTATATTTTTATAGAATGGTAAGATTAAATCAGGGATATCTTTTAATGTCGTTATTCTATCTTGAATAAACGTAAAAATTTTAATTAATTTATCATTATTAGATAAATCCAAATCATTATCTATAAAATCAGTGGAGATATCAATCAATTCCTTTATACTTAAATTCTTAATATATTGCGCATTCATCCAACCTAATTTTTTAATATCAAATATAGCACCTGATTTTTGAATTCTTTTTATTGAAAAATTTTTAATTAATTGTTCATTATCAAAAATCTCTTGATTATTAGGAGGATGCCAACCCAGTAATGCAATAAAATTTATTATAGCTTCTTTCAAATAACCTTTTTCAAGAAATGCATCTACATCTACATCTCCCTGTCGTTTAGAAAGTTTAGATTTATCTGGATTAAGCAATAATGGCAAGTGAATAAAATGAGGGGTTGACCAACCAAAACTTTTATATAATAAAACATGTTTAGGTAGCGAAGGCAACCATTCTTCTCCCCTAATAACATGAGATATCTCCATAAAATGGTCATCTACTACATTTGCAAAATGATATGTGGGAAATCCATCAGATTTAATAATAATAGGATCATCTATTAAAGTTAAATCAAAGATAACTTCTCCTCGTAACTTGTCATATGTTCTAAATTCTTTATTAGATGGAATTTTAAACTTAATTACAAATGGGGAGTTTATATTATTTTGTTTTTCAATAATTTCAAGCGCTTTATCTATATTATTCTCAGGAATCAACCTCTCATTTTTATCAATATAGCATAAATAAGCAGAATTATTTTTAATGAGTTTGATATACTGTTTTTTATAAAGTTCTAATCTTTCCGATTGTTTATAGGGTCCATACTTTTCATTTATATTGGGGCCCTCATTAAACTCTATGTCAAAAGAGTGTAAAGAGCTTATGATTTTTGATATTGCATTTGTAACTAATCTTTTTTGATCAGTGTCCTCAATTCTTAATATAAATTCACCATTATTTTTTTTTGAAAAAATATAATTATATAAAGCTGTTCGCAGTCCACCTATATGCAAAAATCCTGTAGGGCTAGGAGCAAATCTAGTTCTTATTTTCATTGTTAATAAGTAATGTTGTAATAAATGTTGCAATTCCTTCACTTCTACCTAAAAATCCCAATTTATCAGTCGTTGTAGCCTTCAATGATATTTGATTTAATTCAATATTACATAAAGAAGATAAATTGAATCTTATTTTTTTATTATATGATTGGATAGGAGGAGATTGTAGGAGAATAGTTATATCTATATTATTAATTTTATAACCTAGGCTATACATTTTTTCTATAGCAAAATTTAAGAATATTTTACTATTCGCATTTTTCCATTTTTCATTGGTTGATGGAAAATATTGTCCTATATCGCCCATAGAGAGTGCCCCTAATATAGAATCTACTAAGGCATGAATTATTAAATCTCCATCACTATGCCCTTTAATTCCATATTGTGAATCAATTTTAACACCTCCAATAATTAAATCTTCTCCCAATTGAAGGCTATGAACATCTACTCCATTCCCTATTCTCAATTTCATATTATAATAGTAGCATTGCATCTCCATAAGAATAAAATTTATACTTCTTTTTAATAGCTTCTTGATAAGCATTTAAAACAATATCCTTACTAGAAAATGCAGCAACTAGCATCATTAAAGTAGATTTAGGTTGGTGAAAATTAGTAATTAGCCTATCACACATTTTGAATTTATATGGGGGATAAACAAATTTATCTGTCCAACCTCTTTTGGACGTAACTTCAAACCCTGATACAACAACTGTTTCTAAAGCTCTATTTGTAGACGTTCCAACAGTCCATACTTTTTTCTTTTTACGTTTTGCGTTATTAATTGTATCTGCTGTAGATAGAGGAATATCATAATATTCTGAATCCATATGATGTCTTGTAAGATCTTCTACTAGAATTGGCCTGAATGTTCCAAGACCTATATGAAGAGTAACATACACTATCTCAACACCTTTTTTCTTTATTTTAGTTAATAATTGTTCAGAAAAATGTAAGCCTGCTGTTGGCGCAGCAACAGAACCTCTCTCAGATGCGTAAACAGTTTGATAATTTTTTTTATCCTGTTGCGTAGATTCTCTTTTAATATATGGAGGTAATGGTGATAATCCTTCTTTATCTATAAAAGGATATAAACTATCAACATTATATTCAAATCTTAAAACCCTGCCACCTGATACCGTATTATCTATAACATCACATGATATGTTTTTATTGAAAATTAGTTTATTACCTATTCTTACTTTCCTTGCGGGTTTTACCATCGCTTCCCAAAGGTCATTCTCTAATTCTCTTAACAAAAACACCTCTACTTTAGCATCCGATTTATCCTTGGTTGCATAAAGTCTTGCAGAAAATACTTTTGTATTATTTAAAACTAAAACATCTCCCTTGTTAAATAAGTCAGCTATATCAGAAAATTTTTTATGCTGAATATCTCCAGATTTCCTATCTACTATCATTAATTTACATGCATCCCTTGTTTTAGTAGGATTTTGTGCAATAAGATTTTCTGGGATTTCAAATTCAAATTCTGACAATCTTGGCGGTCTTTCTACTGTTCCAAAAAACATATGTCTCCTCTCTAATTAATTTTTAAAATAATTTATTGCTTTTTTAAGTGCAATTCTACCTCTAGAAGTTCGCTGTATAAATCCTTCTTTAATTAAAAAGGGTTCATACACTTCTTCAATTGTTTTAGGATTTTCTGAGACAACAACTCCCAGCGAATCTAATCCTACAGGACCCCCATCAAAATTAAACACTAAAGCCTTTAGGATATTAATATCCATTTCATCAAGACCTAGGACATCTATCCCTAACGCTTCTAGGGCCTCTTTAACGATATCATTCGTAATTTTACCATCTGACTTTACATCAGCAAAATCTCTTGTTCTCTTTAATATTCTATTAGCTATTCTTGGTGTTCCCCTAGAACGTGATGCGATTTGGTTACACCCTTCAATATCTATTTCAATTTTAAGCAAGTTTGCTGATCGTCTTACTATTTTTGATAGTTCATTATGATTATAAAAATCCAACCTAATAACAACCCCAAACCTATCTCTCATAGGAGAAGTTAGATTCCCTAATTTAGTGGTTGCTCCTATAAGTGTAAAAGGATTTAAATTTAATTGTACACTTCGAGCATTTGGTCCTTGATCAAGCATAATATCAATAACATAATCTTCCATTGCAGAATATAAATATTCTTCTACGATACTATTAATTCTATGTAATTCATCAATAAACAAAACACTTTTTTCATCAAGATTTGTTAGGACACCTGCTAAATCTCCTGCACGAACCAAAATAGGACCTGAAGTCGTCTTAATATTAACATTAAGTTCTTTGGCTATGATACTTGCTAGAGTAGTTTTGCCTAGTCCTGGGGGGCCATATAAAATAACATGATCAAGTGATTCTCCTCTTTTCTGTGCAGCCTGGATATATACCTTTAACTTTTCTATCTCTTTTTTTTGACCAACAAACTCCTGAAAGCTGATTGGCCGAAGGTTTTGTTCACTTTTTTGATCTTCTTCTAACTTAGTTGGGGTGGTAATGTTATTATTAGGGTTAGAAGATTTTATCATAATACAGGTTGAGTAATTTAATGATTTTTTCTACCTAAAAAAAGTTAATTAGATATCTTTTTTTTCTTCCATTCATCTAATGTATAAGCCTGAATTTGCAATGCATGGATTTCTGTAACAATTTTATCTTCAAAAATAGAATAAACCATCCTATGTCTGTCAACCAATGAAACATCATCAAATTTATTTGATATAATAATAATACTGAAGTGATCCCCTGTACCCCTAGAGTCAAAAACCTCTATCTTATCATCTATAAAATATGAATTTAATCTTTGTTTAATTTCATCTATATTCATAGATAAATTTTATGCTTCATTTTATTAAGGAACAATAAGTATTATTGAGCATAGGATTATTATATAAAGAAAGGTTCCAATTTTTAAAAGATGAGTTATACTATGCAAAAATTACTGTTTTTATTTATAATGGGGGCCTCCATACTACAGCCTTCATTTAGTTCATCTCTATATGAGAAAAAAGAATTAGCGCAAACATACTATGATTCTAAATTATATGATGATGCTATCATTGTTTATGAAGAAATTTATGAAATTGAAAAAAATCTGTTTGATTATAATAATTTAAATTTACTTGAAACGGTACAAAGGTTATATAAACTACATCTTCTAAATAAAAATCTAGATCAAACAAAGAGGTACATCCAGGAATATTTAAATATTCAATCTTCATTTATTATTAAACAACAAAATACATATATTGAACCTCTTGAAGATTTAAAAAATATTTATGTTAATGAAAAAAAACCAGACTTAGTTTTTTCAATAGACAGCTTATTGCAAATCATTATTAATAATACTGATATTATCCAAAAAGATTCTCTTTTTATCTTACCAAAAATATTAGTCAATAAAATTGATTCTACTAATTCCGATACAGAGTATTCAAATAATGATATTGCTTTAGAACTGATGGAAACTGGTTTTAATTTTTTAAATAACAGTTTATATACTGAATCAAAAATTAATTTTATCAATGCAATCAAATTGAATACAGATATATTAAATCTAGCTTATTTCCATACTATAGATTTTGGTATAGAAGCTAATAATCTATATATCTCATTTTTAGAAGAACTAGAAAATGACTCAACGAAAAGCTATAATAATTTTTATTTAGGGTTATTATCGTATAAAAAATCAGAATATGACAAAGCTACTAAATATTTGAACCAATATAATAAACATTATCCAAACGATATTAATGCTCTATTATTATTAGGTGAATTAAGTACAATAAACTTGAATTTTCTCGATGCAATGTTCTATTATTATAGAATTTTAAAAATTGAATCAGATAACTTCAATGCAAATAAGTATTTAGCAGAAATATTAATTCAGATTGGTGACTATAATGAGGCTATCAATATACTTAAATATCTTTCTAAGAGTAATAATAAACATGAAATAACTTATAATCTTGGTTTTAGTTATTATAAAATCAATAACTATAAAGATGCTATAAAATATTTGACACAAGCCGTCTTACTTAATCCTGAGGATTATAAAACGTACTATTATCTTGGATTAGGCTATAAACATGAAAAATTATATAAACAATCTCTAGATGCATTCAAAAAATGTATTACTTTAAATTCTAATTGGGGATTAGCTCACTATGAATTAGGCGTCCTATATGAGATGATGCTAAATGATAAGCTTGCAATTAAACATTTTGAGTTAGCCCGCAAGCATGAAACCTTTGATAACTTGAATTATAAATTAGGGATGCTATATTATAAAAATGAAAATTTTTTAAAGGCTATGAAGCCATTAAAAGAGTATCTTCTACAACATATGGAAGATTATGAAACTATGAAAATTATAGGAAAAATTTTTCTATCAATTAATAGATATTCTGAAGCTATAGATATCTACTATAGGCTGATTGATGCTGAGCCCAATAATGAAACATATTATTATAATATTGCTAGTTGTTATTATAAGTTAAATGATTTTGATAATGCACTAAGCTACTATTTAAAAGTTATAGACTTAAATGAGGAAAACTATAGTGTATTTATTGAGATTGGGACTATTCTAAATAAAAAGAGTCTTTTTAAAAAATCTGAAATATACTTATTAAAGGCATTGGATTGTGGTTATTCAAATAAAAATTTATTGATGCAACTTGGAATTTCATATGGTGGACAAAAAAAATTCTTGCAATCTTTAATTGCATTCAAAGAAACATTGAAATTCTCCTTAGAAGACCCCATACTACATTATCAAATAGGGATTATATATAAAGAATTAGCAATCTTTGATTTAGCAATCAATAATTTTTTATTCTATTTAGAATTAAATAAAAAAGATGAAATGACACTCTCTTTAATTGGAGAATGCTATATGTATATGGATAACTATGAACATGCAATTGAATTTTTTGAGAAAATATATAAATTGAATAATAATAATTATACTGCTTTATTCAACATAGGTAAATGCTACGAAAAATCTGGGGATTTAAAAAATGCAGCTAAATTTTTTAAAAATGTCATCAAGAAAAATCCTGACCATGTAAAATCGAGAGAAAAGTTAGTGCCCATCTATAAGCAACTAATGAAGTTCCGTGAAGCACGGAAAGAATGTGAAATAATATACATGCTTGATAGGTCTATATATAATTCAATTAAATTTTGTAATGAGTGATAATAAAATAACATTTATTTTTTTAATATTATTTCATTATTTTTACTACCCAATAATTTAAAGGATTAAAGGAGATAGAATGCTTATACTAATACCGCCAAGTGAAGGAAAGGCTAAAATTAAATCTTCTGATATATTATTTAAAGATACAAACTTTAAATATGAACGTGAAGTTAATCAGGTAGTAAGACACCTTAGTATTTTAGATCAAGAAGATTTAAGATCAATATATGGAACATCACAAGAGAAATCAGAAATTTTTCATAGACAAAATCAAGATATTTTTAAAAGTCACTGTGCTCCAGCAATCGAGAGATATACCGGAGTAGTTTATGAATATATTAACTGGAGTACTCTTGATAAATCAGCAAGAGAATACATGGAAAAACATGTAAGAATTTTGAGTGGTCTATTTGGATTTTTAACTCCACAAACTTTAATACCTAATTATAAATTGAAAATGAATGTTCTATCGCTTCAATTACATTGGAATCCAATTATAACTAAAGCTCTAGAAAATCAAGAAACAGTATTTGATTTATTACCGCAAGTTCATAGAAAAGCTTATACTCCATCCAAAAATGTCATTAAAGTTGATTTTTCTGTAATAAAGAAGGGCAAGAAAACAGCTGCCGGACATTTTGGAAAAGCTGTAAAAGGAAAATTTATAAGATGGATAGCTCAAAATAATATACAATCTATCGATAAATTCTCTGGTTTTGAATATGATGGTTTTCACTGGAATGGAGAACATTTTATAAAGGAAATAACTTAATTAATGATAGAAGTAAAAAAATTATATAAAAATTATGGGAATGTAAGAGCTGTTCAAGGGATCGATTTTTCAATTAATGATGGGGAGATAGTTGGTTTTTTAGGTTCTAATGGAGCAGGAAAATCAACCACTTTAAAAATATTATCTGGCTATTTATCTCCTAGTAGCGGACAAATATCAATCAATAATCTTGATATCATGAAGGATTCTCATGAGATTAAAAAAATTATTGGTTATCTCCCTGAAAGTAATCCTCTGTATAATGATATGATGGTTTATGATCTATTAGAGTTTACTGCAAAAATAAGAAAGATTCCTAATAATGAGTTTAAGGATGCATTGGATAAAGTTGTTATACAGTGTGGTTTAAATGGAATTTTGCATAAAAATGTAGGAGCTTGCTCTAAAGGCTACAAACAAAGAGTTGGTCTTGCATGTGCAATGATACATAATCCTAAAATACTTATATTAGATGAGCCTGTTACTGGATTAGACCCTAATCAAATTGTAGAGATAAGAGAGCTTATCAAAAATTTAGGTAAAGAAAAATTGGTAATAATGTCTAGCCATATTCTTCAGGAAATTGAAGCTACTGTTGATCGAATTATTATTATAGATCAAGGCAAGATTATTGCAGACGGTTCCACAAAAAAAATAATCAATTCTAACAAGGGAAACATTCAACTACAATTAGAAATTATTGGCGCAAAAAAAGAAGAACTGAAAAATTTAGAAAATGAAATTTCAAATATTAAGATTAGTAAAATCTTGAAATTAAAATCGGGCTATATTATTAATCTTGAATATGCCCAAAAAAATGATCCTAGAGAGCAACTCTTTAAATTAATAGTAAAATCGAAATGGACATTATTAGAAATGACTCCTAAATCAGAAAATCTAGAGGATATTTTCAGGAAATTAACCGGGAATAAAAGTTAAGATGCATAATATTAAATACATATATTCAAAAGAACTTCGTTCATATTTCAATGGACCAATGGCATATATTTTCTTAGTTATTTTTAGTCTTATTACAGGATACTTTTTTTCTAATACATTTTTCATATTTGGTCAATCGGATATGAGAGCATTATTTCAAATTGTCCCTCTTGTATATTTATTTTTTATACCGGCTATAACTATGGGAATTATATCAAAGGAAAAAAATACAGGAACAATGGAAGTGATGTGCACTCTCCCTATTAAAAATTATGAATTTGTAATTGGTAAATATTTAGCAATTTTAACATTATTAAAAGTAGCCTTATTATTAACTGGAGTCATGTTTATAAATCTAGTTTTTGTTGGGACTAGCATTGATTATGGAGCAGTTTTTACAGGTTATTTAGGGTTATTTTTAGCTGGAGCAGTTTATGCCTCTATGGGTCTATTTGCCAGTAGTCTTACTGATAATCAAGTAGTGGGATTTATTATTGCTATATTTTTTGTTTTAATATTTTTCTTAATTGATAAACTTTTAATTTTTATGCCCAATACGATTGCAGGGACGCTACAATATCTAAGTATTGACTATCATTTGTCAAACATTTCAAGAGGCGTACTTGACACAAGAAATCTTATTTACTTTTTTTCAATGATTACTTTATTTATAGTACTTACTGTTGAATCACTTAATTCTAGGAAATGGAATTAATTGTGAATTTTAAAAGAACATCCTATATATATGTAACAATTGCAATAGTAACCTTTATTTTTATAAATCTAATTTCAATGAATTGGTTTATACGATTTGATTTAACAGATAATAAAATGTATTCTTTATCTAATTCTAGTAAAAATACTATTCAAAAAATTGATGACCCACTAACAATTGATTTATATTTTTCAGATGACCTTCCTGGACAATTACAAAACAATAAACGATATGTACAAGATTTATTAGAAGAATATGTGGCGTATGGTAGTAATATAAATTTTTACTTTGTACCTGATGATGAAAATTTTAGTACCCAAGCGCAAAGTGATGGAATACAATCTCAAGATATTCAGGTTATTGAAAATGACGAGATATCTTTTAAAACTATTTTTATGGGTATGAAAATTAGATTTGGAGGTCAATCAGAAGTCATTCAATTATTGGGTGTTAGTACTGGATTGGAATATATGCTTACTAAAGCTATTAAAAAATTAACCGATGAAAAGGAAATCACAATAGGGATTGCCCAAGCTGGTACAAGAATTCATAATAATGAAAATTTAACTACAATCCTTAGTGAAAGATTTAATATTAAAAATAATTTGACTTTAGATGCTATTAATTCTAATTCTATTGATTTGCTTATTATTAATGGGATAGAGGGAGATTTAAGTGATGAAGAAAAAATTGGTTTAGAGGATTATATAAATGGTGGTGGTAGAATATTAATAGCTCAAGGCAGAGTAAAACCTGATATTCAAACACAGCAAGGGAATATCATACAATCTAATTTTTTTGAGATTTTAGATTCTTTAGGATTGCATATAGAAGAAAATTTGGTGCTAGATAAAAGTTGTAAACAATTAATG
>Ga0114999_10009972_pt1 | contig 10330 bp, 8 predicted proteins | sample ArcticOcean_MG_C_3_FD_89820 | JGI IMG/M metagenome (GOLD analysis project Ga0114999, IMG submission 89820) | Marine microbial communities from western Arctic Ocean - ArcticOcean_MG_CB8_126 | ecosystem: Environmental > Aquatic > Marine > Oceanic | place: Arctic Ocean: Canada Basin | collected... | reverse complement strand
ATACTCGGCCTCGGACGAGACGCTGTGCGGCTGGTGCCGGTCGATGGTGACTTTCGGATCCGTATCCCGGAACTGCGAGAGCACATCGCGCGTGATCTGGTGGCCGGATTCCGTCCATTTGCCGTGATCGGAACCGCTGGAACGATCAATACGGGTGCGGTCGACGACCTCACAGCGCTCGCGGATCTGGCCGAGTCCTACGGTCTGTGGTTCCATGTGGACGGGGCGTTTGGCGCGATGGCCGTGCTCTCGCCCGAGTCTCGGCATCTCGTCGAAGGAATGTCTCGGGCAGACTCGCTCGCGTTCGACTTCCACAAGTGGATGTATGTGAACTACGAGGCGGGGTGCGTTCTCTTTCAGGATGCGGAGGCCCATCGTCGGTCGTTCTCTGCCGGCGGAGACTACCTCGTCCCACTCGAGCGCGGCACCGGTTCGCTGGCCGACATGGCGACCGGCAGGGGGCCGCAATTGTCGCGTGGCTTCAAGGCACTGAAGCCCTGGATGACGATCAGGGAGCATGGCTTCGACAAGTTCGGGCGTCTCGTTGCGCAGAACATGCGGCAGACGCGATACCTGGCGTCCCTCATCGACGCGTCGTCGGTGCTGCAGAGAGTGGCGCCGGTTGAACTCAACGTGGTGGCGTTCCGGTATGAAGATTCGGAGACTGACGCGGCGGTAGCTGACGGAATCAACCGCGAGTTGCTGATGCGTGTGCAGGAACGTGGCGTTGCGATCCCGAGCTCGACGCTTCTGGACGGTCGCTTCACGCTCCGTGCCTGCATCTGTAACCATCGCAGCCGACAGTCCGACTTCGACGAATTTGTGGCGGAAGCCGAGCTGACCGTGGCCGAGATCCTCTCAGAATCGGCGGCCGAACGATGATAGTGTCGTCAGTCGCTCGTCAGTCGGTCGGCGACGATGAGCTCGCCGTGCTCCCTTCCATTTTCGATGAAGATCTTGTTGGCGTTGTTACCTGCCGCGATCACACCCGCGATGTAGAGACCAGGCACGTTGGTCGACATCGTGTCCTTGTCGTGTGCCGGAATGCCTGTCTCCAGGTCGATGTCGACACCGAGGGCCCGCAGGGGAGTGTGGTCCGCCCTCCATCCGGTCATTGCGACGACGAAGTCATTCTTGATCTCCGTTTCGGTGCCGGTTGCCTCGTCACGAACGACGACGGACGAAGAACGAATTTCGGTGATGCGGCTGTTCCAGTGCACGGGGATCTCTCCTCGCTCCAGACGATTTGTGATGTCGGGCACGACCCAGGGCTTTACGCCTCGATCGATCTTGTCGAGGAAGTGGACCAGCGTGACGCGCGCTCCGTTTCGGTACATCTCGAGCGCGGACTCGACGGCTGAGTTGCCGGCGCCGACGACCAGCACGTCCTGGTCGTGGTAGGCGTACGGTTCATGGTAGTAGTGGTGCACCCGGTCGAGGTCCTCTCCCGGCACACCGAGCAGATTCGGCTGGTCGAAACTCCCGGTGGCGACGACGACTGCTGCGGCCTGATAGGTCTCCTCCGTGCCGTCCGCCTTCCTCGTTTCGACCGTGAAGTCGCCCTCGTTCCCCTGGACAGATTGCACCTTCTGGTACTGACGCACATCGATGTCCCAGTGCTCGACGACCCTACGATAGTACGTGAGCGCCTCGCGGCGGGTCGGCTTCGACTCCGGGATTGTGAACGGTATGCCGCCGACTTCCAGCATCACGGCAGTGCTGAAGAAGGTCATATAGTAGGGGTAGTTCATGAGCGAACTCGTGACGCACCCCTTGTCGAAGAGCACGCACGAGACGCCGGCCTTCTTCGCGGCCGCGCCTACTGCGATGCCACAGGGGCCCGCTCCGATGACGATCAGTTCGAATTGCTGCTTCATGCGGGCAGACTACCCCGTCGTCCGATGCGGTTCCAGCTCGACGCGGCTCCAGCCGATGCGGTTCCAGCTCGATGTGTGGACTGCCGGTGGGGGACTCCTCCTGGCGCGACCCGTGTAGACGCATCCAGTATGGTACCCCCGATCTCTAGAACGGCCGTCCGATCAACCATGGCACCATGACATCTGCAGAATCCGAAGCACGGAAGTCCCTGAATCGACTGCGCCGAGCCGCCGAGAAGGCGCAGCGCGAGCTCGATGCTCTGGAGGGGGCGCTGCGAACCGCCGAGGGCAGTGACTTTCCGCGCGAGACGTATGACCAGGTGGCTGCATCCCTGAATCATGTCCTCAATTTCACGGAAGAAGAGGGCGCTCGACTTCAGGAGAAGATCCTACACTCGGGCGGACTCGAGCCTGGGAGAGTGAAGCGCGGCGGGTGAGTGTTGGCTCAGAAGCGATACACGTAGTTCATCTTCACCGACCCACCGCGTGACAACGTGATCAGGTCTCGGTCGTCCAGGATGTTCGCGCCGAGGTTCTGCCAGTTCTGGGTATAGACCAGATAGAGGTCGTTGCCGGGGTTAACGATCCAGCGCATGCGTGCAAAGAGACCCACGAGCCCGGTCTGGTCATCGTAGCGCACTTGACCTGTCGCGCTCATCCACGGGTTCGGACTCCAGTCGGTCTCGATCTCGTAGAGGTTCGCGTCGAAGTTCCCCTGCGGCAGCGTCACCTTGTTGAGCTGGATGTTGGTGCCGATGCTGATGCCCGGGTTCGGCCGGAAGGTGATGCGGCCTCCGTAGCCCGTGCGGTTCCCGTTCCAAAACCCGGATCGGGTGATGCCGCCAAACAGCGAGACCCGCCGCTGACCCGCGGTTCCGCCTCGAAGCGAGTACTCCCAGTTCGTGTATTCCCCGGGCTCGATGAGAATACTGTCACTCACCTCATACGCGAAGTCCAAGAACTCGTATGTGCGCTTGGCGTTGAAGCTGAAATTGTCACCGCTCTGGAAGCGGACGCCGAGCAGGGTGAAATCCCATTCCCGCTCTTCCAGGATGCCCGTACCCAACTGGGTCTGATTCCGGAATTGGGCGTGGAAATTCAGACTGCGGATCCAGTCGATGCTCTCGGGGCGCGGAGAGTAGTTGATACGAGGCTCTACACGTCGGAAATCCCGTCGAGTCACGAAGCCCAGGGTGGGGCGGTATTCGCTGCCTAACTCGCGGTAGGACAGATGGCCAGACCAGACAGTGTTCGGGAAGTTGAAGCGGAAGCCACGCGCTGAAAGGTCACCGAGGGACGGGTCCTCGGTCGGCTCGGGGTTCGAGTTCCAGACGGCGAACGTAGAGAACTCGGCGTTGTTCTCACCCAGGAAGCGGCGCGTGCTCAGCTGGAGATCGACTCCAGCCGTATGCCCGATCTCCGGTGTGAACCCACTTTCGTCCTGCGCGGTCGAACGCCGTGTGTAGATGGCGCCGAAAGAGGATTGCTCGAAGATGCGCCGCTTTATGCGTCCTGCCGTGAATTGCTCGGTCGGCACGACGGTCGTGCCGTCGTCTTCGTCGAAGAAACTGTGCTGGCCGGTCCCGATCTGGTAAAAACCGAGCTCGTACTGTCCGACCTGGCCGGCCATGCGGGTACCGTAGTCAATCGGGATCTGCTGCCCCGAGTTGAGACCGATGTTCCGTGAGAAGAATGGTTGCACACCGCTGCTCGGGGCAAACGAGAAGACGCCCGACCCCTCTAGGAAGAAGTCGCGTCGTTCCGGAAAGCGCGTGGGGAAGCGTGTCAGGTTCACGCGCCGCTGGTCACTCTCCACTTCGGCGAAGTCGGTGTTCACCGACAACGACGCGCGCAGGCTGGAGGTGACACTGTAGTTCAGGTCCAGGCTGACGTCGCGAGGGTAGGTCGTCGGTGTGGTATTCCCCGGCACCTCGCGCCAGCCGACGATGGAGGACGGCACAGCCTCGAGTCCGAGCCCCTGCGACATGCCCTCGAGACCCCTCAGCTCGCCAGCGTACACGGGTCGACGTAGTCCTTCGTTCCGACGCCACCCTCGCCAGAGGATCTCCTCCTGTCGGCGCCGGATGGTGCGCTGAAAGTTGATGCCCCATGAATCCGAATTGGGATCGAAATTCAGTGTCCGGAACGGAATCTGGATCTCCGCGGACCATCCATCGGGGCGTTGGGCTGTCTGGGCCTCCCAGATGCCGTCCCAAGCTTTGTTGCTCCCGCCTCCGCCGAAACTGCCACCACCACCACCACCACCGCGGCCACCTCGGCTGCCGCCACCCCCGCCCATGAGGCCATCACCCATGAGGCCGGCCGGGTTGATCTCGAAGAAGTAGCCGGTGCGTCCGTCCTGAAACGTGTCTAGGATCCACTGGAAGCGATCGTCGGTGGTCAAGAAGGCATCTCGCTCGCGCTGAAAAGCGAGGATGCCGTCGGGGTCGTCATAGATGATCGCCCCGATGTACAGGTTGTCATCGTCGTAGGCTACCCAGACTTCCGTGCGTTCCGACGGCTGACCGCCTTCCAAAGGTTCCTGCTGCGTGAAGTCCGAGATGGGCACCGCGCTCAACCAGAAGTCCTCGACGATCCGGCCGTCGAGCTGGAGGTCGGCGCCGTCGGGCAGACGGTAGGCCTCCATCGCGGGAAGCTCGTCTTCGTTCGACTGCTGGGCGGCTGCAAAAGAAGAGGCGCCCGACAAAGTGACGCATACGGTAACAACGGCCGATAGCGCCGTTCTGTTCATTCAATATCTCCGGTCCAGAATTTCCCCCAAGAGCGAGTTCGCATTCAGGGACACCATGCGAGACACGTACGGCCCTGTGGTTGTTGCGCTCCTCCCGGTGCGCGGAGGCCCAGACTCGTACATTTTCGAGCATGACGCTAAGCGAAGGGGCGATCCCAAAGAAGGCCCGAACGGCATCCGTTGACTTCGATGCGCTCGCCACGGATTTGGTTAAGAATTTCTCTGCAGGTATAGAGTTGCCGCGGAGTGACGCCGAGTTTTGTGCCCTCGCGCTCCGGGTATTCGAGTATCAGTTCGTGCACAACTCGACGTATCAGCGCTACAGTGAGCGGCGAGGTGTCACTCCACTCACGGTGAGCGCATGGCGCGACGTTCCGCTTGTCCCGACGGGCGCGTTCAGGCATCTGGATCTGGTCGCAGGAGAAGCGGACTCGGTGGAGGCCGTGTTTCATACGAGCGGGACCAGCACACGATGCGGCCCGCCCGGGCGGCACCTCATTCCCCGTCTGTCCTTGTATCGCGCGTCCTTGCTCCCGCCGTTCAAGGCACACTTGCTGCCTGACACCGATGAACTCCGCTTTATTTCGCTCATCCCTTCGCCGACCGAGCTGCCACGATCATCGCTGTCACATATGGTAGGAGTGGCCGCAGAGGTGTTCGCGAGTGACGTGCACTGGGCGGTCGATGGCTGGGGCGTAATCGACCGTGAGCTACTCGCCGCGGCGCTGCACGCCTCGAGCGCGGAGAGTCGACCGGTTCTGCTGCTCGGAACCGCGTTCGCGTTCGTGCATGCGCTCGAACAGGATGTGCTCGGCCCGCTTCCTCCAGGCAGTCGAATCATGGAAACCGGAGGATTCAAGGGCCGTTCCCGGGAGGTGGCCAGTGTCGAGCTATACGGGGCGCTCTCGGGGACGACGACGGTCCCGATCGATCACATCGTGAACGAGTATGGCATGACGGAATTGCAGTCTCAGCTCTATACCACTGTGTTGAGCGAGCCGACTCTTGAACCAGGCGGACATGTGTTTCCTCCCTGGATGCGCGTACGGGCCCTCGACCCCTCGACGCTGGAGGAACTCGAGGAAGGTGCCGAGGGGCTGCTCGCATTCTTCGACTTGGCCAACGCCGGTTCGGTCTGTCACGTGCTCACCGAGGATGTGGGTTCTGTGAGGCGCGGCCGAGTGCACCTAAAAGGTCGAGTTGTCGGGGCGGAGCCACGAGGATGTTCCAGAGCGATGGACGACCTCATGGCTACGCGATGAGCCACGTCTTCGACGCATGGGTGCTGCCACCGGGTGCCGGCCTTCCCAATGCACCGAGTTTGTCTCTTCAGAGTGGCGCCACGCCGATGCGCTACCTCGACGCTGACCCCGATTGGTTGGGGCGGGTGCTCGACGCGCTTGTGGATTCGAGGGCGGGGCTCGCAGATCGGCGTGCCAGCGATCTCTGCGCCGCCCTCGGCTCGGTCGGAGAGCGACTGCTCGACCCTCACGATACGCTCCGCATGAAGGCGCTCGAGTACTTGCCCGCCGACTCCGGACTGTCAGCTGAGATGGCCTCCGTCGTGCTCGATGGCATGGCTCGCGACTGGACCGAAGATCGGTTGCGAAGCCTACTCGACGCGGAGTTCGCCGACGCCTCCTGTCTCGACGGCTTTGTAGAGCATCGGGGTCGGACCTCTATGGCGATGGGACCTGGCCTCAGTTTTCAGGTGGTCGCTGGCAGCGTGCCGGGGGTGGGGGTCTCAGCACTGATCCGGAGCCTGCTGCTCAAGTCACCGACTCTTCTGAAACCAGGTCGTGGTGACTCCGTGCTACCAGTCCTCTTCGCGTCGGCGCTTCACGAGGTGGATCCGGGGATCGCGGCCGCGCTTGCAGTGGTGTATTGGCCGGGCGGCAGCGAAGCGCTCGAGAACGTCGCGCTACGGCGGGCGGATGCCATCGTTGCGTATGGGGGCGACGAGACGGTAGCCGCGCTTCGCGGGCGAGCGCCTGTCACCACCCGTTTCGTAGCGTACCACCACCGAACCAGCGTGGGTGTCGTCGGGGTGGAAGCACTCGAACAGCCTCATGCCACAGCTAGCGCTGCGTCCGTGGCGAGTGCGGTGGCCGTCTTTGATCAACGTGGCTGTGTCTCGCCTCGCCTCGTCTTTGTCGAGCAAGGTGGTACGGTCAGTCCCAGGGCGTTCGCGAGCCTGCTGGCGCAAAGCTTCGCGGATCTAGAAAGCGAGCTCCCCAGTGGGGTGCTCGACCCCGCTGAAGCCTCGGCGCTACACCAGCTGAGGGGAACCGTCGAGTTGATCGCGGCTTCCGACGCCGGCTCCGAATCCGGAGCACAAATTCATCACGGAGGGGACGCGTCCTGGACGGTGATCTTCGATCACGGGCCTACGGACCCGGTCGGGTGCTTGGGCCGAACCGTGCGTGTAATACCACTCACGGACGTAGAGAAGCTTCCCGAGCTACTGGGCCGTTTGGGTGCGCACCTGCAGACCGTGGGGGCAGCGGGACTGGGAGATCGAGCGAAAAAACTAGCCTCGAGTCTGGGCCGCGCTGGAGTCTCGCGGGTGGTCCCGTTCAATCAGGCACCCTTTCCCCCCCCGTGGTGGCATCACGACGGAAGAAGTCCCCTGGGAGACCTGGTGCATTGGATTGACCTAGAAAGCGCTTGAAGAAGCACCGGAGCCTTCTAGGGGACGGATGTGAGGAGCTGCCCCTCTACTCCTCTTCGTCGGCCTGCTGCTCGGTCCTCCAAATGACCATTTGACGCCCGCCTTTCGGGTTCTCTTCAACCCGGACGGTTAGGGAGTCCCCCTCATCGATTCCCAAATCTCCCCGCATGTTCTGGGGAATCGTCACCCGCCCACCGACGCCGACTGTGACGTTCGTGTAGTAGAGGGTACGATAGATGGCCATTCAGCCTCCTCATAGTTCGTTCCATAGCCACATAACCTAAGCAAAAGAGGGGCCGCTCTGAAGAGACTCGATGAGACCCGCGTATTGCACGGCGAGAGGTGGGATCCGGTGGCTTCCGCGACCTTGTTCCGTGCACGCACCTTATGTTCATCGCTTTGCCCGTCCCATCACTATTACTGTTCCATTCCCTTAGATGAGTGTGACCATGACCGATAGCGGATTCGCGGTGAGGCTTGAAGGCGTTACGAAGCGCTTCGGTAAGCATACTGCGGTTTCTGACTTCGACTTCGAAGTGCCACGAGGCATGATCTGCGGGCTTCTTGGCCCGAACGGGTCCGGCAAGACGACGAGCATCCGGATGATCATGGGCATCCTGCACCCGGACGAGGGACGTGTCAGCCTTTTCGGCTCCGATCCCGACGTCACGCGGCGAACCAAGGTCGGATACCTGCCGGAAGAACGGGGCCTCTATAAGAAGATGAAGGTCTTGGAGTTGCTCGTCTTTCTCGCCGAGATCCGAGGCGTAGGCCGGGCGGAGGGTCGCAAACGCGCTAGTGACTGGCTCGAACGTCTTGGTCTGACCGCCTGGGCTGACAAGAGGGCGGAGGATCTCTCCAAGGGGATGCAGCAGAAGGTGCAGTTCATCGGCACGGTGCTGCACGAGCCAGAGTTGCTCATTCTCGACGAGCCGTTTAGTGGACTCGATCCGATCAACCAGGACGTGCTCGAAGGGATCGTTCGTGACTACCACGCGAAAGGGACGACGATCCTGTTCTCGACGCACCTCATGCACCAGGCCGAACGGCTGTGTGAGCGGGTCTGTCTGATCTCTAATTCGAAGAAGGTCCTGGACGCCGACCTCAAGCAGCTCAAAGCTGCCGAGCGGAAAGGTGTCATCGCCGTCGAGTTCGAGGGTCCGGATACCTGGATTCAGGGTCCTGAAGTGGATCATGTGGGTGAGGTCAACGGCACGCTCCATCTGATGTTGCGAGAGGGGGCCGATCACCAGGCGATTCTGGCACGAGGCGTTCAATCCGAAGCACGCATCCTTCGCTTCGACCTCGTCGAGCCGACGTTGCATGAGATCTTCGTGCGCCACGCGGGCCATGATGCCGTCGGCGATGCGGGCGTGCCGCTCGCTGCGAGCGCGGGCCGCTCTTGATGTGGCACAACGTGTGGGCGGTGATCCGGCGCGAATACCTGCAACGCGTGCGCTCGAAGTGGTTCATAGGTGTGACGATCGCGGCCCCGATCATCATGATCGCAATGATCGTCGTCCCCATCTTCCTTTCGGCACGGGGTAATGAGTCCGACCAAGACCTGCTGATCGTGGACGGCTCGGACGTGTTGTACGAACGACTCGTGTCCGACTTCGAGGCCAGCGGCTACTCCGTCGCAGAAGAGCGCTGGAGGGTCGGTGTGGTCACCGATCTTCGCCAGCAGCTTTCGGACGGGGATATCGGTGGTTTTCTCGTGCTCGATCAGCTGACGCTCGAGACGGGCGAGGCCATTTTGTATATGAACGACCGGCCGTCGACTGTGCGTCGTTTGGCGCTGCGCAGTGCCATCGCACGTGCGGCGCTCGAGTATCAGCTCGAAGTGCAGGGCTTAGACGCAAGTGCGATGCTGGCGGGCGGCGAGTTGCGAATCGAGATGCTCACGGATGAAGGCGCCGATAAGGACGATCCGCAGTTCTTCGTCGCTTACATGGGCACGATGTTCCTCTATATGGTGATTCTCATCTATGCCGTCTCCGTCATGCGGGCGACGCTAGAAGAGAAGACAAGCCGCATCGTGGAGGTGATCATCTCCTCCATGAAGCCTTGGCATCTCATGCTGGGCAAGATCATCGGAGTCGGTGCGGTAAGCCTCACGCAGATGGTGGTATGGCTGTGCATGGGCGTTCTCGGTGTTGGCGCCGGCGTCCCGATGTTGATCGCAGCGCGGCCGGAGTTGGTCTCTCTCGAGAACGTAGTGCAGGTACTGCCGGGCCTCGTTCTGGTGCTCCTGTTCGTCGGATTCTTCCTCTTCGGGTTCTTCATCTACTCGGGTCTGTATGCTGCGGTCGGCGCGATGTGTAGCACCGACGAAGAGGCACAGCAGGCGCAGGCCCCCGTCATGATGTTCCTCATCGTCCCGATCCTCTTCGTCATGCAGGCGATTCAGGATCCGCTGGCGCCTCTCGTCACCGGGCTCTCGCTGTTCCCGCTCTTCTCGCCGGTGCTGATGTGGGCTCGCGTAGCGGGAGGAGGTGTGCCGGGATGGCAAGTCGGTCTGTCGTTCCTTCTGATGGGCGCTACCGTTCTCGGTGTTGCGTGGCTCGCGGGTCGGATCTACAAGGTCGGGATTCTGATGGCGGGCAAGAGGCCGAGTCTGCCGGAGCTGTGGCGCTGGGTGAAGGAAGCATGAGCGGGGCGGCGATGGCCTCGATTGGCGCGGTCATTCGGAGAGAGTACCTGCAACGGGTTCGGTCGAAGTGGTTCGTGTTTGCTACGGTCGCGGGACCGCTGCTCATGGGCGGGCTGATCTTCGTGCCTGCGTATTTCCAGGCGCGAAGCGAGACAACGGATCGCGACCTCGTCATCACAGATGCGACGGGCCGTCTCGCCGACCGCATCGAGCCGAGGCTCGAGGACGCTGGGTATACGATCCGGGTCGAGCCCTGGAGTGAAGATGCTGTAGAGCAACTCTCCCAGCAGGCGATCGACGGCGACTTCGCCGGGGTCATTCTACTCGACGGCGAGACGCTTCAGACTGGGCGCGCTTCGTTCTTCACCACCGCGCGT
>Ga0114999_10009971_pt1 | contig 10331 bp, 8 predicted proteins | sample ArcticOcean_MG_C_3_FD_89820 | JGI IMG/M metagenome (GOLD analysis project Ga0114999, IMG submission 89820) | Marine microbial communities from western Arctic Ocean - ArcticOcean_MG_CB8_126 | ecosystem: Environmental > Aquatic > Marine > Oceanic | place: Arctic Ocean: Canada Basin | collected... | reverse complement strand
ATAAATCGCCCCCCGGGCTCAAGTACACGTACAGCTTCTGCCAATGCGTTATCGATATGTGTCACGTTGCGGAGACCGAAAGCTATGGTATACGCATCGACCGACGAATCAGCACATGGCAAATCCTCGGCATCACCAACTACCCAACGAATTGCAGAGAGTACACCCTTGTCAATAGCGCGAGCGCGACCTGCTTCGACCATCTGCATGTTCCTATCGCATGCGGTTACATGTCCGCCACCACGCGACAGAAAGCGTAACGCTATGTCACCCGTACCACACGCAACATCAAGAAGCCGCGTATCAGGTTTAGGCGCAAGCATATCCATTAGCGCACGCTTCCACATTCTATGAATGCCAAGCGACATCATATCATTCATAAGATCGTAGCGTCCTGAAACCGATGCAAACACACGTTGCACCATCGCGGCCTTGTCTGCGGCCACAACTGTGCGGTAGCCAAAAGGGCTGGACACGTCGTCTTTTATTTCATCTGGTCGTTGCACGAGGACGACGATAACCTACGACGTTCACCTTTGCTAGAAAGTCAAGCGATGCCAGAGTTGCCGGAAGTTGAAACAGTTTGTCGTGGCCTGGAACCGAAGTTGAACGGACGGCTGTTAACAGCGGTGACTTTAAGACGACCGGATCTTCGATATTCACTACCAGATCGGTTTGCGGAAAAGCTTGTTTCCCGTCGCGTAATTGCCGTTCGGCGACGGGCAAAATTTATCCTAGTACAACTCGACAATGAAACAACTCTAGTAATTCATTTAGGCATGTCAGGGCGGTTAGTCATTCATACAGAGAATCCACCACCACCAGGCCTTCATGACCATGTCGATTTAGTAACAGAAACTGGAGTGATGATCCGGTATAACGATGTACGACGATTTGGATTCATGGATTTAGTTAGTGACGATGATATGGCACATAACCCCATGTTTACCAAACTCGGACCCGAGCCGATGGGCAACGGCTTCAATGCAACAATACTTTGCGAGGCCCTGGCGGGCCGCCGTACACCGATCAAGGCCGCCCTACTCGACCAAACTGTCGTCGCAGGGCTGGGAAACATTTATGTCTGCGAGAGCCTTTTTCGAGCCAGCATCTCACCAAAAAGAAATGCCTATACGATTGCTGGTAGACGCGCTGAACGGCTAGTCACCGCAATTCGCGCAGTTCTCAAAGATGCTATTGCCGCCGGTGGCTCTAGCCTACGAGATTATGTACAAACGAGTGGAGAATTAGGGTATTTTCAACACAAATTCCAGGCATACAGCCAAGAAGGTAAACCATGCGTAATGCCGAGCTGCGATGGTATAGTGCATCGTATAACGCAAAGTGGCCGTTCAACATTTTACTGTCCAGGACACCAGCGATAATGCGGCTTAACTACCTTATGCTGTTGACTATTTTAAGTGCCACTGTATTGGCGGCAACGCCAGTTCTATTATCAGTCACCGGTTTCAATCATGGTGCGTTCGCCCAAAATTATTTAACGGGCTTTCTAGATGTCCCCGTTATGGAGGGACTTCAAGTCATTGACGATGCCGGCATCGAATTTGATGCGCCATCGGGTCGTATAGCTGAAGCCTATGCTGTTGGAAAACTCTCGCGTGAAGTGGTGTTTGCCTTTTATAAGGTGACACTACAGCAACTCGGATGGAGCAAAATTGATGCAGTCTCATTCGAACGAGAGGGTGAGATGCTACGACTCGATTTCAACGAATTTGGCGATGAACTTACTGTCCATTTCCAACTCCAACCTACCGGAACTGACAGCGATTCTGCAAAACCTGTCCAATCAAACTAATTGGGGCGGGCAGTATAACACATGAGAATATTGCCCTCGAAAACATAGATGTCATTATCGTGATTGGCTCGGACAAGACATCTTGCGCAGACGTAGACATTGTAGAGATAACGCCAATGTCCTTTTCCGAAATCTACAGCAATGATTTTAAAACTAACGGCTGGGACCACATTGCCCCTTGTCACAAACCAACAATTGCAGCCATCTCTGATTATGCAATCAGCACCGGATGCTATTTAGCATTGATGTGCAACATCAAAATCACCGCAGACGCCACTCAATTGGTCAACCCTAGATTTCGATTGGGACCATACCAGGTAACGGTGGGTTACAACGTCTGACACGCGCAATAGGTAAATCGAAAGCCAGTAAATTATGCTTTTCGGAGCGCATAGTGAAATAATACGAAGCCGATCAGACAGACTTAATTAGTCTCGTCGTTCGGGCGGCCGAGCTAATGCATAAGGCTATATTAAACACAAACCACTTCGCAAAAATGGCGGTGATGATGGTAAAACAATAAACAATTATTCCATAAAAACTCCGGCGGCAGACGGATTTCGCTTTGCATGCCATCTTTTTCAATTAACGTTTGCTACCGAAGATCAAAACAGGGGATGAGTGTTTTATCGAAAAACGTGCGCCAAACTTGAAAATAGATGCGTACGTAACTGGCGGTATTGGTACTAATTCTGCGGTCTTCGGGCTTGACGGAGGTCACGTGCACCGATATAACGCGCGGCTCTTAGTTGTTCCACAATTTGTAAAGTAGAACTTCAATGGCAAACCACAAATCCGCCAAAAAACGAATTCGTTCGAACGGTCGGCGGGCAGCAGTAAACCGAAATCGCTTGAGCCGTATTCGCACCTACGTGAAGAGGGTCGAGATTGCCATAACTGGCGGTGACAAACCGGCAGCAGAAGCAGCGTTCCGCGAAGCTATGCCGGAACTGCACCGTGGCGTGAGCAAGGGCGTGCTGTATCGCAACAACGCTGATAATAAAATTTCACAACTCGCTGGACGCATTAAGGCCCTTTAAATTCTGAGTTATTCGCGCGTCTTTCGAGGGTAGCGGATGCTAGATTGTGTGTGAGTTTTAAATATCCAGCAGTGTTTGCGGCGTAACAGACCCCATCTACATTCATCAGCAAATAATTTTCGATGTTCTCGTTACAGTCTCGTTGCATGAGTACGTGGGCGCCGTTAGAGTGATAACCAGATGCTTGTTTAGGATCGAAAAAAATAAATGATATTTACGTCAAAAATCGTTGGTAATTCGTTTAATTTATAGCGGGATATTAAGAATAGGTTAAATAATTTTTGTTAAATACCTGCGTTATTCTTTGCCATTCAGTGTATTTTGTTGGTCACTTTCAAGTAAATATTTGTTTGTGAACTGGGGAGAGCGTTGCTTGTTATTTGCCAATTCATACACATCTTTACAGACCTTAAGTGTGTGTCCGCGCAGTGAATAAGATCCATGGCGCCGATATTTTTAACATGGGCAGCGGGTGTGGATATTTTTCGCGCGTCGGTCTTGTCCCTGATGGCAATGTGCGATGAGCGATAGACTTAGCGGACAATGGGCGCGCGTTAGGGCGAGACTGCGTGCAGAGGTTGGCGAAGCAACCTTCCGCAGCCTTCTTAAGCCACTGACACTCGAAGATATGGAGGACGGCTGCATACTTATTTCTGTGCCAACTAAATTCATGCGTGATTGGGTAGATACTCAATATGGGGAACGGTTGCTTGAATTATGGTCCAAAGAAAATCCAAATATTTCGAACGTTAATATTGTGATCACTGGCATGCTGGAAGAGCGAGTAGAAACGCAAACGACGAGACTAAATCTGCCTGTGCCGCCCAAGCAAGAACCCGCACGAGTAGCCGTCGGCAACGACGGCATTAGTGCGCCGTTAGATCCACGCTTCACATTTGGAAATTTTGTGGTCGGCAAACCAAATGAATTGGCGTTTGCCGCCGCGCGTCGCGTCGCAGAAGCAGTGAGTGCTCCGTTTAATCCGCTGTTTCTATATGGCGGGGTGGGGTTAGGTAAAACACACTTGATGCATGCAATTGCCTGGCAAATTCGATCAAATTCCCCCGAGCGTAGTATCATATATATGTCAGCGGAAAAATTCATGTATCAGTTTATTCGAGCACTCCGATACAAGGATACGATGGCGTTCAAGGAGCAATTTCGCTCGGTCGATATACTCATGATTGACGACGTTCAATTCATCAGTGGAAAAGACAACACACAAGAAGAGTTTTTTCATACGTTCAATGCCCTTGTGGATCAGAACCGGCAAGTGGTGATCTCTGCGGACAAATCTCCAACAGATTTGGAAGGAATTGAAGAGCGAATGAAATCAAGGCTTGGCTGGGGATTGGTTGCCGATATTCATCCAACTACCTACGAGTTGCGCCTAGGCATACTTCAATCAAAAGCAGAACAACTTGCGGCTGAAATACCTCCGAAAGTAATGGAATTTCTCGCTCACAAAATCACTTCAAATGTCCGCGAACTTGAAGGCGCATTAAACCGAATTGTAGCCTATGCAAATCTTGTCGGTCGGGAAGTCACCCTCGAAGGGACACAGGAAGTACTACAGGATCTACTACGCTCAAATGATCGACGGGTAACCATAGAAGAAATTCAAAAGCGGGTTGCCGAACACTACAACGTCCGCCTGTCGGAAATGCATTCTGCCCGCCGTGCCCGAGCCGTCGCGCGACCAAGGCAGGTTGCCATGTACCTCTCCAAACAGCTTACATCTCGGTCATTACCGGAAATTGGTCGAAAATTTGGCGGGCGTGACCACACCACAGTTATGCATGCGGTGCGTAAGATCGACGAGCTTCGAGCGGGTGACAACGAATTTGCCGAAGATGTTGAACTGCTCCGTCGCATGCTTGAGGTCTAGCTTTACTCAAGCAAGTACGTGGGCCCTATCAAGTTGGTGATGCCCCGGCAATATCCCAACCCGCAACTCCACCACATCAATACTGGAATTCAATCGCGCTTGAACTGGGGGTTATCCCCGACCATCCTACACTGCATCTGTTCGCGACCGTTTTTGGTGCCAGACTAAACTTTCCCGTTTTAAAACACCAAACCATCCACCCGGTACTTGCAACGGATTTGAAGTTGTAAGTGGCGTACATGTCCTCCTAACTAGGAACATTCGAACGTTTTCACCAAATATCGCCTGGCCAGAATCAAAAACTTTGATGGTAACGAAAGATCGCTAAAAAATGAACCACAAGAATTTGGAATAATAGTGCAGAATCAAACTAAATGTGCTATATTTTATATCTGCTCTGGTGTCTTGATTTTCAAGGGACAGCTAATTGTTGAATGAGTCGAAACTCCGGTGCATTTTTTGCCCTAATTAAAACAAATATTGCGCGACGATACTTATGAAACTGACTATTGAACGGGCCACTTTTCTTCGGTCGTTGAACCACATACAGAGTGTGGTCGAACGACGCAATACCATCCCAATTCTTTCAAATGTCCATTTAGATGCCAAGGAAGGCGTGTTGTGTCTTATGGCAACGGACATGGATATAGAGATTGTGGAAAAGGTTGCGGCTGACATACAAACTGACGGAGCGACGACAGCGCCTGCTCACATGCTCTATGACATTGTCCGCAAGCTGCCAGAAGGCGCTCAGGCTGAATTAGAAACCAATAGTGAAACTTCACAACTTGTCCTGAAGTCAGGTCGGTCTCGCTTTACGCTGTCAACGTTGCCCACCGCAGATTTTCCGGTAATGGTTGACGGTGATATGGCACACAATTTCAGTCTTTCCGGCAGCGCGTTACGCAGTATCATCGACCGTACGCGATTCGCAATTTCTATGGAAGAAACACGATATTATCTGAACGGTATATTTCTGCACTGCGCAAAATCTGACCTTGGTGATGTGTTGCGCGCCGTCGCGACCGATGGGCACAGATTGGCGCGTGTTGAAATGCCAATACCGGATGGGGCGTTAGGAATGCCAGACGTAATTGTGCCTCGTAAGACAGTGGCCGAATTGCGAAGACTTATAGACGAAACTGACGAAGACATTGCCATTGAATTATCGGACACTAAAATCCGATTTTCTTTTGACGCCGCGGTTCATACCTCAAAATTAATAGACGGAACATTTCCGGAATATGACCGCGTCATCCCTTCGGATAACAAGAAGCTTATGGAAGTAGACTGTAAGCCTTTTGCGGAAGCAGTTGATCGCGTTTCAACTATTTCCACGGAAAAATCTCGTGCGGTGAAACTCAATCTCGATAAGGGTAATCTAACGCTTTCCGCCAGCAGCCCTGATAACGGTACTGCGACAGAAGAGTTTGAAGTCAGTTATGACGAGGATCCGATAGAAATAGGCTTTAATTCTCGTTATCTTCTGGACATTATGCAGCAAATCGATGGGGCAAAGGTGCAATTTGCGCTTGCCGATGCTGCATCGCCCACTATTGTACGAAATTTAGATGATAACGACGCACTTTACGTTTTGATGCCCATGCGTGTTTAGAGGGTATGCTGGCGATCGCCGAACAGCTTTACGTTGATGCGCCGTCCTGCATTGCCGTTACTCGTCTCAAATTAACAGCATTTCGCTGCTATGAAGGGATGCAGCTGGATTTAGACGCGCGCCCAGTCATGTTGACTGGGCCAAATGGTGCCGGCAAAACAAATTTGTTGGAAGCAATATCCTATCTTGCACCCGGGCGAGGGCTTCGTGGAGCCCGGCTTGCGGACGCGGATCGCCACGGCGAATTAAGACCTTGGGCAGTGGCGGCAACTGTCGCGACATCAATTGGTCCAGTTGACGTCGGTACTGGCCACGACAAAGTACGCGAGAGGCGAAGTGTTCACGTTAACGGAGTCTCCGTCCGTGGCCCCGCTGCCTTGGCAGAGTATGTTAGTGCTGTTTGGTTGACGCCCCAAATGGACAGGCTCTTTCGCGAAGGAGCATCCGCTAGACGTCGGTTTCTCGACCGATTGATTTATGGCTTTCATACGGGTCATGCGACACAAGTTGCAGCCTATGAGCACACGAATCGAGAACGTATCCATCTTTTGCGAGAGGGGCGCGGTGAACATGGCTGGATAGACGCGATTGAAGCAGAAATGGCCGAACATGGTGTCGCCATTGCAGCGACGCGTGTTGAGATAACGGAAAGGCTTGGACAAGCATGCGATGCAGCATCTGGGACATTTTCAGGTGCGGAAATTAAAGTTGACGGCGTTCTTGAAAGTTGGTTGTCAGAAGCACCCGCGCTGGCGGTGGAAGAACGTTTCAAAGAAGTGCTGGCGCGAAACCGTACAGTGGACGCCGAGACCGGGAATGCCACTATTGGTCCGCACAGAAGTGATTTATTTGTGAAACATCGTGTTAAAGGCCTACCCGCGGTACAATGTTCAACTGGAGAACAAAAGGCGTTGCTGATCGCGGTTTTACTCGCAAGCACGCGTCTTCAGGCATCCGAGCGCGGCATTGCGCCACTGCTTTTACTCGATGAAGCGGTGGCCCACCTGGATGAACGACGGCGTAGCGCACTCTTTGATGAGATCCTGGAACTTGGCACGCAGGCATGGTTGTCCGGTACCGATGAGGATCTGTTTTCTGAGTTCAGCGATAATGCTCAATTTATTCGGATTAGCGATGGCAAAGCACAACAGTACAGAACTCATGATCACATCAATAGAGCTTACAGGGTGGGAACATGACCGATGCAACCTCGGAAGTGGGTGATACGTACGACGCCGGCTCTATCAAGGTACTGCGTGGACTAGAAGCTGTCCGCAAACGACCTGGAATGTATATAGGGGATACGGATGACGGCTCCGGTTTGCATCATCTTGTCTTTGAAGTCGTTGACAATTCAATTGATGAGGCTCTCGCCGGCCACTGCGACACGACTAATATTACATTAAATGGTGACGGTACGGTTACGGTGATTGACAACGGTCGCGGTATTCCAGTGGATATTCACGCTGAAGAGGGCATATCTGCTGCAGAGGTCATCATGACCCAACTTCATGCAGGCGGTAAGTTTGACCAGAATTCATACAAGGTCTCAGGCGGACTGCACGGTGTCGGCGTATCGGTCGTCAATGCTCTCTCAAGCTGGCTTGAACTGACTATCCGGCGCGGCGGTAAGCTGCATCGCATGCGTTTTGAACACGGCGTATCGGTTGCACCGCTAAATATTGTGGGTGAATGTGGGGAGGAAACAGGCACCGAAATCACGTTCCTTCCATCAACTGAAACGTTCACGATGACGGAATTCGATTACGGTACGCTGGAACATCGCTTTCGCGAGCTTGCCTTTCTTAATTCCGGACTTAACGTCACTCTTACAGATGCGCGACTCCCAGAACCCCGGCGCGTGGAATTTAAGTTTGATGGAGGATTGGAAGCTTTTGTCGGATATCTCGACCGTGCCAAGTCAGTGCTTCACGAACCGCCCATTCTTATTAAAAACGAGCATGACGGATTGGTCGTAGAGGTCGCAATGCAATGGAATGATAGCTATCACGAGACAATGCTGTGTTTTACAAATAACATTCCCCAACGTGATGGCGGCACTCATCTTGCGGGTTTCAGGGGAGGACTTACGCGCCAGGTCAACACGTATGCCACAAATTCCGGTATTGCCCGCAAAGAAAAAGTTGTAATTACCGGTGACGACGCGCGTGAGGGTCTAACCTGCGTATTATCAGTCAAAGTTCCAGACCCTAAATTTTCCAGTCAAACCAAAGATAAATTGGTCTCGTCTGAAGTTCGGCCGGCCGTCGAATCGGTCATTAATGACCGCCTCGGCCAATGGTTCGAAGAACACCCAGCTGAAGCGAAGAAAGTAGTGCAAAAGGTATTCGAGGCAGCTGCCGCCCGTGAGGCGGCGCGCAAGGCTCGTGAACTCACACGCCGCAAAGGTGCACTAGACATTGCCAATCTTCCAGGAAAATTAGCGGATTGTCAGGAACGTGATCCTGAAAAATCAGAACTTTTTATAGTCGAAGGTGATTCGGCAGGTGGATCAGCTAAGCAAGGACGCAACCGACAAAACCAAGCAATTCTTCCTTTGCGCGGTAAAATTCTCAATGTTGAACGAGCACGCTTCGATAAAATGCTCTCATCCGCCGAAATCGGAACATTGATAGCTGCACTTGGCACCGGAATAGGTCACGAAGATTTTAATGCTGATAAGGCTCGCTATCACCACATAATTATCATGACGGACGCAGACGTGGATGGCAGTCATATCCGGACCCTTCTCCTCACATTCTTTTACCGGCAAATGCCCGAACTGATTGAGCGAGGCTATCTTTACATCGCGCAACCACCCCTTTACCGAGCCAAAAAGGGCAGCGCAGAAGTTTATTTGAAGGATGATCTGAACCTTGAAGATTTTCTCATGCGAGAGGGTCTTGGTGATCTTGTCCTGGAACTCATTGATGGTACACAGATAAGTGGTGCAGATCTTTTAAAAATCGTGGACACAGCGCGCCGGGTAAAGAAAATACTTGAACCGCTCACACTTAAAGTAGGCAGCCGCGATGTGGTGGAACAGGCAGCGGTTGCTGGTGCCCTTAATCCATCGGTATTGACGAACGACGAACATGCGCAACATGCAACAGAGTATATTGCGCTTCGCCTTGATGCCCTTGCACCAGGTACCGAGCGAGGATGGAAGGGTAAAATTAATGAGGACGGTGGATTGACATTTACACGACAATTACGAGGTGTGCCGCAGCGGTTTGTTATCGACGGCGATCTAATTCGTAGTGTAGAAGCGCGACGCTTAGATGTCATGACAACCGAATTACAGGCTACCTACGAAAAGCCATCTATTCTAATCGCAAAAGAAAAACGACAGCGGATCACGGGTCCAGTAGAACTCGTCGACCTGATTATGGAGCAGGGTCGTAAAGGGGTATCTGTACAGCGTTACAAAGGGTTAGGTGAAATGAACCCAGAGCAACTGTGGGAGACAACACTTGATCCGGATGCTCGAAGTCTTCTTCAGGTCCGTGTCAGTCATGCCGATGAAGCGGGAAAGTTGTTTTCAACGTTGATGGGGGATGTAGTTGAACCACGCCGCGACTTCATTCAATCAAACGCGCTCAAGGTAGAAAACCTCGACGTTTAGCTGTAGCGGCAACAGTGAGTGACTGTATGCAATAAATTTGTTGCAGTAATGTGACTGCATTGTGTTCTTCGACGTGGTGCGATAATGGTAGCAAACATGCACAAAGGGAAACCTGTGATTCAAAAAGCAGACGTGTCCAATCGAAAGAACAGCTACAGTTACGAAGACCTGCTGCAGTGTGCGCACGGTCTGATGTTCGGTCCGGGAAATGCACAACTTCCTTTGCCGCCAATGCTGATGCTCGACCGCATTACGAAAATTACTGCGGACGGCGGCGTGTACGAAAAAGGTGTAATAGAGGCTGAATTCGATATCAAACCGGACTTGTGGTTTTTCGATTGCCATTT
>Ga0114999_10009970_pt1 | contig 10331 bp, 12 predicted proteins | sample ArcticOcean_MG_C_3_FD_89820 | JGI IMG/M metagenome (GOLD analysis project Ga0114999, IMG submission 89820) | Marine microbial communities from western Arctic Ocean - ArcticOcean_MG_CB8_126 | ecosystem: Environmental > Aquatic > Marine > Oceanic | place: Arctic Ocean: Canada Basin | collected... | reverse complement strand
TTTGCATTTGGCACCCTATATCGGCTTCCCTAAAACGAATCACGCGTTTGCCTCCGCACAAAAAGTTTTCGACGAGTGGGAAGAGAAAAGTAAGGACGAGTGGAAACCGCTGTAGCAGCGATATGGAAACACATATGGCTTTTAGCGGAGCATTAGTTGCGTAGTGTTTTGTGTCCGTTTTAGGGATTAGCGGGAATGAAATGCTTAAGTGATTTCTCTCAATTTTTTTGTTTAATGTTTTTGTATACGAGAACCGCCCTACTTAAGGAGTGTAGATTATGTCAGTAGTTCATGTTGTCGCAATACTCACCACACGTCCGGGAAAACGAGAGGAGGTATTAGCTGCCTTCAATGAGAAAGTTCCAAATGTATTGGCAGAAGAAGGCTGCATAGAGTATGGCGCAACGATAGATGCCCTGGACGCCGGCAGCATTCAAACGGCGCTTGGCCCTGACATCTTCGTTGCCATAGAAAAATGGGAGAGCGTAAACCATCTAAAGGCACACGCCGAGACGCCGCACATGGCTACGTTTGGAAAAAAGGTTAAGGACCTTATGGCCGGACGCGTCGTACACGTCTTATCGCCAAGCTAATGCCTATCGAGAATGAAACTTTATCATAGGTCAATGACTTCTTTTGGCTATTAGCGGCGGTTGTGACCGTCACCGGAAGACGTCTTCGGTGATGGCGCGTGCGCGTTGCAGCGCGTCTTGGCTTCGTTTTAAAACTTCGGGTCCGAATGGCGCGGGTCCACGAACGTAGGTAGTCCGTAGCCCCTCAAAAATCGCCAAAATATCAAGCAATGGCGATATCGAATTATCTAGGCCGGTGAGAATTCGTTCTCTGTCTGGCGACCGATCTATATAAAAGGTGTGTTCGAAATCAAACTCTATGTCAGTGAGCCCTTTTGAATGGAATACGGCGTTCGCCCAGTGCGTGCTAATGTGCATGTAAGCCCACATGATGGCCTCAAAATCGTCCGTGGGATCAAGCCGGGTCACCGTCTCCTCAAACTTTGCGGCTTTGGCAAGATGAATTTCAGGGCTCATTCCGTACTCTCCACAATGCTGCCAGATAATTCAGACCATTCACGCGAGTTTGCAGCATCGCCAATTACCTTTAAAAAGCAATTTTTGGCCGTCGCATAATTAGCGAGGCAGGATTCAGCCACCAGTGCGTCGAAGGGTTTAGGACCCCGAACATATGTCGGTCTCAATTTCTCAATTACAGCGAGGGCGTCCGTGCCACGTTGGATAACTTCTCCAGGTGTCTTGCAGTAGTATTCCATGGGAGGAATCTTCGTGTGAGATTGGTCACTGTGGCCGTGCGTAACGCCTTCCACATGCAAGGCAGCATTTAAGAGGTGTGTGGCTGCCAGCATACAAAGGTCGATCACCATTTCGAAGTCATTCTCAGGGCTTAGCTTATTCAACGAAGCATCGAGACGGCGAGCTTTAAGAATATGTTCGCGAGGGCGCATCGGATTACGGTTCCATCTTGAAAAGTAACTTTAAGGGCATCGATTAGACTCTATCTGATATTGTTCTTGCAGAAGACCCAGAATGCTCAATCGGCGGGCCACAGAATTTATAACGGCAACTCCTACCAAGAGCAAATATCAAACACCTGCTCGCTTATACAGCGAGCGCCTCTCGCCTGTCAGTCTTGCAATGTGCCATCTCACCCCAACGATAAAACGGCACGGCTACCATCCTTTCATTTCACAATGCACACAATATTGACACAGGATAAAAAACGGAACAGAATAAAAGTAATATTTTTGTCCAAGGGCACAAACTTAGCGTCAATGATTAAGGGTGCCTAAAAAATCAAAGTTACTTTAAACAGGGAAGAATAATAATGCGTTATGTGACTCCAATTATCGTAATGGCCATGGGTCTTGGCTTCGCAGTATCGGCCCCAACAACGTCTTACAGTGCAGATCAATACACACTTGCTGTGGGCACGCTTGGCGGAACCTTTGCCCGTCTCGGCGCGGGCATTTCCACCGTTTACAATGAAAAACAGTCCAAGGGTAAGATTGCTGTCGTACCCGGCGGTGGGCAAGCAAACCCGGCCCGTGTCGGCGGCGGTGGCGCGGACTTTGGGATGTCATATTCCGGCTACATGGGGCAGGCTATTAAGGGCGAAGGTCCCTTCAAGAAGGCCTATCCCAACTTGCGCATCGTCACCAAGTTATATGATTCTTGCTATCACCAATATGTTGCCCAAGAGGTGTACGATTCCGGCATTAAAAGCTGGGAGGACATCGTGGCGTCGAAAAAACCTCTCAAAATCGCGCTGGTTAAAAAAGGCACGAGTTCCCATGCCACGGGGAAAATGATCTTTGAACACTATGGATCGAGCATTGAAAAGATGCAGAAGAGGGGCGACAAGCAGACGTTCACGGGCGCGGGTGCCATGTCTCGTGCGATTCGCTCGAAACAAATTGACTTTTATTTTCACAACTCAGGCGATCCACACGGTGGTGGCATTCAGGCAACAATAGGGCGTGACCTTCGGTTCCTGGATATGTCCGACAACGTTAAAAAATTGCTCGCTTCCAAGGGCTACCAACCCTGCGTTATTCCGGGCGGTATATACAAAGGCAGCCCAAACGACACTCATTCCATGGGGCTGTCCGCTATCTTGCTGACGACCGATAAGATAAGTGAGACCACGGTCTATGATATGTTGAAATCCATGCATGCCAGTAAGAAAAAGCTGTCGGGCGTTCACAAGATCTTCAAGAAATTGACGCCTAAGAAGGGCGCCGGCGTGAAGGGCTTGCCGTTCCACAAGGGAGCGGTGAAGTTCTACAAAGAAGTGGGCGCGATGTAAGCGTCATTACTTTTTGGTTAGACAAAGAAAATTCCCCGTGTGGGTAACGTCTTTATCTGCACGGGGAAAATTTTGTCGTGAGCAATAATTCTGACCATTGGAGCCTCCGGTATTTGATCACGGCGCTCGCCGTGGGGATGTCGTTTTGGCATATAACCATCGCCTTTACGGGCGGTTACGAAAATATTATGCAACGCGGGACATCCTATATTTTTGGGCTGATACTCGTCTATCTTGTCCATCGGAGTTCAGGGCACGGCAAATTGGATTGGTGGTTTATGGGAGTGCTGGTCATCGCCAGCGCCATTTCAGTTGGTTATCCCTTGACACACACGACCTATTTCAACGCCAGACTGTTTTATGTCGATCCGTTGAGGCTGGAAGACTATATTCTCGGCACCGTTGCGATTGTCCTAACCTTGGAAGCAGCGCGGCGAACAATTAATAACGCCCTACCCATCATCGTTTTAATATTTTTGATCTATACGTATTGGGGGCCGTATTTTCCGTGGGAGTTCGCCCATAAGGGCGCGAGTTTCGCGCACATGATGGACCACCATTATCTTGCCCAGGAAGGGCTGTGGAATCTGCCTCTGGGCGTCTTCTCGGTATTCATATATTTATTTATTTTATTCGGTGCGTTCCTGGACCGCATGGGTGCTGCCGATTACTACTGTCGTCTGTCTGTCGCGGTGGCCGGTCGACTTCGTGGCGGCCCTGCGAAGGCCGCTATATTTGCCAGCGCCCTGACAGGCTCAATCACCGGCAGCGCCAACGCCAACGTGGCCACGACTGGCCCATTTACAATACCGATGATGAAAAAAGCAGGATTCAAGCCCGAAGTCGCAGCGGGCATCGAAACCGCAGCGTCGACGGGCGGACAGGTTATGCCGCCGATCATGGGCGCGTCGGCGTTTCTTATCGTCGAATTTACCGGCATCAGCTATTGGGAAGTGGTAAAGGTCTCAATCTTACCGTGCGCTCTTTACTTCTTCTCTGTCTACACGATCGTTCATTTGGAGGCCCGCAAGGGAGGCCTCGTCGGCCTGCCGGCGGACGAGGTGGAAAACACTTGGACGGTCTTGAAAGAAGGCTGGTTTTACCTGCTGCCGCCGTTCGTTATCATCGTCGTCCTAATGAATGGTTATGGCGTACCCTATTCGGGGCTCGTGGGAATTTTATCGGTTATTGTTTTAGCCGGCCTCAAGGGTACGGTGGATTTGTTCCGCAATTCGGGATCGGACGGCATAAGCACGGATGATGCTCTTGGCGCGATCGGGCGGGGGATCAAAAATATTATCGGAGCGCTGGAGACCGGTGCCATTCGGTCGCTGCCAATTTGCGCCGCCGTGGGTGCCGTGGGCCTTGTGATGGGCACGCTTTTCCAAACCGGTTTAGGATTGAAGTTCTCAGTGATGATGGTCACGCTTGCCGGCGACAACATGTTCCTTGCCATCATCTTAATCGGCTTGGCATCTTTTGTTTTAGGCATGGGGCTTCCAACCAGTGCCGCCTATATCGTGCTGTCCGTCATGGCTGTACCGGCGCTCCTTGAGATCGGAGAGCCTTGGGCGTTGTCACTGTTGGGTGCGCACCTGATCGTTTTCTGGTTCAGCCTGGACAGCTGTTTTACGCCACCGGTGTGCGTCCCAGCGTATACAGCCGCTGGGATCGCGCAGGCCAATCCCAACAAAGCGGCTTGGGCGGCTTTTCGAACCGCGAAGGGAATGTACGTCGTCCCAGTCATGTTCGCCTTTACACCGATCTTGCTACTGGATCAGCCTGTGGCAGTGTTGCAAACCATGGTCGCCGGCGTTTTTGGCTTCCTAGCGTTGGGAGCCGCCATTGTCGGGTTTATGTATGTGAAGGTGGAAATACCTGAACGATTAATTCTCTGCACGGCTGCGCTTGGAATGTTCTGGCCTTCGCTGATGATACAGATCGCGGGCGGTGCTATCCTCGCAATCGTCTTCATGAGTCAACGTTCGCGTTATGCAAAGATTGAAACTACTATCGCTTAATTTATAAAGGAGCCTCTCATGACTGAATCTGGCCGCATTTCCATGGTGGATTTGGACTCTGACGACCCACTCACCAAACTTTGTTTTAGCGCTGCCACACAGATGCTGGGGCGGGTTCCGAATTCACACCGGGTCGCTGCTCATGCACCGTTCATGCAGATGATGCTGACCCCTTTCACTGGGGTGATGCAGCGCGAAGGGGGCGGCAGTTGCCTGACCTCCAAACTCAAAGAAATGGCGATCATCAAGACTAGTCATACCAACGGGTGCAATTATTGACTGGCCCATAATACGTCGCTTGGTCAAGCGGCAGGCATTACCGACGAACAGGTCGAAGTCATCAGCACCGACGACTACATGGACTCCCCGCTTCTGAACGACCGTGAAAAGGCTGCGGTTCTGTGGGCCGAGCACGTGACCAAAAACACCGCACGGTCTCGCGATGATATCTTCGAGCATGTGCGCAGCATATTTAGCGAACAGGAAGTCGTTGAACTGACGATGATCACGGGACTGTTCAATTTTCGCAACCGGTATATGGACTCACTCCAAATCCCGCTTGAGCCCATTGAAGAGGTTAACAAAATCAAAAAGACGGGGCGGCTGGATACAAATAAACTGAAGGCCTATTTGGAACATGTTTTGGAAAACTGGCCGGAGGAGTTCCCGGAGCCTAATCCGGATGCGTAGTGAAGGCGTTTTATACGCGTCCTGAGCAGTCATGCCCTTGCAACCGGAGCAGGTAGCCGGCGCAACAACAAAAACAAAGGGAATAAGACGATGGACGTGAAATCTACTCTCAAAGTTTATCATCAGGCTGATCATCCGGGGAAACGCGGTGTCACGGACGGACAGACCTATCAGCGCCTCGTTGGCTGGCCGGAAGTCCAGGAGACCGACCGCGTGCGCATTGGGCGCGCCACCTATAAGCCGGGCACCTATGAGCAACTGCACTGGCACCCGATCGAGGCCTGCTATTACGTCATCTCCGGCCACGCGACGGTGCGCAATCTTGAGGGTGAGGAGTTCGAGGTCTCGGCCGGCTCGATGATCTATGCGCCGCCAGGCATCGCCGGGGCCCATGAATGGGAGGTCAAGGAAGCGCTGGAGCTTCTCGACATCCGCGCCACCAACGAGACCAACCGCAAGATCCAGTATACGGTCGATAAAGAAACCAAGCGCTCATATATCGATATCGAAGACCTCGAATATCGCGACGCCGTCAGCTTCAAATCGCATTATTAGAGGGAGATAGGAGAACGCTCGTTTTACGCCTTCAGGCGCTCGCGGATGAGTTCGATGTTTGCCGTATCTGGTTTTAGCTCACCGCTGTGAATTTGCGTTGTCAGCTCGACAAGGACGTCGTTGACCGGGGTAGGCTTACCGTTTTTTCGGCTCTCTTCGGCGATCATGCCATTGATCATATCAATCTCGCTATAGCGGCCCTTCATATGGTCTTGCAGAACCGTCGCGATGGCCGTCGGTCCGACGTCATTAACGATCCTTTCGAGAAGGGTCTCAAGCAGGTCGTTGGTATTGGTGACCTCGTCTTGGTCCAGCCCAAGAATCGGCACGACCTTGTAGCCGAGAAACTGTCCGGCAGCTAAGGCTTCTTCGCCAGAACGGAGCAGCAGCCCCCGCACTTCGGCGGCATATTCAGGGCCATTCAATTTAAAAATCTGCTCGTTGGTGGTGCCGAGAATCCCCTTCACGGCCATCGTCATTGCGTTGACAATCAACTTCATCCACTTCGCAGAAAGTACGTCATCAGAAATATCGACCGTGCCCGCATGACGTAGCACGTCGCGGGCATCTTCAAGACGGTCTTCATGAGTGGGATCGAACGCCCCCACCCCGAACCACGTCTTTTCCTGAACCGTGCTGCGCTGAACTTTACCCGGCTCAAACATATGTGACGCCAGTTCGATGACACAACCGACGGTTCGTTCCATACCGACGATTGCGCCGATGTCTTCCGCCGTCATGCAGTTCTGCACGGCCACAATCAATCCATCATCAGCAAGGTAGGGCTTGATGAAGTGTGTCAACCAAACCGAGTCATACGCCTTCGATGTCAGCAGCACGACATCGAACATTTCATTGAGCATGCACACATCGCCCAAGTGGTGGGCGTTCACCTTCACAGTGTAGGTGTCATCGTCCGTCGTGATCGTAAGACCATTCGCTTGCATCGCCTCAACATGGGCCGCCCAGGGGTCGATCATGGTAACATCCAACCCTGCCAGAGTAAGGTCGGCTGCAATACAGCTTCCGTTTGCGCCGGTCGAAAGGACGCAGATTTTCTTATCCATGGTTGGAGCCTTGTTCAATGAATTGTGAATTCAATTTGTAAGTGCAACTCAACTGCCTGCCTACAGGTTAAGTTACGGAAGTATCGCAACCTTTCGTCCCTACAAGAGTGAGGGAACATGCCATACTACACATAGTTAAGTCTAGTAATTTTGTCTGCTCCTGACCCAGGCTGTGTCAAAACGCTGTTCGTGATATAATTCTCTCGTTGTCTTAGGGGGAGAGTTTCATGAAGCGATTTGTTGAAGGTGAAGACCGCAGCCAGAGCACATTGTTCCCCGAACGATTGGATGATTACGTTGGTGAGGCCAATCCGGTTCGGGTGGTTGACGTCTTTGTCAATGAACTTGATCTTGGCGGTTTGGGTTTTAGTCGGGTTGAACCGTTGGCAACGGGCAGGCCGAGTTATCATCCTTCGATTTTGTTGAAGCTTGATATTTATGGCTACCTCAACCGGGTTCAATCAAGTCGCCGTTTGGAACGCGAAGCGGGACGTAATGTTGAAGTGATGTGGCTGACGGGTCGTCTGGTGCCGGATCACAAAACGATTGCGAACTTCCGCAAAGACAACGGTGCTGCGATCCGTAAAGTCTGCGCTCAGTTCGTTGGGCTATGCCGCCAGCTTAATCTTTTTGCCGATGCCAGCGTAGCGATTGACGGAAGTAAATTCAAAGCCGTCAACACCCGCGACAAGAACTTCACACGAGGCAAAGTGAAGCGTCGTATGGATCAGATTGAGGAAAGTGTTGCTCGCTACCTGCACCAGCTGGACAGTGCTGATCGGCAAGAACCTTCTCGTGCACGAACGATGACGACGGAACGCTTGAACAGCAAAATCGAGACACTCAAAGATGAGATGCAACGCTTGCAAAAGCTTGAAGCCCAGATGCTTGGCCGGGTCAGCAGATATCCCTTACTGACCCTGATGCCCGATCAATGGCGACAAGTGGCCGGGGCAGTGGCATGGTCGCTTACAATGTGCAATCTGCCGTGGATACCACGCACCATCTGATTGTTGCCCATGAGGTTACCAATTCAGGCTCTGACCGCCCCCAACTCTCCACCATGGCGAAGCAGGCGAAAACGGCCCTCAAGACGGACAAGCTCGATGTTGTTGCTGGCCGTGGTTACTTTAAAAGTGAAGAGATCATGGCCTGTTATGAGGCAGGCATTACAGTCACGCTTCCTAAACCACAGACATCGAACAACAAAGCCAAAGGACTTTTCGTAAAGCCCGATTTTGTCTATCTGGCCGACGAGGATGTTTATCGATGTCCTGCCGGTCAATACCTGAAATACCGCTTTACCCGCGAAGAAAGAGGGCTGATGTTACGCCGCTATTGGAGCAGTGTTTGTCAGGATTGCGCGATCAAGGACCAATGTACCCCGAGCAAGGAACGCAAGGTCACTCGCTGGGAACATGAACATGTTCTCGAGGCTGTCCAGCAACGTCTCGATGAACACCCTGAGAGAATGCGCCAGCGTCGTGAGACAGTTGAGCATCCGTTCGGAACCATCAAATCCTGGATGGGATACACCCACTTCCAGATGAAAACCCTGAAACGGGTCGGCACCGAAATGGCACTGCATGTGCTGGCCTACAATCTCAAGCGTGTCATTAACATCATTGGCATCCGCCCGCTGATCGTGGCCATGCAAGCCGCGTAAATGCTCGTCGGCCCCATTTTGAGCCCGTATCCAGGCAAAACGTCACCAAAACAGCCAATCAAGCCCACCAGTTCTCCATAAACAAACAAATCAGGAAAACTGAAAAACCTACCTTAAAAAAATCATCAAATCCTGCAGAGGGCTCTCACAGAGAAAACCGTAAGCGTTTTGACACAGCCTGGACCCAAAGCGGAAATTTAATCGATTTCTCAGGTGGCCAATTTTTCATATGAAGAGAGTCCCCCACCAGCGTCAATTCCCTACCAACGAGAACTTCACTTAGAAAGTCATATAAGCTTTACTGAGCACTGTCTTGTCCTGAAGACAGGTGCGTTTTTGGCAAACTTAAAAAAGGACCGGTCAAGAATCTCTGTCTCGCCCGGTCAATTTTAAAATCCAATTGTAAAGAGGTTCGGGCTTATTTCTTTAAAATTTTGTGCTTCACCATGAATGCACGGGTCTTGGCCATTGACTCAAGAAATTCTTTATTCATCTCCTTTACATCATCACGATACGCCACCCGAACATGTGGTTGGCGAGATAAGAACTTTTTGAAGCTATCGGTTGTAAGTACCTTTTTGAAGGCCGATTGGATTTTATTGAGACGGTCTTTCGGCACACCTTTCCGCACCATGAAGGCATGAAACTGAACCGGAATTTTTAAATCTAAACCAAGTTCCTTAGGTGTCGGAATATCTTTAAAATTGGGATGATTAAGACGCTCATTGTCTAAAATCAATAACACCCGTGCCCCGCCAGATTTCATCTGCGGCAGCCATAATCCTGGCTGTGCTATAGCCGCACCGAAATTCCGCTTACCAATTTTCGAGAGATCGAGTTACGTGATTTTCCGGCTGAAATCGCGCGCCTAGCTCTCATTATAGCAGAGTATCAGTGTGATGTTTCTTATCGGGGCCAAAAAGAAGCATTGTCTGATTTTTTGCCCCTTGATGCAAAGAACTGGATTACGTGTGGCAACGCCCTGCGGCTGGATTGGCAGAGCATTTGTCCACCAACCGGTGAGGCGGTGAAGCTCGCGGCTGACGACTTATTTCATACACCTCATGAGCAAGCGCAGATCGATTTCGAGAATGAAGGCAGTGAAACCTATACCTGACGCCATTCTGTTTAATCCCAACCAGGCCGGCCTTCGGATTTTTTGTCGTATGGCACCCTGTAAGTGTCGAGATAATCGTGAAAATGCACCGTCGTCTGGCGCTCTTCCAAGAACACCACCGCGTAAGCCGGCTGTTCGTGGCTTTTCGGGACCACGTCGAGGGCATCAAAATCGAAAGGTACCTGATGGTTGGTGCCGCGCATTGTCGAGAAGGGAATGCCCCGCCAGCTTCCGGTTACGGGGCGGTGAACGTGGCCGAAGAAAAGCTGATGATTGTAATGATCGACGAACGCCTCGATCTGCGCCTCCAGATCTGCCGGGAAGAAGTAATTCTCCAGCAGGATGCGGTTCTTCAGGGTCTGATGCCATCGCTC
>Ga0114999_10009966_pt1 | contig 10332 bp, 10 predicted proteins | sample ArcticOcean_MG_C_3_FD_89820 | JGI IMG/M metagenome (GOLD analysis project Ga0114999, IMG submission 89820) | Marine microbial communities from western Arctic Ocean - ArcticOcean_MG_CB8_126 | ecosystem: Environmental > Aquatic > Marine > Oceanic | place: Arctic Ocean: Canada Basin | collected... | reverse complement strand
TGATCTTTCCGCTAATCTTCCTCGGCATTTTCCGCATGTTCTCGTTCGACGACTTGGGCGAGACCGGCCTGCTGGTCGCAGCGGACGTGTCATCGCCAGTGGAGGCGGCACTGGTGAGCGCGCTGCAGGACGTCGACTACCTGAACGTCGAGGTGCGGGTGGGCCTGGACGAAGTGGCGGCACTGGTGGCGTTCGAGGAGGAGGGGTTCGACGCGGCGCTATTAGTGACGCCAGGCGAGCCTTTGGAGAGCGTGGACACGCTGCTGCTGAACGCAGTCAACGACCCGATCGGTCATACGGTGACCGAAGCCGCGATTGCCTCCGTGGTGGATGACGTGAACGCGGTGCTGGTGAACGCGCCGCGGGTGATCTCGTTTGAGGCGCGGGCGGTGGACGTGGAGGTGGAGAGCTATTTCGAGTTCCTGGCGCCGGGGATCATTGGGATGGGACTGATGACGTTCGGCGTGATCGGCCTGGCCGCCTCGTTGTCTCGCTATCGTGAGGAAGGTGTGCTGCGGCGGGTGCGGGCGACTCCGTTGGCTCCGTGGAAATTTTCGGCCTCGGTGGTGGTGGCGCATCTACTGGTGGGGGTGGCGCAGGTGGTGGTCCTGATCGGGATCGCCTATGTGCTGGGGGCGGACTTGGTGAACTCGGGGCTGCCAGGCTTCCTGCTGGTCTCGCTGCTGGGGACATTTGTCTTCCTGAACCTGGGCGCAATCGTGGCCGGGCGGGTACAGGGGCGCGGGGCGGTGGAGAGCGTGGCGAACGGGATCACGATGCCAATGATGTTCCTCAGCGGGAGCTTCTTCCCGACCAGCGGTCTGCCACAGCCGGTGCAGTGGTTCGTGGAGCTGCTGCCGCTGACGCACATGCTGCGGGCGCTGCGCTCGATTGGCCTCGATCAAGAGCAGATTTGGGAGCAGGTGCCAGAGCTGGTGGTGTTGGTGGCGTGGGCTATCGGAAGCTTCTTGCTGGCACGGGCGACGTTTCAGTTGCGGGACTAGCTTTTCGAAAGTTAGGTCTGTCGGAGCGGATGTTCCCTTCAGGGCTACCGGTCTTATGCGGATTGCTTCGCAGCGTCTACGTGTTAGTCAGTATCGCCTTGATGATCTCCGCTGCTATCCGGTGACTTACCCGTAGTTCGGCAATTGAATCGGATAGATAGCGGCATAGGCTCGACTAGCGCCGGCTGTGGGAGAGTACTGCGTTGTCGTGGTAGTTCGCCTTTGACCTGATCACCGGTCTGCTCCGAGAGACTCGTGCGCTCATCGCTCGGTTCAATGATCAGCGACGAGAGTATGAGCGTCGTCGTAAGGCGTAGTGGAAGCGTGACGATGGATCATGATGCCGGGCGGGCGAGTAGTCACTGTTCTGGATGAGCGAGTTGATCTCGCTCAGTGATGTGACTGGACTGTTGCTGACGCTCTAGTGCTCTCAGGGAAGTTGCGGTGAGTCGTTCCAATCGCGGTACTGGGATCGGTGCTTGTCTTGCTGTTGGGCTTCGTCGGGATGTCTATTTATCTCAGCCGACCGGGAGAGCCGTCGGGCGAGTGACTCTTAGCGGTCGAGCACGGACGGGAGTCGTTGCGCGTGGTCCCGAGAATGGACGGCACTAAGTTTGAAGGATGAGCGGACGTCGTACTCGCTGGGCGGGCCTTGGGACGCGAGTTAGCTGAGCTGGTCGGGATCGATGTCGGCTTCACGGTCGAGGGTGGTTTCCTTGAATCGTGCGAACACGGAGTGGATGGTGCTCCACTCCGCGGTGGCGGCGGTGAGTGTGTTGGTTACGTCGTTGAGCGAATGGTAGCGGGCTGGGAGCTTGTTGCGTTCGACCTGATCGATCGGGAGGTCAGCAAAGACTTGCTGGGTGAGCAGCGGGGTATCGATTAGGTGGGCGAGGTGACAGGAATCGCCAGCGTTCGTCGAGCAGGACGTGTGCGGCGGCCATGTGTGGTGATCAGGCTTCGTTGCGGCCATCCTCAGGCTCGAGGAACTTCTCTTCCCATCGAGGGCTGGCGATCTGGACGGCGGCTTCGAATTCCGAGCGTGTGCATTTGAAGACGGCGTGCAGCGATGCGATTAAGCGGGCGGCGATCACGTCCAAGGCGACTTCGGATCGGGGGAGGCTAGTCGATTAGCAGGTGGTCGATCGGCATCGCGGCAAAGATGAGTGCGAGGTAGAGCGTGGAGTAGCGGAAGAGACCTGGAGCGGCGGAGATGCCGGGAGTGCGAAAGAGCCGCCAGGCGACGAAGACGAAGCCGATGCCACCGAAGATCGCGACGGAGAAATAGAGTGCGCCGAGCCGGGCAGTGATGCCGAGGGCGATTGTGACCGCGAGCGTGAGCAGCGCCCAGGCGAGGGTCTGGCCCTTGGTCTCGGACTCACCTCGGACGACCGGCAGCATTGGGATGTTGGCAGCGCGGTAGTCGTCCTCGAGGACGAGTGCGAGTGCCCAGAAGTGCGGTGGCTGCCAGACGAAGACGACGAGGAAGAGCAGGATGCCGGTCCAGCCGACCTCGCCAGTGACGGCGACCCAACCGATGAGGGGCGGGGCAGCACCGGCGACACCGCCCAGGACGGTGTTGTGTACCGTGGTTCGCTTGAGCCACATGCTATACACGACGACGTAGTAAAGGAACGCGCCGACGGCGAGGGCCGCGGCGAAGGCGTTGACGGTGAACGTGAGCCAGATTCCGGAACTGACGCCCATGGCGATTCCGACAATGGCGGCGTGATGGGCAGGGATGCGACCTGTCGGGACGGGGCGGGATCGGGTGCGCGCCATGATCTCGTCAATGTCGCGGTCGATGTACATGTTGACGGCGCCAGCGCCACCAGCGGCGAGGAATCCACCGAATAGTGTGGCAATGACGAGCCAAGTGCTGGGCCATGAACTGGATGCGAGGACCATTGCCGGGACCGTGGTGATCAGCAGCAGCAGGATGATCCAAGGCTTCATCAAGATCAGGTAGTCGCGAGCCACGGCCGTCCAACCTCGCGTCGCTGGAGTGGCGGAGACGGCGGGTTGCGCGTCGCTGGCCGTGGTCATCGTGCGGTTCCGTTTCGCCTTGTGGCCGCCATCGGGTGGTGACTCATAAGGATGAGTTGGTGCGGCCGCGAGTTGCGCGGGGCGCCGGCCTCAAGAGGTCCGTCTGAGGACGATACTGGCTTGCGAACGTGGTCACCACCAATAACTCCCAAACTGCGCTGCCGACAGCGAGGTGTGCGATTTGTGCAGCTGTCGGGAAATCGGTCAACGGGTTGAGGGTGCTGACCACGATCTGGACAGAGTAGAGGTCCGTCAGTCAGTGAGTGGCCTTGGTGGGGGGCAACGGACCGCTACGGGTTGATTCTTACGAAATAACCGAACTCGGGTTAGATTCGCCACCTTGTACGGAACCATCGGCTTCCGCGAGGCGCTCTTCGAGGGCTTCGATGTCTTGTTGGAGGGCGCGGAGACGGATTTGCAGCAAGACGATGTAGACGAAGAGACCTGCCCAGAAGACGGCGAAGCCGGCGAACAGAAACTCGAGATTGTTATCCATCAGGAGCGCTCCAATTGGTCGAGTCTCGCACGGAGTCGGTCGGCGCGTTGCACGAGATATTCGGTGGTGCCGCGGAGCAGAGTGAGCCAGAGCATGAGGAAGAGGATACCGATGAAACTAAGCAGCAGGACTAGCAACATTTCGCCCGGGAGCGATGGTTTGGAGTCGAAGATGATGCGCTGGGGGTGGAGCGTGCGCCACCAGTCGACGGAAAAGTGGATGAGCGGCACATCGAGGTAGCCGATCAGGCCGACGACGGCGGCGTAGCGGGCGGCCTGTTCGTCGTTGGGGCCTCCGACGGCGCGGGCGAGCAGGTAGCCGGAGTAGATCAGGAAGAGGATCAGTGTGGTGGTGAGCCGGGCGTCCCAAGTCCAGTAGACACCCCAGGTCGGCTTGCCCCAGATGGCACCGGTGAGGAGCGCGAAGGCGGTGAGCATGACGCCGACCGTGGCCGCACCGCGGGCGATGGCGTCCCAGCGCATGTCGCGTCGGATCAGGTAGACGGCTGAGCCGAAGGCGGTGATGCCGAAGGCGAGGTACTGGAGTACGGCGACGGGGACGTGGATGTACATGATGCGCTGGACTTCTCCCTCGATGATCTCGCGCGGGGCGGCGAGCACGGCGCCGACAAGCATCGCCATCACGGTGATGCCGGCGAGCGGCGGCAGGGCGATCCAACGGACGTTCCAGATTGGCACCAGTAGTACGGCAGCAAGCGTCAGGATCGTGTTTTTGCCCCAAGCGAGTGGTCCGGAATCTTTCTGACGCGGATGCGTGGCGTTTCGCGGCCAGAAGGAGCAGATCGCGATTCCGATTACACCGAGAACGATGCCGAACAACCAACCGAAACTCTCCGGGCGGCCCTTGTTTCGCATGATCGATGCACCCCACACACCGAGCGAGATCCTGAATGCCAGTCCAAGTCCCACGATGAGCACGACCAAGGACATGTTCATCTCGTTTCCTGCCGAATGCTTATGGAGCAAGGTGCCGTTATCTGATGCCAGATTTGGGTCATCGTTCGGCGACCACAGGGAAGAGGAGTGCGCCGCCGACGCTGCTCCAGAGTGCGAAAACGACGAGCAACAGCAGCCACGGTGCGGAGTCAAGGGGCTGGCCAAGTGCTCCGCCGGTGGCCTGCACAGCGGCGATCAGCAGTGGTACGAGCAGCGGCAACACCAGCACGGGGAAGAGCACCGCGCGCGTACGGGTGCGGTTGCCAAGGATGGACAGCAGCGTCGCGAGCGAGACATATCCGACGGTTCCAACGAAGACCACAAGCACCAACTCACCTGTAAGGAGCGGAGTGTCAAACAGGATAGTAGCGAGGATGAGCATGGCCAATTCAACCAGCAACAGCGAGATGAGGTTGCTGAGCAGCTTGCCGACATAGATCGCGGAGGGTGAGACGGGTGCGACGAGCATTGCATCGAAGGTGCCGGACTCGGATTCACGCTGGAAGGATTGGCTGCTGGCGAAGATGCCGGAGAAGAGGAAAGTGGTCCAAAGCACGCCGGGGAGTAATGGACGGATGTCGGCAGCGGCGAGATCGAAGGCAAAGGAGTAGACGAGGATGCTGATGGTGGCGAAGGCGAGGGCTGAGAGCCAGCCGCTACGATCGCGCCAAGCGAGCCGAAGGTCCTTACGAAGCAGCGTGGCTGTGGGGCTCATGAGGGTGCTCCCACCACCGCGCTGACCTCAGGTGCTTCGACGACGCGACCGCGATCCAACCGGAGGATTCCGTCCGCCCACTGATCAACTCGGTCGACGAGGTGTGTGGCAGCAAGGACGGTGATCTCGGGATCTCTGAGTGCGAGTTCGTCGAGCAGCGCGACGCCTTCAGGGTCGAGGCCGGTTTCTGGTTCGTCGAGCAGGAGTACGGTGGGGTGGTGGACGATGGCGCGGGCGAGCGCGAGGCGCTGGTGGTAGCCACGCGAGAGGATGGCTGTGGGCTCTCGACGACGACGCCAGAGGCCGACGGCACGGAGCAACTCTTCGACTCGGGCGTCGGAGTCGGGGACCTGGTAGAGCCGGGCGAAGAACTCGAGATTTTCGAGTGGGGAGAGTTCCTCGTAGACCATCGGCAGGTGGGCGAGGACGCCGATGTTGCGGCGTAGTTCGATGGGGTTCGTCGAGATCGCGTGGCCGGCGATGGTGGCGTCGCCGGCGTTGAGGGTGAGCAGGGTGGTGAGCAGGCCGAGCAGGGTGCTCTTGCCAGCGCCGTTGGCGCCGAGCAGGGCGGTCTTGGAGCCGGCAGTCAGCGAGAAGCTCATGTCCGCGACGACTTCGACTCCGCCGTAACGTTTGGTGAGACCAGAGGCGACGATCACGGGAGTGGTGTCTACCGCTCTCGCCAACGGCCGTATCACCGAGGATGACCTCGATCGTCGCGCCGGTCGCCGCACGATCGAGGTCATACGAGATCCTCAGAGTCGTCAGCGGATACTAGCTTGAGCTGGCGGCGAGCGAAGGTGAGGGCGACGCTGACGATGACGATCAGCGAGAACAGGAAGCCGCTGACGGCGCCTAATGTGGAGGTAAGGACGTGGTCTGGTGCGGCACCGGAGAGGCCGATCAAATCGACGACGAGACCCTTGCCAGGGGTGACGGGGCCGGTGAGTTCGATCTTGAGGATCGTCTCGCCCTCGAATTCGGTGTCGGCGATGCGTCGGGCGTCGTCGAACGGATCGAGCCTACTGACGAAGCGCTCGGGGACGCGCGCCTCGATCTGGTCAGTTGGAAGTGGTGAGGTGACACGGAGGCGGTACATGTCTTGGAGGGCATCGTAGCCGACGGTGTAACTGGTGACGATGGAGTTGAGTCCGGGGCGGATCGGGACTGAGGAGTTCACCGTTCCGCTCTCGAATCTGAAATTGGGGTCATCCGCTTCCATTCCGCCAGCATCGATCGTGCCATCTGGAACGGGGATACGGAGCGTGACTCCATCCTCCCCGCCGACGAAGACCGTGGGCTCGTTGCGGTTGATTTCGTCTTCGCGAATCAAGGTGATGGTGGAGTTGGATCGCTCCAAGGAGACCGCGATGACAGTGGTCGTCTCGATCGAGAGTTCGGGCGCCTCGGTGGTTGTGGAGTAGACCTCGAAGGCGATAGAGGCGCTGGGAGTGGAGTTGTCGAAGCGGACGCTGCTGGGATCAGAGAAATAGCGCACGCCTTGGTAGAACAGGAACGGGACGTAGTTGAATCTTGGATCGGAGTCGACCTCGAAGGTGAATTCGCCGCTGGCATCGGCCTGCTGAGAGACGCTGATTGGGGATTTGGAGTCCTCGAGGATGATGAGCTGCAGCTCGATGCCGTCGGCGAGTGTGTCGCCGGGAGTGGCGAGTCTGACGGTTCCGCTGATGGTGGCCTGCGTCTGCTGGGCAGCGCCGGAATGAGGGGGTGCAAGGCCGCCGAGGATTAGTGCGGTTGTGATGGCCGTGAGGCTGAGCTGACGCAACATCAATTCGAGTGTTTCGTGCGCGCCCTGGAGATGGGGGCAGAGTGCTCTCCGAGCGATCGCAAGAGCTCGGTGACGTCTCGTAGCTCGGGGCCGATCGTGCGGCGACCGGCGCGACGGTCATCCTCGGTGATACGGCCGTTGGCGAGATCAGTGTCAAACTCGCGCAGCTCAGTGAGGAGCATGGCGCGGCGATCACGAAGATTGACCAGTTTGCCGTTCTCAGGTTCCTCATTCTCAGCGTGCGGCCATCCGATATAGAGCGAGGCGCTGAACGCGACGGCGAGCAGCAGGAGGAACTCCATCAGTGGCCGCCGTTGTCGGATTCAGCATGCAACTCAGCATCGAGCCATGCGTCGTCGCCGACGGTCAGTGGTGGTGCTTCGGCAGCGGTGAGTGCCGCACGGTAGGCGCGGCCAGCGGCACGGAGTTTGAAGAGGAAGAACGCGCCGCCGAGGCTCATGAGCAGCAACGACGCCCCGACCCAGCCGAAGAGGAAGAGGTTGAATCCTTCCTTCGGAATGTCGGCAAGGATGCGCTGCCCGTAGCGATTTTGGAAGAAGAAGATAATTTCGTCGGAGTTCCGCCCCACGGCGAGTTGTTCACGAATCTCGCGGCGCATGTCGATGCAGATCGTGATCGCGCAGACATCGAGCCGCTCGTTGGTGCACTGCGGGCAGAGCAACTGCCTCTCGATCGAGAGCGCTTGCTTATCAAGGTTGGGCGGCTCCTGGGCTTGGGCTTCGTTGAGGCCGAAGCCGATGATCACGGATGTGACGAGCAGTATGGCGAAGAGGGCGAACAACGAGGGCCTACGCATGTTGCGCCTCGTCGCGCGATGCCGTGCGGCGCTCGGTGGCCGGGATACGGGCGGGGGCGTAGGCGAGCAGGCCGCCGAGGATGTAGATGAATCCACCGAACCATAGGACATGCATCAGCGGGTTGACGAAGACCTGGATCTCCGCGCCGTTCTCGTCCCACCCCTGCATGAATACGTAGATGTCCCGCCACGGATTACCATCGATTGCGACGATTGCGACGGGCTGACCGGCGAAATTTGTGAAGAATCGCTGGCCAGGATTAAGGACGGTGTTGCCGTCCACGGTGATCTGGGCGAGGACTTCATTTGAGATACCGTTGACTCCAGGATTGCGCTGCAGGAGTCCATCGTAGGCGATGGTATGGCCACCGACCTCGAACGAATCGCCAGGGGCGACGACGGTGCGGACCTGCTCCTGGAAGACGTACGACGAGAGGGCGGAGATCGCGATTAGGGCGACGCCGACGTGGACGAGGTAGCCCCCGTAGCGTCGCTGGTCGCGCTCGAAGAGGCTAGCGGCGGAACTGAGCCAGTTGCGCCCGGTGGCCCGTCGGACGCCGCGTGCACCAATTGCGTACTCGCGGGCAGTGACGAAGATCACGAGTGATGCGGCGCCGATAGTGGCGAGCGCGAAGATATCGTGCATGCCGAATGCGATCAGTATGACGAGCGTGAGGGTTAGCACGATCAGCGGGCTACGCAGCCGCCTGGTCAGCAGGTCGGCGGAGGCGCGGCGCCAGGGGAGGACGGTGCCGAGCGTGATTAGCAGCAGCAGCACGATCCAGAGGGGGCCGGTGACGTCGTTGAAAAAAGGTGGTCCGACGGTGATGCGGGCACCCTCGATCAACTCGGAGAAAACGGGGAAGAGTGTGCCACCGAGGATAGTGAGGGCGATGGCGATGAGAATGTAGGAGTTAAGGATGAGACCGGTTTCGCGCGAGGCGAACGAATCGAAGTCGTGATCCGCCTGGAGTCGCGGCCAGCGCCAGACGAGCAAGACGACGGAGACGGCGACGACGAGGCCGAGCAACGCGAGGAAGTACGGACCGACCTCGGATACAGCGAACGAGTGGACGGAGGCGACTAGACCGCTGCGGACGTTGAAGGTCCCGAAGACGGCGAGCGCCCAAGCGGCGAGGACGAGTGTGAGGTTCCAACCCTTCATCATGCCGCGCCGCTCTTGGATCATTAGCGAGTGGAGAAACGCGGTCATCGGTAGCAACGGGAGGAGGGCGGAGTTCTCTACTGGGTCCCAGCCCCAATAGCCACCCCATCCTAGGACGGTGTAGGCCCACCAGGCACCGAGGAAGTTGCCGACGCTGAGAATGAGGAACGAGAGCAATGCCCAACTTCGGGCGTGGCGCACCCAGGCAGCGTCCAGCCGGCCGGCCAGCAGTGCGGCGGCACCGATAGTGAACGGGACTGCGGTGCTGACGAGGCCAGCGAGCAGCGCAGGGGGGTGGATCAGCATGCCGCGATCGACCAGAAGCGGGTTCAATCCTCGGCCGTCCAGCGGGGTGATCGGGCTAATGCGGAAGGGCGAGGCGAAGAAGACGAGCGCAATCAGGAAGGCGACGAGTAGCAGTCCCATGGTGGCGATGGCGTGCGGCTCCCCCCAAGGGATGCGGCGGAGTGTGGTCAGCGTGAACGCTCCGAGGAAGAGCGACAGCATCCAGGTCCAGTACAGGAGTGAGCCCGGCTGGCCGCTGTAGATGGAAGCCCATTTCATCCATGGCTGCATATCGCGCGATGAGACCGAGGCGACGTGGGCAATCGAGAAATCGTTCGACAGCAGGGCGTATGCGAGGACGAGGACAGACAGCGTGGTGAGCGCGGCCGTGGCGATGATCGCGCGACGGGCAGCGATCAGCGTTCGAGCGGAGCCGACTCGGTGCCCGTACATAGCGGCAACGGTCGCGAAGGCGGAGCTGGCGAGGGCGGTCAGCAGCGCGGACGAGCCGAGGGTTGCGATGACGTTCACGGCAGCTCCTCTGACGCCTCAGCGCGACATGGTCCCGGAGTCAGTCGGGGACGAGGTTCGAACTGGGCGAGTCGGGTGGGGGCGTGTCGGCGAAGAATTCGTTTTCGTGTTTGATGATGACGCTGCTGGCGCTCAGCGTCTCGCCGCCGGCATCAAGCGAACCTTCAACGACGACGAAGGCGCCATCGGTGAAGAGATTGGGGACGATGCCTTCGTAGGCGATGGCGATGCGTGAACCGTCTTCGCCTTCGATAGCGAATGCGACGGGGCGACCGTTCTGCTCGACGATAGTGCCGTAGACGACTCGGCCGCCGACTCGCCAGCGGCTGATGTCGCCATCCTCGATCTGTGCAAGGAACTCATCGGGCTCTACGTAGTAGGAGAAGTCGCCGGCAGCGGACCGCCAAGCGAGCGAGCCGATGGCGATGGTGGAGACGATCAGCAGGAGCAACACCCGATTGCGGTTGCTGGACAGCAGGCCACCGCCGACAGGTTGGCCCGTTGATGTAGCCGTCACGTCCTGCTCCT
>Ga0114999_10009964_pt1 | contig 10334 bp, 13 predicted proteins | sample ArcticOcean_MG_C_3_FD_89820 | JGI IMG/M metagenome (GOLD analysis project Ga0114999, IMG submission 89820) | Marine microbial communities from western Arctic Ocean - ArcticOcean_MG_CB8_126 | ecosystem: Environmental > Aquatic > Marine > Oceanic | place: Arctic Ocean: Canada Basin | collected... | reverse complement strand
TGTGCCACCAAAATTTGCTGTTGATGCTGGAGATATTCTTGCTGAGTGCGGATATAACGACGTGGAAATAGATGCGCTCGTTGCCAGCGGCGCTTTGGTAATGGAAAAAAGGTAATTTGCATCGATGTTGAACGTTAAACGTCGTCGCTTTGTATCACTCGCGTTTGGGGTCGCAATTGGCTGGGCGTCGAAGGGTTGGATGCCTGCTGCGCTGGCAGCCGCTGTTGAAACTGGACAGGCGGCAACCAAACTTGCAGAAATTAGAAAAATTAGAGAGATACATTTATCTGGATTCGAACGTTGCCTGGACGCCCGCGCGATGAGTTGAATGTGCAGGATGCCGTCTACCTTAACGAAGTGATGGAAACTATTGCCCGCGGGGCAATGCACATTCGGTTTGGAGATGCCACATCGCTGCAAATTGGTGCTGAAAGCGCGGTATCGTTGACGAATATGTCTATGGCTTGTTCAAACATTAGAAGATGACATTCAACCTTTCGAAAGGCGTGTTTCGCATTGCCACTGAAAAGATGAGCAAAAATGCGTACCGCATCGCGACTCCCTCCGCGACGATAATGGTTCAGGGCACCGAATTTCTCGCCATAGTGGAAGACAATAGAACTGTCATTGACCTTTATGCAGGTAAGATTGAGATACAGGGGGTAAACGGCGGCAATACAACAGCAGTCGCTATCGTTGCAGGCCAAAGTGTCTTTCTTGGACCCGAGGGCGCTCCACCTGCAGTTGGTGAGGTGTCTCAACCCATGACCCTGCGTTAGCAATCTCATTCAAGGATGCTGATGCTGATGGAGATGAGTTCGCTGTTGAATTTCTTTGAGACGGCCGGTAGTGGCGAAGTTTGCTGTTTGACTTCGACGTCAACTGATCACAAAGTCGTCTTTTGTCAGCGATGGTTCAGCAATTTGTTTGGGCTGGTGAACGGGTTAATTTATAGGTATTTTAAAGTCTTACGTGGAGGCACTGAGAACTAAAATGAAGTTTGTATTCCCATTAAAACAAGTTTCGCTGCCCATAGTCGGTAGTGAAGATCAATTCCCAGTTCGCCGAATTTACTGCGTCGGGCGTAATTACCTGGAACATATACGCGAAACTGCGGGTGCCGATGAGCGCGAACCGCCGTTCTTTTTTCAAAAACCCGCAGATGCAATTCTTGAAAATGGTGGCAAATTTCCTTATCCGCCGATGTCGGACAAAACTCATCATGAAATTGAATTGGTTGTTGCCATCGGTAAAGGCGGCAAGTCGATTGAAGCACAAAATGCACTCGACCACGTCTATGGATACGGTGTCGGGATCGACATGACCCGGCGTGATTTGCAGAGTGATGCTAAAGATTTGCGGCGTCCTTGGGAGGTCGGTAAGGCTTTCGACTACTCTGCACCTTGTTCAGCAATCAGTCCTGCCGGAGATATCGGTCATCCGGACAAAGGCCGCATTTGGTTGGCTGTCAACGGAACCCTCCGACAGGATGGCGATCTCGAGCAACAGATCTGGAACGTTCCTGAATCAATTGCGCATTTAGCGACATTTTTTGAATTGTTACCTGGCGATCTGATTATGACCGGAACACCAGCAGGTGTCGGTTCTGTCCAGGCAGGTGACGAAATTACCGGTGGCATCGTCGGTATCGGCGAAATCAAGATCATAATTGTCTAGTTGGGTTAGTTTGAGTGGAACAGTACGCGTATAAAGTCGATGCAGGCCCGCCTGTATACGAGGTAAACAATGAGAATGCGGCATTCAAATATCGAGGGGCGACGCCCCTTTGTTCTGTTGAGAGATCCTATGTCATCAATTGAGTCGATAAGTTCTATATCAGCGTGCCAATTAATTTCTAAGCATCCCAAACTTACGAACGCCCAACGTTACAGGCGCAATGCGACATGAAACTGACCCGTGACGAACTGATTGACCGAATCGCTGAAACCAGCCGACGAAGCCCTGAATTATTGGCCCACAAGTCCTCTGGTCCAGAGACGGACGCTAAGCAGGCACAAATTTTTGCTGTAGCAATTGTCAGGCATCTCGAAGTGCAGGCATCCGCCGATTTGGACCGAGCCGATCTGATTAAAAAAATTGCGCACGCCAGTAATCGAAACCGGAAGTTGGTGGTCCGAAAAGTGGCTGACCCTTCGGTCGACGCCACACACATGAAAATGTTTGCATCCGCAATTGTCAGACATCTTTAGCAAAGTGATGCCATTTTGTCTAAGTAGTGTGGTGAGCTAAATCGCTGCTTTCAAGAATTTTAATCGCAAATAGCGCTCTGCGTTGAATTGATAAAGGGGGAGGGGAATTGTCAACTCCTGACGTTTCGGCGAGTGGACGGCGTGCTGCGCCGCTTGCACTCCTGTCAAATCGGGATTTCCGAAACGTTTGGCTTGCTGGTGCCATGGCCAGTACGGTGCGCTGGCTGGATATCTTAGCGATCAGCGTCTACGTACTTGCTGTCTCGGACTCAGCCTTCCTTGTCGCACTGATGTTTTTCTTGCGCATGATGCCATTGTTTCTGTTTGGTGCGCTTGCTGGTGCTGTTGCAGAGACCATGGACCGGCGGAAGCTGTTGGTCGTTAGCCTTTCGATTATTGCTTCCATATACGCTGGCCTTTCTGGATTAGCATGGTTCGGACTGCTCGAACTTTGGCACCTTGGTATTGGCGTATTTATTGGTGGCCTGATATGGGCCTTAGAACTTTCAGTTCGCCGCACGATGATAGCAGAGATTGCCGGTATGGATCATATCGGCGCGGCGATGGGATTAGACGCATCAACCAATAGCTTCACGCGCATGCTGGGGCCCTTCGCTGGGGGCTTTATCTTCGAACTAACAGGTCTTTATGGTGCCTTATCTGTCGGCGCAGTGCTCTATGCGTGCGCAGCTGTCCTTTTGTACTTCATTGACTACGGACGTGCAGGCGATGGTCACGATCATCCGCCGGTATTTGCCTCGATTGCTGAAGGGTTTCGTTTCGTGCGCAGCAGCCGGATTATTGCCGGAACTTTAGTCGTGACGATCATTTTCAATCTTTTTGGATTTTCGTTTATGTCCATGGTGCCAGTAATTGCAAAAGAGGAACTCGGATTGTCGCCATTTCCCACAGGCATTCTCATGTCAGCTGAGGGATTTGGTGCATTTATCGGCTGTCTTTTGATTGCATTTTTTGCCCATCCCAGGCGTTTTCAGCAAATGTATGTAGGCGGTGCGAGCATGTATCTTTGCTGCATCTTTATATTTGCGCTGTCGTCACATTTTGCGCTCTCGTTCCTGGCGTTATGGCTCGCGGGATTCGGTGTAGCTGGTTTTGCTGCGATGCAGTCGGCCCTGATTATTTCCAACACACCACCCGAAATACGAACACGGGTGATGGGAGTGCTGTCTATGTGCATCGGTTTTGCGCCCGTTGGCATTCTCTTTGTAGGTGCATTGGCCAAACAATTGGGTCCAGTCCCTGGTGTGCTCGTCTTGTCGAGCACCGGTATGCTCGCGATGATCGGAACAATGTTTATTTGGCCGGAAATGCTGCGGCCACGAGAGGTCTGAAACTCAGAATATCCGTAAGATTATTAGTCCGAGGGAGAGTTCCCTTAGTTCAGTCGCCCAAAAAATGTCATTCGTGCTGATTCTGACAAGGCAATACCAGGCTCTGAGTTATAGGCCAGGACGGCCAACATTCGTGTGCGTGAGCCCTCGACTGGCGCAACCCTATGGATTGCATTTTGGCCGCGGAACAGGATGATTGCGCCAGCATCCATATTCAGTTGTTCCGGCTTTATCGCTCCATCTAAGACCTTTTCAACACCGTTGAAGTTCATCTCGTCATTTTCGGCGTCACGCATCCCACCGACATATTCAAATTTGCCACCTTCTTCCGGTTCCTGAATCATCAAAGTGATGGCAAATGATGAATTATCGAAATGCCATCCGAGTTCTTGACCAGGTTCTGCATAGTGAAGGTTTATAGACGCCAAAGGGTCGGCATATTCATAGAGGGATGATTCATCAAGGACGCTGCAAAGGAATGCTCGAAACTCTTCGGAATCATAAAGTGCTTGCAGCGGAGAATCAGCCGGAATTACGTCGTCGGTTATGCATCCCTTCGATGAAATCACCGTACGGTTGCGCGGGTGATCCTTTGGGAAGGCAACATCCAGCGGCGTCAGATAGACATTGTGCTCCTGATGGCAGAAAAACGCACGATGCTTACCATCGTCACCCTCATGTTTGATTGCTGCAACACATTCTGGTTTGAGAAAGTGCCGCATGACCAAGACACCTGTCTGGTTCAACGTCTCACGGCAGGACGTGCGGAAGCTCTGGTCAGCCAACGGATAGCTCTTCACGTCGACAATATTTTCGATTTCCATCCGTCAATTACTCCTTGAACCCGATTGGTCAGAATTTACGCGAGTTCTCTACCTTTAGAGTAAGGCCATTGACCGTATTTAGTGAAGTGTTGAGGTTTTTTTCTTTATACAGCGTCACGCCATGTTTTCTGAATATCTACGTTTACATGCCGTAAGAATTAGGGCGTACAGAACAGAAAGTCGGGGTTTATTACTGGCGGGAGCACTTAATGGGGATTCTGAACTTTCTCTTTGGCTTTCATGGAAAGATCAGTCGCGGAAGCTGGTAGCTGGGAATGGTGATAATAGCGATTGTCAGTATGACATTGTCTTTTTTGGCAGTGCTCCTTCAAAGCGAAACATTGGTTTTCGTGCCTGCTATCGCCACGTTGTGGCCTTGGCTCGCCATCAGTGCGAAACGATGGCATGACCGAGGCAAATCGAGACTGTGGTCGCTTATCACTCTTATTCCAATTATTGGTGGGCTGGGGATGTTGGTGGAATGCGGTTTTTTGCGCGGAAAGAGAGCTCGCAACGCATTTGGTTCCTAAATTCAGAGCCAATGGGGTGCGGTTCAGGATTGCTTCAACTCATTCTGGTGGTAGCGATGCAACCAGCTTGCGGAATTCGGATTCTGAGAATGCCGTGAGCATCGTAAATCTTATGCTCCCGCGGGAGCTGCGGGCCAACGCAAACTGTGCTGCGGCCTTGTCATCCGGAAAATCCGCGACGAAGACGCCGTCATATGCCCCAATGGTTAGATACCAATGCCTAAATTTCCCCCCAAATTGCTTGGCGGCTTTCTTTCCACTACTCATTCGTGCAGGTGCGTCTCGTATGCCGCGCATGCCTTGATCAGTCAGCTTCGAAAGAAAAACATAAGTTTGCACAATTACCTCCCAAAATTTTGACGGCAATATGAATACAATTGAATTTACGCAGCTAACGATCTTATAAGCGCAATGCCAATGGGAAAAAGATCGTCGCAGAGGTTAAAGGTGGGCACTCGTCAGTTAGATTAGTCTCCGGAAGTACCTCGCAGAAATGCGGGGACGTGGTCACCGAGGCCAACTGGCGTCTCTTCTCGTAGCTCAACTGCTTTTGCCGCATGTATCGGCGCCGTTTTCTCTGGGGCTTTCGGTGCGGCGGCCTTTTCCTGACGCCGTCCACCGCGCCCTCGCTGAGATGCTTTTCGCGTTTGGGCTTTGTCTTCGTTCTGACTGGCAACGGGTGTGATTTTTTCGATACTGGTTGGCACGTTAACGCTACCACCCACAGTAATCTTTGGAATTTCGTTGCCAATCAAACGTTCGATAGACGCTATATGGCGAGCATCTTCAGGCACAGCAATCATCAGTGCATGTCCTTCTCGACCTGCACGACCTGTGCGACCAATGCGATGCACGTAGTCCTCCGCATGGGTTGGCACGTCGAAGTTAAAGACGTGGCTCATGCCTTGAACATCGAGCCCACGCGCAGCAACATCTGAGCAAATCAATAAAGATATTTTTCCGGCCTTAAAGTTCTCAAGTGTATCGGAGCGTTGATATTGGTCCATATCGCCGTGAAGTTCACCAACGTTGAAGCCGTGCCGTTTTAGCGAACGATGTAAGACGCCAATGTCACGTTTGCGATTGCAGAATATAAGGGCGTTAGTGACGTTTTCCTGCTTCAGGAGGGCCAATAACACATCGCGCTTATCCTTTGGATCAACCGTGATGTAACCTTGAATCACTGTCGCCGCAGTAGTCGCTGGTGGATCAACTGAGATTTCTTTGGGATTGCTCAGAAATTTTTTGGCCAATCGCCGAATTTCAGATGGCATCGTCGCAGAATAAAAGAGCGTCTGCCGATTCGATGGGAGGAGCGAGACGATACGTTCAACGTCAGGCATAAATCCCATGTCCAACATTCTGTCAGCCTCATCGATTACCAAAATTCGTACATCGGACAATAGAACTTTACCGCGCTCCACATGGTCCAGCAGTCGTCCCGGAGTGGCAATGAGGACATCGACACCTCGATCAATTTCTTTTTCCTGGTCGGAAAAAGAAGTGCCCCCGATCAAAAGGGCTTTGGAGAGCTTGTTGTACTTTCCATAGGTTTTAAAGTTTTCTGCAACTTGTGCGGCGAGCTCGCGGGTTGGCTCAACAATGAGTGAACGCGGCATTCGCGCACGCGCTCGTCCGTGCGAAAGAATATCGATCATCGGCAGCGTGAAAGATGCAGTCTTTCCGGTTCCGGTTTGCGCACAACCCAGAATATCCCGGTTCATAAAGACATACGGAATCCCACGCTCCTGAATGGGAGTCGGAATTTCGTATCCTGCGTCGTTAACGGCGCGCAGTACAGGCTCACTGAGCCCAAGGTTGGCGAATGTCATATTGTATTAATTGATGGGTTTATTAGTTTTGAGAGCATCCTAGCTCAGTCGGGTCGCCGCGGATCATATGGTGCTTTGCATCCCTGTCAATCGATTTGCGTACTTTTGCGCTCCATGAATATTTCTATGTAGTTGGATTAGCATGCAAAAAATAACTATTTGAACAACAAATTGACTCGTCAGAATCCTGAACGTTAACTAATTTCCTTAAACAAAACTCGGGTCAACGCTCTTAGCGATTTCCCGCCTGTCCGTGTCGACGAATCGGGGGCAGTGTAGCGACTTCGACTGCCTGTGGTACAAGCGTTTGAAACGAAGAGCTTTGAACACTTGCGACGTCACTAGCAGTCGCGATGGCCTAACCTATCGCTTTTGTTTCGCTGCATATTGCGACGAGAAGATTGATTTTTCCTTTGTCAGAAATCGTCGTATTGACACTTTTCCCGTCACATAACTTCCATGATGACATTGACCGCGGTGCGTTGAACGCAAGAACGGCATAGAGCTTAGTTAACGATGCCGCATTATTATGTACTGTGAATTCGATCAATGGATGACGCAGCAGTGTTTGTTCAGCACTTGCTGCAGCTTGGTTGAAGGCTGCTTTCGACCCGCCAAACGGATTGCCATGGATGACCCTCGGTATTTGCCCACTAGTATAATTTGTATAACGCGCGGCACTTTGGCTTTTGAGCAAGGTCACACCACTGGTGCACCCAAAAAGCAACATAGACGCCAATAGCAGTAGAATCGGCTTTCTGATTTGGTTGCCTCCGGCGTCGTAAATTGGAGAATTACGCAGACACGAGTTTAGGAGCAGAGTAGAGCCGATTGCTTGCATTCATTGTTATGATGGGGATTGCGTGCCGGGAACATGTTGAACATGACCTGCGTGATTAATGCGCGAAAGTTTGGATCGTCGGCGCTCAAGCCGCGTACCGTTGTCCCCTTATTTCCGTAAGTGATTTGTTCCCCCTGCAAAGGGCCGCCAATTGAACAAGTCGATTGCCTTTTTCCGGAACTGAACGAAGCGTCGCTTCGGGATTACAAGCTGTGGTCCCGCTGATGTTAACCGGCGGATAGAAGTACATGACAACACGATAGAGCCATCGCTGTGGATCGTCGATTTTGGTAGAGAACTCGACTGCGATACCGCGATTTTTGCGGTACATTGCATCGGTTGCCGCGCGGTCAAATTCCGCTTTGTTGGCGGAAAATGGGTTGCCAACCACGGCTGTCGGCATTCCTCCCTTGTCGGCGGCGTAACTGAGCTCCGAACCATAATAGGAGTAGCCGATATAGTTGTGAGCCTGGACAACCCCGCCTGATGAGGCGCCACAGGCACTTAGCAACAGCCCAACCGTTAATGCTAGCAGTCCGCGTACAGACATTGGTGCCTCCGTTCGAATCGACCGATTTAATACTTAAATGTGAACTGCTAACGGTCTTGCAAGGGCTACTCGAGCGCACCTCGCTCCAATGTGATCGTGTGGGCGAGACGCAAGGCTTGCTGCCGTGGCATGGCGAAGATAATGCGTGGATCATAGCGTACTTGCACGAGCATGCGGTCATTTTTAGTGAGTTCAAAATACTGACTGTGATCATTGAAGATTGATGCCTCGACGATGGCACTGTCGTTTGGCAATCCCAAAATCTGTGTGAGCTCTTCAATAACGCAGGCGCGCATGAAGTCTTTTGAATGCTCCGCAGGAAAGACGGCTATTGCAGCGCGAATTTCGTCTCGACGCGTGAAGAATTTTGAAAAGCAGGTCGATGATTTGACGATCGCCGCAACTCGCGCTGGATCGTCGTCGAAGTATTTCGTAACGGCGCCGGAAATTTTATCACGCGGCAGATAAAACAGAATGACATTCGTCTTTTTCTGATCAAAGTTGCGAGGAAGGAGCTTTTTGCGCGCAAGTGAGGGCGAATATTAGAGTTCAATTCGATGGTTCGTGAGTTTCTGAAGGTCCTAGATTTGCTGTAGCACGAAAAGTTCAAAGTATTCCGGGAATTTGCCTTGCAAACCGATACGGATTGGATCCACCTCTGGCAAAGCGCTGGCGAGTGAATTCGTTGCCGAAGGCGACAATGTCGAAATACCGAACGAGCGTCTTAACATCGGCAAGCTGATTTGAACTCTGGGCGTGGATGGGACCAGCAGCCAACAGCGGCGAAGCCGCAATAATCGCGAAAAAAATCTCGAATACGCAGCGCTAAATGTCTAGACCGCGTACGAATTTTGCATTTTCCTGAATAAATTTGAGGCGCAACTCAGGTTTGCGGCCCATCAGGCTTTCGACAAGATCAGATGTACGGCGCGCCTCTGCTCGACTCTCTTCCTTGTGACGGTCAGGAACCCCGACTCTGAGCAACGTTCGCTTGTTGGGATCCATCGTTGTGTCCCGAAGCTGTCTTGAGGGCATCTCGCCGAGACCTTTGAACCTGCTGACGTCGACGCGGGCTCCCTTTTTGAATGTTTTTAGAAGTTCGTCTCGGTGTTTGTCGTCGCGTGCATAGAGAGCTGTGCCGCCTTGCACAAGACGATAAAGCGGTGGCAGAGCTAGAAACAGATGACCTTTCTCAATCAGGCCTGGAATTTCGCGATAAAAGTATGTCATGAGCAGTGACGCAATATGGGCACCATCAACATCCGCATCGGTCATAATGACAACACGTTCATACCGTAGCTTGTTGTCGTCGAAATCGCTCCGCGTACCGCAACCAAGTGCTTGGACAAGATCGCGCAGTTCCTGATTTTGTGCGAGTTTGTCAGCAGTTGCGCTGGCAACGTTGAGAATCTTTCCTCGCAGTGGCAAAACCGCCTGCGTTTCCCGATCACGCGCTTGTTTTGCGGAGCCGCCTGCTGAATCCCCTTCAACAATGAAAAGTTCGGTTCCCTCTGCCGATGTCCGTGTGCAATCAGAGAGTTTTCCGGGCAATCGCAATTTGCGCGTTGCCGTCTTACGGGCAAGGTCCTTTGCAGATCGCCGGCGGAGGCGCTCATCGGCGCGCTCCAGCATACGCTCCATCAATGCACCGGCACTCGTCGGGTCTCCGCTGAGCCAGAGTTCGAAATGATCTTTGACGGCATTCTCGACGAGTTTGGCGGCTGCTGGCGATGATAGCCGTTCCTTAGTTTGGCCCTGAAAATGCGGATCGCGGACAAAAACTGAAAGGAGGGCGCCAGCGCCACCAAGAATATCTTCACCGGTGACCTGAGATACCTTACGCACGCCGCTCATCTCGCCATACGCTTTGAGGCCGCGGGCAAGCGCTGTTCGAAATGCAGTTTCGTGGCTGCCGCCTTGAATAGTCGGAACCGTATTGCAGTAGGAACTAACGAAGCCATCTTCGTCGATCGGCCATGTCACCGCCCATTCAACACCACCTACTCCGTCCGGTGCCTGTACTTGTCCAGCGAACTGGTGTGGTGTTAGCGTTGCTCTGTCGGCAACAGTCGCTGCAAGAAAGTCGCCAAGCCCACCTGGAAAATGGAGCGTTGCCTCCTTTGGGGTTTGATCTGAATCATTCAGTTGCTTGGGATCGCACAACCACCGTATTTCGACGCCCCTGTACAAATAGG
>Ga0114999_10009963_pt1 | contig 10335 bp, 9 predicted proteins | sample ArcticOcean_MG_C_3_FD_89820 | JGI IMG/M metagenome (GOLD analysis project Ga0114999, IMG submission 89820) | Marine microbial communities from western Arctic Ocean - ArcticOcean_MG_CB8_126 | ecosystem: Environmental > Aquatic > Marine > Oceanic | place: Arctic Ocean: Canada Basin | collected... | reverse complement strand
ACACATGCATTCGCAATATCATCAACATGAATAACCTCTCTTTTTGCTTTTCCATTGCCCCACAACAGGAGTACATTTTTTTTACCATCTTTTAATTTATCAATTTTTTTAATTAGTGCTGGAAAAAAGTGTGAGTTTAATTTGTCATAGTTGTCATTAGGTCCAAATGTATTTGTTGGCATTAAGCACTTATAGTTAGTTCTATACTGTGCATTATAACTTTCACACATTTTAATACCGGCAATTTTTGCTAAAGCATAAGCGTCATTTGTTGGTTCAAGCTCACCAGTTAATAAATAACTTTCTTTTATAGGCTGTTTACAGTTTTTTGGATAAATACAACTTGAGCCTAAAAATATTAAATTTTTAATACCTGATAAATAGGCCCCATTTATAACATTAGATTGGATTGCAAGGTTTTCATATAGATAATCTGCTTTATACCTATTATTTGAATATATTCCTCCTACTTTTGCAGCTGCTAAAAAAATAAAATTTGGTTTATTTTTTTTTAAAAATCTAAGAACATTTAATTGATTAGTAAGGTCTAAATTTTTTTTTTTGGCTGTTATAATATTTTTATAGCCTTTTATTTTAAGCTCTCTTACTATTGCACTTCCAACCAGCCCATTATGTCCAGCTACATAAATTTTAGAATTTGAATGGATCACTAAGATAAATTTTTTAACTCAAAATTTACCATTTCTTTTACTAGATTGGTAATATTATATTTGAGTTTCCATTTTAATTCTTTTCTTGCTTTACTTGAATCTCCCAGCAATGTATCAACTTCAAGAGGTCTAAAATATTCTTTATCACACTCTATAATGCAATTACCTTTATCATCATAGCATTTTTCATTAATCCCCTTACCTTTCCAACGGTATTTTATATTAAGTTCCTTTAATGATAAATTAATAAATTCTTTAACTGAATATTGTTTGCCAGTAGAAATTACATAATCCTTAGGTTTTTTATTTTGTAGCATTTTCCACATTGCCTCAACATAGTCTTTAGCATGACCCCAGTCTCTTTTTGCATCCAAATTTCCTAAAAATAATTTTTTTTGTTTACCTAATTTTATTCGGCATAAACCCATAACTATTTTTTTAGTAACAAAAGTTTCACCTCTAGCTGGACTTTCGTGGTTAAATAAAATTCCATTACAAGCAAAAATTTTATATGCCTCTCTATAGTTAACAGTTATCAAATGGGCATAAACCTTTGCAACACCGTATGGGCTTCTTGGATAAAAAGGAGTTTTTTCAGTTTGAGGTATTTCAACAACTTTACCAAACATTTCTGAGGTACCCGCTTGATAAAATTTTGTTTTATTTTTTAAACCATGAAATTTAATCGCTTCTAAAATCCTTAGAGCCCCAATTCCATCAGCATTAGCAGTATACTCCGGGACCTCAAATGAAACTGCAACATGTGATTGCGCAGCTAAATTATAAATTTCATCAGGTTGAATATTTTTGATTAAAGATGAAACAGAAATAGCATCAGTAATATCTCCGTAGTGTAAAATAAATTTTCTATTTTTTTCATGTGGATCCTGATAAAGATGATCTATTCTACCAGTATTAAATGAAGAAGATCTTCTTTTAACCCCATGAACAATATAGTTTTTTTTGAGCAGAAGCTCAGCAAGATAGGAGCCATCTTGCCCCGTAACTCCAAATATTAAAGCTATTTTATTTTTCATATTTTAGTAAAAAAATATTTACTTATTTTTAGACATTCATTTTTAAGATCATTCACATCATTTTTAATTATAATTTTATTCATAAGTTTCTTATTATTTAAAGTAAAGTTATCATTATTGAAACTATTTTGTGGATTAAGAATATTTATTTTATTAGAATTATAAAAGTTTAACCAAGAAACAAGCCGATTTATATAAATTTTTTTCCCCAAAGAGACATTATACGGTCCAAAAGAATTTTTTTTTATTAATTCAAAAACAATTTGATTAAATTTTTTAATAGAAATAAAATCTTTGTATATTTTTTTATTTTTGTAAACAAATCCACGTTTTGCCATTTCAAAAAAAATATCAGAAAACGTTTTGTGGAGCTTTCTTTTATTTTTATTTGGTGAGCCAATAATATTTGAAATTCTCAAGATTAAAACCCTATTGATTAGAATCTTTCCTACTGAAATTTCTGATATTAGTTTATTTTTTGAATAATTACATTTTGGTTTTTTCTTATCTAATTCTCTAATGTTGAATTTAGCTTGATAAATTTTTCTAGTACTTAGCATAACTAATTTTGGTTTTAAATGTCTAATTTTCTTTGCTATTATTAGATCATTATCGTTTCTAATTTGATATTTATTTTCAATAAATTTTTTATTCGATGAACAGTTAATAATAATATCAAACTTATTAATATTTTTTTTGTTATTATTTAGAAAACTTTCAAAGCTAAGAGGGTAAACTCTTAATTTTTTATTTATAAAAAATTTAAATAAATTACTGCCTATAAAACCATTTTGGCCAATAATTAATATTTTTTTATTCATTTTATAAAGAAATTAATAAAACTTGTTAATACATAATCTAAATTTTTTACATGTTTTAGATTATTTTTTAAAAAAAAATATTCAACATAATTGTGCGCTTGTTTTCGTCTTTTCCACCAAGCAAATGATAAAAATTTAAAATTCATCGAAATCATTTCTGGAGATTGTCTATAATAAGTAAGATTTTTATCTAAAATACAAAAATTTTTTTTAATATATTTTAAATATAAACCTATCCTAAAATCCATCCATATATCTGGAAATAAATTAAAATTTATTTTATTAATTATTTTTTTAAATTCTTCTCTTCTCATTACAATACAACTTTGCGGTGGAATATAAGGCCAATAATTAGAAATAAAATTTTTTTTATTTTTGATAAATTTTAATTTCTTTTCATATTTAATAATTGGTAGATCAAATAGTGAAGACATTTTTTTATTTTTCAAAAATATATTAATTACAGTTTTTATCTTATCTTTTTTAAATAAATCATCGCTATCTAACAAAAATATGACTTTGCCCTTACTTTTTTTAAAAGCCCTGTAATAAGCATTTATTTGGTTATAAGAACCATATTTGCCTCTTTTTTTGTGCTTTATAATTTTAATATTTTTATATCTACTTATGCTTTTAATGGAATTATCTGATGAAAAGTCATCGTGAATTATTATTTCAATGTTTTGATAAGTCTGTTTTTTTATAGACTCAATACATTCAGATAAATACTTTTGATTATTATAATTAGCAATTAAAACTGATACTTTAATGTCTTTCAATTTGCCAACTCTTTTCTTTCATAAATATACTCAAATGTTTTTCTAAATGGCATTCTTGATTTGTAAATTTTCTTAAAATGATTTTTAGTAAGCAGCCTATTAATATCAGTAAATGTATAACCTTTTTTAATCATATTATCATAATGATGCTCAAACATAATGATATCAACTAATTGAATTTTATTTTCTAAACCTAATAATACTTCAAATTCATATCCTTCAGTATCTATCTTTAAAAAATCAATTTTTTCTATATTATTCTTTTTTATATAATCGTTTAACCTAGAAATTTTTATTTGAATCTCTTTATATACCAACTTCTTATTTAAAAAATTAAGTAATCTAAATTTTCTTTTATAATATTTGGATTCTACATCTATGTTTTTAATTGTAGATGATGAACTTTCATTGAATTGTTTGAATTTGACAGTTTTATCTTCTGCCCCAAGACCTATATTTTCTAAAATTATGTCTGTATTATTATAACCTTGTTTATTTTTTTCTATTTTTTTTTTTAAAAATTGAAAATTTACAGGACTTGCTTCAAATGAAATAATTTTTTTTATTATAAAATTTTTGGAAAACAATTCAATTGACTCACCTTTGTGTGCACCTACATCGAGCAAGAGTTTAAATTCATTATACTTATTTTTTTTTAAAAATTTAATCCACTTTTTTTGGTAAATCGCATCACAAAAATTGAGAGCAATTAATATTATTTTTTGAATCATTGATTTATAAATATAATTTTACCCATTACTTTTTTTATTTTAACATTTGTCTCACACTCAATTTTTGAAGTTTTGCAGTAATTATATTGTTCTAACAATTTATCCATTTTTTTTTGTATTCTAAAGTGCTTATCATCAACAAAATAAAAAGTTTGTGTAATTGGTTTGTAGCCATAAAATTCCACTTCCTTGATTATTCTATTGATATTTCTAGATAAGAAAATGATTATTGTTATAGAAACTAACACAATAGTAATCCTTGCATATTTTTTTATGTCTACTTGTGATGAACTAAGTTTTATAGATATTGGAATAAATAATAATAAAGCTAAAATATGATAGCCACCATATCTTAGGGCTGGGTGATTATAAAACCATTCCACACCTAAAATAAAAATTAATAAGTAAATCAAATACACATAATTATCTATTTTAATTATTTTTTTATTAAAAAAACTACCCTTAAAGAAAAATAAAAATACACCAATTAAAAAAGTAATGCCCAATATAAAATCACTCACTTTATTGAAAAAATAAATATCAATCCAATTTGTCACCCAATTAAAACCTTGAATATATTCTTCGGGATTTTCTATTAAGAAATTTGGGGCGGCACCACCCTTTGACCACAATTCATACCAATCATTCATTCTCTGAACTTCCGCCAATGCTATACTCCAACTCACATTATCTAAACACGTAAAGCTTAATGGATACAATACACAGCCTGTATTTATAAAATATGTAAATAAAACAAAAAATAATAAAACTAAAAATAGCGCACAATATTTATTAAAAAATAATACAGAAAAAGTTTGAATATAATTTTTATTTTTTTTTGAAATATGTAAAAATAAAGGAATAATAAACACTATGTAGAGAATATAAAAAGCTTTAAAGGAGATAATTAATGCACCAAGTAAATATATATAAAATATATTAGGTTTTTTAATAATTCTTAAATTAATAATATTCAATAATTCAATTATAAATAAAAATATCACTATCATTGCGGCACGATCTGTTCCGTATTCGGCCAGCCTATAAAAAAATATATTTATAAACATAAATGATAATAAACTTAAAAAATGAATAAAATTTAATTGTTTATCTTTAATTGATAAAAATTTAAAATAATTGTGAATTTTTTTTAAAAGAATAATATTTGCAAACCCTAAAATAAATATAGAAAAAAAATTTAATAAATAAAATTTTGCATAAGGTAAATGAAATAAGGAATTTATATAAAATATCGATGACGGAGTCCGAAAACCATGATTGAATTGTCCAACACCTATATATAAACTTTGCTGTGTAAGATAGTATGTATAAGGAAAATGATAATAAGGAAAATCATCATGGTTTTTAAATTGAAACAAGGCACAAAATAGAAAAATAAAAACTATAAAAGAAAAAATAATTTCACTTTTATATTCAGAATATTTATGCTTTATTAAGTAAATAAATAAAATTAATCCAATAAAATGAATTGCCAGATTGTGAAACTCGGTATGGGCAATAAAAAAATTGCTAAAATAGGAATAAATAATTAATATATAAATTCCAAACAACCCAACATAGCCAAAATTAATAAAATCTAATTTAACCTTTAATATTTTTAAAAAAAACAGACCATAACCAACTATTGAAACAAGAATTAGTATGTAATAAAAAGTAAATATAACAAAATTGTACATTATTTTAATTGATATTTTATTGATATATAGAGTTAACCTTATAAAATTTTAATTTGCTTTTGTCTAAATATTTAATTTTAAAATGAACGAACTAACTTTAATAATACCTGCAAAAAAAGAGGTCGAAAGCCTTCCAATTGTCTTAAATGAATTAAAAAAATATAACTACAAAATTGACATTATTTTGCATGCCACTGACTTAGAGACAATTCAAGCAATTAAAAACTATGATGTTAATATAGTTTATCAAAAAAATTTAGGGTACGGTGATGCGTTAATTCATGGAATCAAACAGTGTAAAACAAAATATTTTTGCATTTTTAATGCTGATGGCTCTTTTAACCCTTCTGAAATAAAAAAAATGTATGACTCTTTACAAGCTAAAAAATTAGATTTTATATTTGCATCTAGATACCAGGATAATTCAGGTAGTTTAGACGATACAATAATAACATTAATAGGCAATTATATATTCACCTATATCGGTAAAATATTTTTTGGACTTAATCTTAGCGATATTTTATACACTTTTTTAATTGGTGAAACTAAACAAGCAAATATGTTAAATCTGACACAAAAAAACTTTTGTTTTTGCGTTGAATTACCAATAAAAGCAAAAAAAATGAAAATGAAATTTGGGTCTGCAGATTCTTATGAAAGAAAAAGAATTGCTGGAGAAAAAAAAGTTAATGCTTTTAAAGACGGATTTTTAATTTTAAAATACATGATAAGGTTATTCTTTATTAGGGCTTAGGTCTTTATTTTTTATAGACAACAATTTTTTATACAAAAATGTATAAATAATTATATTAAATATTATTATTAATACTTGAGTTATTGTGTGATTGTAAAACTGAGTGGCAATTACAATGCATATTAAATTATAAAAATTAATTATTGTACCTGTAAGTGTATTTAAGTAAACACTATTAATATTAAAAGCTTTTTTCAAATGAAAAAAAATAATTTGATGTAAGTGGTTAGTGTCAGGATCGAGTGGCGATTTTGAGAAATTTCTTTTTCTCAAAATTGAAAATAAATTTTCATAAGCTGGATACCAAAGCAAACAAACTACAAAATATGGAGAAATATTATTATTAATTTGATAAGTATTTATCAAGCATAAAGCAAATAATAAGCCTAAAAAATATGACCCACCATCACCTAAATAAAGTTTATTAAAAAAATTTAATATAAAAAGAGCAAGTAAAACAGGTATTAAATTATAAAAATTTATAATCTGACTTACCACTACACCATTTAAATCAAGATAGTAAAGGCTTGAAGAAATAATTAAACAATAACCAATAAGAGATGTATTTACTCCGTCTATAAAATTAAAACCATTAATCACAATTAGAATACAAAATAATGTAAAAAATATTTTAAATATATTATTGGTAAGTAATTGATCTAAAAAAACTATTTTAGTTGCAGTCACTGTAATTGAAGAAAAATATATAACAACTAGCACAAATAAAGTTTGAATAATAAATCTTAATTTTGGAGAATTAATTGTTTTTATGTCGGATAGAAAGCCTATACAAAAAATGAAAAAAACATAAGTAAAGTTCATTAGATTAAGATAATAATATGATGTAAGAATTAAAATTAAGCCACCTGAAAGTGGTATATTTCTAGAAGATATAAATTTTTGGTGATTATCACCTTTAAAATTTAAAAGTAATTTTTTTTTAACAAGTATACCATTTATGACTAGGGTTAAAAATATAATTGAAATAAATAATATTATATTCATCTATTTTTAAAATTTTTCAAAAAATAATTAAACGATAGTATTAATAAATAAATAATTGATTTTATTGGGTTAAAGTTCATATATTTTCTATAAACATAATAACCATCTTTCATTTTCTGAAAGTCAGATGAAGAAAGAGAGTTTTTTAACTTTCTCCATTTTGTAAAATTTTTTTTTAAAGCAAAGATTCTATCATTATTTAATGTGATTTTTAACCAAAGCACATAATCTTCTTTAGTTTTTATATTAGCAAAATTAATTTTTTTTGTTATTAATTTTCTATGAAGTATTACTGTAGATAAGCCAACGTCACAAGAATTTAAGAGCTGTCTATGATTCATATCTAGTGCTTTTCTACTTCCTATTATTTTATTTGTGGAGTTAATAATATAATAAGAAGTATGTGAAATTTTTATCTTTTTTTTATTCATAAATGAAATCTGTTTATGCAGTTTATTTTTGTGCCAGTAATCGTCAGCATCTAGAAAAGCTATAAATTTACCCTTGCTTAATTCAATTCCTTTATTTCTAGATTTTCCGGCACCTATATTTTTTTTGTTAACAATAATTTTAACTCTTTTATCTTTTTTTGTAATTTTTTTAATGAAAAGTAAATCACTATAGTTTTTATCATCATAAATAATTATTAATTCAAAATTGCTATATGTTTGCTGTAAAACTGAATTAATAGTCTGGCTGATAAATTTCTTTTTTTTATAGTAGGGTGTGATAACACTAACTAAATCCATAAATTTGAGTTTATTATAAATTTATAGTTAGTAAATATAAATGAAAAAAAAATTAATTCTTTTTATGCCTACAATTGATATCGGAGGAGTTGAAAAAAATTTTTTCTTAATATCAAATTATTTGTCAACAAAATTAGAGAATATTTCAGTCATAACAACCTCATTTACCCAAAAAAAACAATTTTCAAAAAAAATTAATTTTATATCCCTTCAAAATAAATTTTATGATAAATTATCAAGAAGACTAAAATTTTTATTAGCACTATTCTTATTGTTAGCGGAATTAATTAAAAACACCAATTGTATAGTTTTTAGTTTTCAGGCAAATATTTATTGTATTTATTTATGTAAGTTAATGAATACAAAAATAATAGTTAGATCCAATAGTTCACCAACTGGTTGGTCTAAAAACATTATAAAAAAAATAATTTATAAAAATGCTCTATCTATTGCGGATAAAGTTATAGTAAATAGTCATGAATTTAAAAAATTAATTAAGAGTAAATTTAATGTTAATTCAGTTTGTATTTACAATCCTCTTAATAAGAATGAAATTATTAAAAAAAGTAAAACAAAAATTAATCTAAATTTTTTCCGAAAAAATACTCTAAATTTTGTTAATGTTGCAAGATTTGAAGATCAGAAAGATCATAGAACCTTATTAAAAGCTTTTTGGAAATTAAAAAATAAGATTGATTATAGATTGCTGTTAGTTGGCTCAGGCAGTAAAGAAAAATTTATTAAAGATTTTATTCAATCAAAAAAATTAACAAATAAAATAAAAATAATCAAAAACATAAGTAATCCATTTCCTTATATCTTAAAATCTAAATATTTTATTTTAGCCTCTAAATATGAAGGGTTACCAAATGTATTATTGGAAGCCATTACGTTAAAAAAATATATTATTTCAAGTGATTGCCCTACTGGTCCTAAAGAAATACTGGATAATGGTAAATATGGCACTCTATTTAAATCTGGAAATTCAGATGACCTTTGCAAAAAATTAATATTAATATCGAAAAAAAAACAAAATCTTAATAAGAAAATTTTAATGGCAAATAAAGGACTTGAAAGATTTAATTATAAAAAAAACCTCAATAATTATTTAAAACTAATTCTTCCATTTTTAAACAATTAAGCATTAATTTTTTTTAAGATTGTCTCAAGTGTTTTAAAATGTTTAAAAATTGTGTATTTTGAGATATTTTTTTTTAAAATCACTTTTTTGTAAACCCGCTCATCCGAACTAAGTTTGTCAAATTCTATAAAGGAATTTAATAGAGCGCCCTCTTCATTGCTTTTGAAAAGAATTCCTCCTCTTCCATTATCCAGTATTTCTTTAGGACCATTGGGACAATTACTCGAGATTACAAATAAATTACTAAAAGCTGCTTCTATTATAACAAATCCTGGGTCTTCCCATAAAGATGATAAAACAAAAAGATCAGAGTTCTTCATATAGCTAAAAATATTTTTTACATAACCTTTTAAATAAACATGGTCTGAAATATTCTTTTTTTTTATATAATTTTGAATTTCAGATTTTTTTTCTCCCTCACCTAAAATTATTAATTTATAATCCTTTTTGATTTCTAAAAACTTCTCAAATTCATGCAAAAGATATAAAAAATTTTTTTGTTTTGTAAGTCTTCCTGCAGCTAAAATGGTTTTAGTGCCAACTACCTCATTATTGTTATTAATCTTTCTATTCATAGTATTAATATTTATAATTGCATCTGGAAGAAAAAGAACTTTTTGGTTATTAAAAATTTTTGCTTCTTTAATTTGTTCTAAAAGATCTTTTGTTGGACAGGTTATATATTCTAAAATTTTATTAGAAGATTTCCAAATATTCTTTCTTAATATATTTAACTTTGGAAATCCGGATATTCTTAATATTGTTTTTATTTTTAAATTGAAAATAAATTTTAAAAGAAGTGGTAAAGTAATAATTAAGTGGATGATTAAAATTTCATTTTTGTTTTTGTTTAAAAATTTAATTAGAGGAATTATTGATAAAATTGCAATTGTTAAATAAGAAAATCTACTTCTTAAAAACCCATTTTTAGGAAGATATTTAAACAAATT
>Ga0114999_10009962_pt1 | contig 10335 bp, 11 predicted proteins | sample ArcticOcean_MG_C_3_FD_89820 | JGI IMG/M metagenome (GOLD analysis project Ga0114999, IMG submission 89820) | Marine microbial communities from western Arctic Ocean - ArcticOcean_MG_CB8_126 | ecosystem: Environmental > Aquatic > Marine > Oceanic | place: Arctic Ocean: Canada Basin | collected... | reverse complement strand
GTTGGAAGCTGGATATGAAACTGCGGGACGGCCGGCACTATTGTTGCTTCATGGATTTCCGGAGCTGGCTTATAGTTGGCGACGAATTATGTTGCCGCTGGCCGAAGCGGGCTACCACGTAATCGCCCCAGATGTTCGCGGTTATGGTCGTACCACCGGATGGAGCGCTGATTACAACACTGACCTAACGCCTTTTCGTACGCTTAACAAGGTGCGCGATGCTATGGGGTTGGTTGCTGCATTTGGCTATAGGTCAGTGGCTGCTGTGATAGGGCACGATGCGGGGTCGCCTCTTGCGGCCTGGTGTGCAGTTACTCGCCCTGACATTTTTCCAGCCTTGGTGATGATGAGTGCACCTTTTAGCGGGACCAGAACCTTGCCATTCAATACCAAGGATGAACCACCTCGTACCGTAGCGGATACCGGTCCGACAGTTTACGAAAACCTGGCAACACTTCCCCAGCCGCGTAAGCATTACCAACGCTACTACAGGACTCCTGCAGCGAATGAGAATATGTGGCATGCCGAACAGGGAATTCATAATTTTATTCGAGGCTATTACCATTTTAAAAGTGCCGATTGGGAAGGCAACAAGCCTTATCGCCTCGCCGCGCGCACTGCGCAAGAATGGGCGAAGATGCCTGAGTACTATATTATGGAGCTTGACAAGGGCATGGCAGAAACAGTTGCTGCGGTAATGCCTAGCGCTGCAGAAATTGCGGCCAATGCTTGGTTGCCCGATAGTCAATTACAAGTCTATGCCGAAGAATACGGCCGCACCAGCTTTCAGGGCGGCTTGAATGGTTATCGCATGGGTGGTGCAAATATTGGCAATGCAGAAATTGAGCTCTATGCCGGAAAAACGATCGATCAACCATCGATGTTTATCAGTGGTGCAAGTGATTGGGGTACTTATCAAAGCCCAGGATCGTTCGAGCGGATGCAAACGCAAGCCTGCACTGACATGCGAGAGACACATCTAGTCGAGGACGCTGGACATTGGGTGCAACAAGAACAACCTGAAGTGGTTGCTAGATTAATTCAAAACTTCCTTAGCAACCTTGTGTGAGAATGTCCTAAAAAGTGTAAGTAATGGTTGCAGCTACTCTGGCATCTTCTGATGGAAATAACAGCGGGGAGTCGGAGCTGGAATTGATGGCAATAAGCTGAGCATTTACCACCCAATTATCGTTTAAAGTGTAGTCAACACCGAGTAATGCAAGAAAGGAATCGCCATCCACACCGCCTTTCAGTTTGGATGAAAGAATCAGGTCACTATTCATTAAGGTATTGCTGTATCACACTAGCCAACTGCCAAATATACCATCGTTGATCAAGGTTTTACCTGGGAGTAAATCTTCGTTCTCATCCATTAGCGATTGGCCTGAATGCCAATGCTGAGACTTTGCTCATTGCTAATGGCATACTCAAAACCACACGGCGCACCAATTTGCTCTTTTCTCAGATCAACAGGCGCCGTCAGAGCGCCAGTGCCGAGGAAATTGAAACTGTCGGCCAGCACGTTATGGTTATGACTGAAGGTCAGGTCAAAATTGAGTAATAGCTTACCAATTGCACTGTTTGCGCTGAATCCCAGCAACAGGAAATCATTCTTTTTCGAAACGGGATCATCGACCAGGCTGATGGGTTACCAGGCAGCCGGTTAGTCTCGGCGTCTTCTATGACCTGGCTTGCTATGGGCAACGATATACGCCAAAGGATTGCTGGCCTTTATCAATTAGTGATTCTGGAACAACCACATTAACCCCCATGCTGCCAGCTTCGTTCCGTGCCAGAGTCAGCAACTCGCTTTGCAATTGTTCGCCGCCACGCTCCACAATAACTACGCGACTCAGCGTCCGGGCGGTAGTTTGCCCGACTCGGGTGCAAGTGCCTACTTCGCTAGCTGTTGCCAGCCGCACCCCTTGTCCCTCAGTCGTTAGCTGAACCCAGTTGCAGCCGCCGAGAATTATGCAACCAGCGAGTAAATAGCTAGTTCGAATCATGATTGTACCACCTGGATTTGTTGGAGAAATAGTTCCCTGTAGGGCAGTGCCCATGTTCTAATTTTAGCAGCTTTTGCACGTTTTCCCCAAGTGATTTGAAGAGTCATAGCGTTGACCTAGCGGTGGTTTGAAGACACTAGCCTGGAGGTTGTATGCTACCATCACTGTCTTTTGTTGGATTGTGGCAGACGAATGAATGACTTGATCGATCAACTTAAGCAGGTAGTGGAACTGGGTGGCTACCGAGAGGGGGCAGATATTGACGCCAAAAACTATCAGGATGCAATGGGAGCCAGGTCTATTCCACCAGTGCTGTTGCTGCGTCCATCTTCAACAGAGCAGGTTTCCCAGATCCTCAAACTCTGTTATGCAGCAAAACAACCAATAGCGCCACAAGGTGGAATGACCGGGTTAGTGTCTGCTGCCGCTCCATTGTCAGGTGAAATTTCACTTAGTTTCGAGCGTATGAAACAAATTATTGAGGTGGATAAATTTACCGGCACTATGACAGTAGAGGCGGGTGTCGAGTTGCAAATTATCCAGGAACAGGCAGATGCACATGGCTTGTTGTTTCCGTTGGATCTTGGTGCACGAGGTAGTTGCACTATTGGGGGTAATCTTTCCACCAATGCCGGGGGGAATCGGGTAATTCGTTATGGTATGACACGGGATTTGGTGATTGGAGTGGAAGCGGTGCTTGCCGATGGAACCGTTATCAACGGTTTGCATAAGCTGAGAAAGAACAACACGGGTTACGATCTGAAGCAATTATTTATTGGCAGCGAAGGTACGCTGGGAGTCATAACCCGGGCAGTATTAAAGTTATCACCCCGGCCAATTAGTCAGGTAGTGGCCATGTGTGCAGTCAGCGATTTTTCCCGTGTCGCCGATTTGTTGGTACATGCCCAGTCTAGTCTCGGCTCTAACCTGAGCGCGTTTGAAGTCATCTGGCAAAACACCTATAAACTAATTGATGAACATGTTCCCCATGCTAGCGTGCCTCTGCCAGACCATTATGGTTTCTATGTGCTCATTGAGAGTATGGGATCAAATGCTGAAAAAGATACCGAACTTTTTGAAAATACACTCGAAGTGGCTATGGAAAAATCTTTGGTCGCAGAAGTTGTGTTGGCAGACTCAGGTCCTAAAATGGAAGGCTTATGGAAGGTCAGGGACGGTGCGGCGGAGATATACCCCGGCGTGGGTTATATGCACACCTACGATGTCAGTTTAAATGTGACAGATATGGGCTATTTTGGTGAAGAAGTAGAAAAGCGGCTGAGATTAGAATGGCCTGACGCTATTTTGGGCCTGTTTGGCCATATCGGGGATGGTAATGTTCACATTATTATCCACATAGGACCGGATACGCGGGCGCATCATCTACAAATCGATGAAATTGTCTATGGCCTGATCAAAGAGCTCAGTGGTGCGGTATCAGCAGAGCACGGGATTGGCATTATGAAAAAGCAATTTTTATCCTACAGTAAGAGTGAATCTGAAATAGCCCTGATGAGGGTATTAAAACAAACTATGGATCCTGCGGGCATTTTGAACCCGGGGCGAGTATTTTAGTTTGCAAGGAGTAAATAATGACCACGGCTAATTTGGCAGGTAAAAATATAGTAATCATTGGGGGCACTGCCGGAATCGGTTTGGCTACAGCGATAGCTGTTAGCGAGCTGGGGGCAAATGTATGGGCAGCGGGAAGAACTGAAGCCCATCTTGAAACCGCCAGAGGAATCAGCGAAGGTAAATTCGAAGTCAGGCAAGCTGACACCCATGATGCCCAAAGTCTGGAAGCCATCTTCAAGGAAGCCGGGACTATTGATCACCTGGTATCTGCCGCCGTTGGCGGAGAGAGAACATTAAAACCCTTTTTGGAACAAACTGAGGATCAGTTCAAGGCTGCTTATTATAAATTATGGGGCTATGGCAAAGTAGTGCGCACAGGCGCACCTTATCTAGCTACAGATGGTTCGATTACGCTAGTCAGTGGCTCTCCAGCGCGTAAAATCAAGCCTAATCAATCCGCCCTAAGCTGTGTGGGCGCATCTGTTGAAAACATGGTTAGATGTCTGGCCGTAGAAATGGCACCGATTCGGGTCAATGTGGTATCACCTGGCACCATATCAACAGCCATGTTCGATGGACTGGGAGGTGATCGGGATGCAACGCTTGAAAAGATGACAGCCACTCATCTGATTAAACGAGCAGGACAGTCTGAGGAGGTTGCAGCGGGACTACTCTTTGTTATGCAAAATAATTTTGTTACCGGTACTACCGTCGATGTAGACGGTGGAAGGATTTTGAGTTGATAGCGTGCCAAATATCTTCTTATTAAAAATTAAATAAGATTGTAGCTGAGTTTGAAGTTAGCTTTAGAGAATGAATAAAATGAGTACAGAAACAAAATTGGCGCAAGAGATGGCAACTGATCCGGACATGACGTTTGTTGGCACGGTATATCAGCGCAGGTCTGTCAGAGGCTTTCTGGATAAGGAAGTGCCTCAGGAGATTATGCAGCGGATATTTGAAATCGCGCAGAAATCGCCTTCCAATTGCAATGTCCAGCCCTGGAAGGTTTATGTCGCTTCGGGAGAACTGAAAGACCAGTTAAGCAAAAAGATGGTTGAGAATATTACCGGTGGAGTGATGGGCAACCCGGACTATCCTCATGATCCTAAATTTGAAGATGAGTATCGTACACGGCAGGTTGACTGTGCTGTGGCATTGTACTCGAAGATGGGGATAAATCGAGGTGATCGGGAAGGGCGCGAGCGTGCTGTGTTGCGTAATTTTGAATTATTTGATGCGCCCCATATTGCCTATATCGGGATGAATCCTAGTTTTGGCACTACAGTAGCCCTTGATGTAGGGATGTATGCACAGACATTGATGCTAGCTATGGTAGCATTTGGCCTAAATAGCTGCCCGATGGGAACAATGCGAAGCTACCCTGATTTGGTACGTGAGGCATTTGCTATTAAGGATGAAACTAAAATACTATTCGGTATCTCGTTTGGGTATGAAGATACATCCGTTCCAGCCAATGAAACCCGCACTGCCCGGGGTTATATTTCTGATAATGTGGTGTTTCAGTCAAGCTAGATGCCACATAGACTTAACCCTGTGGCCTGAGAAATCAAAACAAGAAAAAAGTTAGTGTCCTTGATGAATTTTAAACCTGTTGTCTTAATCTATGATCTTAACAATGCTTTAGTCGATGAGTGCGCAGCACTCATTGGCAAGACCGGTTTGTATACGACCATAAACACTTATAACGAGACCAATGCATTCGAAGCCTTGCGGCAATATGATTATGGCTTCGGCATGAGGACTAATAAACTTTGCTGTGTGATAACGGGATGGAATCATCACAAAAAAATGCGTGATCAATTTCTATTCAAAATGCGCAGTGAGGAAAGCCGCAGTCTATTTAGAAAACCTACTCCGGTCATTGTGGTAACAGAAGATCATCGCTTCGATTTAAAAATCATTGCTTTGGACCCAACCGATGGAAGCGTTGCTGCTTATCTGCACGCCGATAATTTTCAGGCAACTATTACTGTTATTCTTCACAAGATTGCATTTGAAAGTAAGGCCCAGGAATTAAATTCTGTCGCCTACGCAAAACTACGACAGGGAGAAGGATGATTTATTAGTGTCTCCATGGCATTGGTTTACTGAGGGATGCAATACACGTTCAGTTTATTGCCATCGAGGTCGCGAAAATAACCGGCATAGAAGCTATCGCTGCGCACACCCGCCGGACCCGCATCCGTTGCTCCGAGTGATATTGCCTTGTTATACAAAGCATCGACTTTATCGTTGCTATCTACTGTGATTGCCAGCATCACGCCGTTGCCAACCGTCGCTACATTGCCATCTTCAGGCTTGATGATACATAGCCCAGCAGTCTGTGGTCCGGTGGACCAGGCGATAAAGGAATCACTTTCCATAAAACGACCGGCACCAAGTTCGGCTAGTAGTTCGTCATAAAACTTGGCGGCTTTTTCTATATCATTTGTGCCTACTGTTACATATCCGATCATAGTGTTTTCCTTTTGAGCTTGGTTATTTTTTCAATTCTTTATAACGAAAGCAATCACTTGTATGATCATTGACCATACCCGCTGCCTGCATAAACGCATAACACATTGTACTGCCAATAAATTTAAATCCACGTTTTTTTAAATCTTTTGACATGACGTCGCTTTCGGCCGTAGTTGCTGGAATATCTTTCTGGAATTTACGTTTTCCATCCCGTGTTTTACCGCCAATAAAAGACCAAATGTAGTCGTCAAAACTACTAAATTCTTTTTGCACGATAAGAAATGCTTTTGCGTTCAGTTTTATTGAATATAGTTTTGGCCGATTACGAATTAGTCCCGGATCCAATAATAGTTTTTCGATAGTTGTATCCTGCAATCTGACTACTTTATCGACCTCAAAATTTTTGAAACACTTGCGGTAATGTTCGCGCTTTTTTAATACGGTAATCCAGCTGAGCCCGGCTTGTTGCCCCTCCAGACAGAGGAATTCAAATAACAGACGCTCGTCGTGAACCGGAACACCCCATTCCTCATCATGGTAGGCAATGTACAAGGGGTCAGAGCCCGGCCACCAACATCTTTTAGTCATGGTGGGAGTCTATCAATCCTTTAAGCCGATGTCGTTATTTTGAGTTTATTAAAAGGCTGAAAACAGAAAATCGGCTTGATCAGCGAAATCCAGATTGAATGCTTGAGATCACCGATTGAGACAGCCTGAATAGCGTTGCAGGGGACTAACTTCGTTATCTCAAGTATCGGCGCGGGCCCGCTATGGACGAGAACTTAGTAAATATTATGAGGTGCTTGAAATAGAAATTGGGAAATACGGTTATTTATAGGTAGTGAGAATATTTTTGCAAGTTAACTATAAAATCAAGACAATCAGGAAGTGGCGTATGAACCTAGTTAATTACATCAGGTCATTGTCTGTAAAATAATTGAGCTACGAGGAAGTATGATGAAACTAAAATTTTTTATCGCAGCGCTTTACTGGTGGTGTTATCTACTTGCATGTCAACCTCGCTACCGTTAGGACCTCCTGGCAGTGCTTGGAATAATTATCAATTCTAGTACAGCGTGAAGTTGCAACCAACCACAGATGACCCAACAGGATTCCTGAGCAGGGTGCATCATGGTGAGCGCGGGGTTTAGAAATATTTATATAAACTCTGCAGACGAAGCCCCGAACTTACTATTATGATCAAGCTGGCATCAGGGAAATTACCTGAAACCGGTGACTGGGAATATGTAATGTTCGATGGCGCCCACGGCACTGGCAATTCTAATCTCGCTGCATTCTACCGGGATTGCCATTTGTCTGCGGCTGCAACCGATTATAATTTTATTAACTCGATGTTTTTTAAAATTAACCGTTAAGCGCATTTATGTGTGACATGGGCAACTGGCTTTAATTCCCCGCTTATGTCTCTTCATAATATGTAAACGCCTCTGCTCCAAGTGATGCTGCGTTCTATTGCCTCCAGATTAGGTTATACTCCGCCCTCACCAAGGAGCAGTAAATATTTCCACTTTAAGCACGGAACCTGCAACGCCAAAGTCTGGCGCGTTCGCCGTATTCTCAATTGCACAATTTCGTTGGCTATTCATCGGTAACGCAGCTTTTTTCTTTGCTATGCAAGGGCAAATGCTAACGCGGACCATTATTGCGTGGGATTTGACGGGGCAAGCCACTTCCCTTGCCTACATCAATCTGGTTATTGCCCTACCCATGATTATTGCCTCGGTTGTAGGCGGCGCCATCACTGATCGGGTCGAGCGCAGACAGCTGGTGATTATAGGGCAGTGCCTGATAGCCGCTAACGAAATATTTATACTTTCGCTATTGCTAACTGATCGGTTGGAATTTTGGCATTTGCTCTGCACTGCCTTTGTCGCTGGTTGTGCCTTTCCTTTTATCATGCCAGCACGCATGGCAATTACGGTTAATGTTGTAGGTCCGCAGCGCCTGCAAAGTGCGATGGCATTCGGTGTTGGCGCGATGAATTTAAGCCGGGTAGTCGGTCCGGCAATTATGGGTGTGATCATTGCGCAGTATTCTGTGACTGCAGCTTACTTCCTCTCTGCCATGCTATATAGCTGCGCCATTCTGTGTATGTTTGGGGTAAAACGAAGCCGGTCTGTAGACGCGGATACTGCCAAGAAGCCGCTGATGAAGGATATTACGCTGGGCTTTAGCTACATCCGCGCTAATCGTCCAGTTTTAATCTGTGTGCTGTTTGGTTTAATACCCATGTTTATTGCCATGCCATTTCAGAATTTACTGGTGATGCTTGCAGAACAGGCCTGGCAGGCGGGGGAGAGTGGTGTTGGCACTTTGATGGCGGTCGGGGGGATTGGTGGCGTACTAGGCGCTGTTTGGGTTATACGCCGAGGCGATAAATCACAGCGCCTCCATCTGATGCTTGCTAGCACTGTAACATTTGGAATTTGTCTTGCGCTATTTGTTTATACCAGTAATTTCTACCTTGCATTACTACCATTGTTAATCGCTAACATGTGTCAGAGCGCCAGTCAGACCGTTAACAATGCAGCTGTTCAACTGTTGGTGGATGATAAAATGAGGGGGCGCATGAGTAGTTTTATGATGCTTTCGTTTGGATTAACACCAATAGGCGTATTTCCCATGGCAATAGCAGCAGACCGAATTGGTGCGGCAAACGCTATTGTTGCTGCGTGCATACTTCTTGTTTTATGTGTCGCTATTTTTTACTTTCTCAGCTCAACTTTGCGTAATCTTGACAATGCAGTTGAAGTGGCAGCAAAAAAGGTCAATAAACAACCGGGCTGAGTTAAACAAATCGACAAAATCTAAATTTAGGTGTTGTTTATTCACACCGTACTAGTTTGCCTAGAGTCGTGACGTAGTCTCTTACAGTGTATATAATCCATTTTCCATCATGCGCCCGTAGCTCAGCTGGATAGAGTAACTGGCTTCGAACCAGTTGGTCGGGAGTTCGAATCTCTCCGGGCGTGCCAATAATCATAAGGGTTGCAGAAAAAGTAGCCCATAGAACAAATCGGTTTCCGTGAAAAAGCTCCGTGGAATTAATCGGGAGCCGGGTCTACTATCGGTACAGACTTGTCATAAACCGGCAACACTCTTTCGCTGAGGCCAGTTGCTTCCAATTTCTCAACTTTGGTTCTGAGTGTGTCGGTAGTGCCTCTTCGTTTCATATCGTGAAGCCCAAACCATTCATCCTTGGTCATTATCCCTTCCTCTATGTCGAGTTCCAGAAAGCGTCTCCAAGCGTTCTGCCATGTACGACCACTAATGGCTTGACCAGATTTACCGACAATTAGCAGCCGATTCTCTGCTCTGATAGAAGTAGCCTTACCGCGTTTGTTCCATATTTTAGCCCGTAATGCCTTTGCTTCATCAACAGCAGTCTTTAGCGTTGCATCCCAGCGGGTAATATTGTCTTTGCTGCCACGCTGCCGAGCCAATGCAACAAGGCGGGATAGTAGTTTTTTTCGGGTAGGCGCTGTAATTTTCTCTCCTGCGGCATTTCTGGTTTCTTGACAGGATTGATTGTGCAGTAATCCCGATTCATCCCCCAGTTGAAGAGCCTGCTTAAGTACTCTCTCACTTTCTTTGCCGCAGAAGGGCCATTCTTACCATCAAACACAGCAATACCTTGCTTCTCTAGAAATGATTTGAGGCATGCTTCTCGTTTGTACCCTGTTATTTCCTTAAGAGCAGCGGAATTTAGTATACCTTCTTTCATTCGTCTAACTCTGGTCGCTTCTGACTATGGGGTTGTTACTCGCTAGTCCGCTAGAACCCGCGTGAATTCTGGCTTCTTGCTGAGAATTACCCGCTAGACCAGTGGCTGTCCTAGCGGGTTGAATATCTTCGAATCCCTTGTCAGCAGTGGCCTCTAGCGGGCAGATACCGCAGCCACGCGTCGGCTTATCTCGACGCCACGATGCCCAAGGTGCCTCTTCATCAGCACACAGCGCACCCAGTAGGTCAGCAGTTTTCAGTCAGCCTTGACCGCATTGTTATCTTTTTTGCTAAGAGGCTCTAGTTTTTGCATTTTGATTCCACTGATTCCCATCAATCTACTGTTATTTCTTCGATTAATCAGTTAAGTTGTTAAGTAGCCTTACTTTGTTACTTCCTAAATCAGTTGGAGATATTAAATAATGCCGTCCGAGAATTATGATTTTGCATTGGCAATTGGTGGTGCCGCCGGCCAGGGTATTGCAACACCAGGTAATATACTTGCACGCCTCTTTACCCGCCATGGCCT
>Ga0114999_10009961_pt1 | contig 10336 bp, 8 predicted proteins | sample ArcticOcean_MG_C_3_FD_89820 | JGI IMG/M metagenome (GOLD analysis project Ga0114999, IMG submission 89820) | Marine microbial communities from western Arctic Ocean - ArcticOcean_MG_CB8_126 | ecosystem: Environmental > Aquatic > Marine > Oceanic | place: Arctic Ocean: Canada Basin | collected... | reverse complement strand
TCCTACCCTTGCTGAGACTCGCGCTACAAAAAGATTTGAAACTTGAACCAGAGGTTCAATACAATTTCGCTGCTGACTGATCCAACGCCTCTGTCTATTTCAACTAAAAATAGGACTTGACCACAATCACACTTATGTTTAGTAGCCACTAAGTATTCTTGCTTCACATTTTCATGACCTTTATTCCAACGGGGCCAGAGGCTGATGAAGTTTTCTTTGTCAAATCCGAGATCTTTGTTGTTGATATAGGTGAGCTGTTGGTAGACGACGGTTGTGCCAATGATGAGAAAGATGGAGATTGCGAACTGGAAAATGACCAGTATTTTTCGAAATAGCTTACCACCCGATCGCGTGGTTAGATTGCCTTTGATGATGTCTGCAGATCGGAAAGCGGATAAGAAGAATGCAGGATAACTGCCCGCGAAGAGACCGACAAATAAGGCGATGACAGTGAGGGTGGGTAGGAGTGATGAGATATGAAATGGGATCTCTTTTTCGACAATGTCTTGAAAGAATGGCAAAGTGAGTTCGGTCAAGAAGAGTGCAAATATTAAGCTGAAGAATGTGATGAGCATCGATTCGCTTAAGAACTGTGTGATCAATTGCCAACGTTGTGCACCGAGGGTTTTTCGCAGCCCGGTTTCTTTGGCGCGAGTTGCGGATTGTGCGGTGGCCAAATTCATGAAGTTTACGCAGGCGATGATGATGAGGAAGAGGGCGATGGCTGAGATGAGGTAGATGGGTGTGATGTCGCCATAGTTATACCATGTAAGATTGTAATCGACTTTGGAATAGAGGTGAATGTGTGTGAGGGGTTGTAGGTGGTATGTGTTGCGTGCTGCAATGTCATCGCCCATGTGTTGGGCCATGAAGGCAGGTAGTTTTTGTTCTAAGATTTTGGAATCATAATCTTTGGGTAACAATACGTAGGTATTGATAGATCGAAATTGTGTGGGCAGCCATTTGTGCCAGCTGTCTTCCATGGCGGGTGAGCGGGTGAAGGTGAGGAAGCTGAAGCTGAATCGGGAGAATGTGGTTTTGGGCATGTCTTTTATTATGCCCGTAATGGTATAACTGCCTTTAACGGGTCGGCTGTCTGGCACGATGACTTTTCCGATGGGGTCTTCATCGCCAAAAAATCTTTGTGCGGCACTTTCGGTGATGAGGATGGAATAGGGTTCTTTGAGCGCTGTTTGCGGATCACCTTTGATCATTGGGATGGTGAAGACATCAAAGAGATTGGCATCGGACACACAGAAATATTCGTAGAATCCTTTGTCTTGGTGGCGCACCCAAGTTTGCCACCGGTTGCCAACACGTACTGCTTCTTGTATTTCGGGGAATGCGTCTTTTAATGCAGGTGCCAATGCGCCCGATGTGCCTGGCATCAGGACTTTTGAGGGGCCGTTGTCGTTGTGTATTTCGCGAATGACGCGGTAGATGCGGTTGGCATGTTCATGGTGGCGGTCATAACTCAGTTCTTGTTGTACATAGAGCAAAATGAGAATGGCACCCGTTAGGCCCACAGCGAGCCCCGTGATGTTGGTGAAGGAATAGACTTTGCGTTTGAGCAGGTTGCGAATGGCCACTTTGAAATAGTTGCCGATGAGGGTTGGTGCATAGCGGGTGCGTTTGAGCAGGACTTTCTCCCAATTGGCTTGGTTGTACCGAAAGGCGAGCTTCATGTCTTCGCCGAACGTGCGAACTGTTTGAAAGAATGCCTTTTGTTTTGTGGCGCCGGATGTGACCAAGGACTCGATCTCGTCGCGAAGATGGGATTCCATTTCGTCGAGGTCGGCATCTGTAAACGCGTCTCGCCAAGAGAGGCGTTCGCGCCATTGGCAATAGCACCGTCTAAATCAAACACGGCTCAGGCCCCCATAGACGTGTGAATGCGTCGTGCATCTTGAGCCATTCGAGCTTTTCAACCTCGAGCGCGCCTTTTCCTTTTTCGGTGAGGCGATAATAGCGGCGTTTGCGTTCATTTGCGGGCTGCACCCAGTAGCTTTCGATAAGGCCGTCATTCTCCAAACGACGTAAAATGGGGTAGAGAATGCCGGGTTGCAGGTCGTGCGAGCCGTTGGAGAGTTGTTTGGCGTACTGGATAATTTGGTAACCATAGGTTTCTTGCCGGGCAAGAATGGAGAGGATTATGGGGCGGACAGATGCCGCACCGAGTGCTTTGGGTATCATTGAGAACCTCATTGAAATGTTTGTGTAGAATTTCTACATAATAGTATATGTTGTTTTTCTACATATAGCAACTTGAAAGACACTTTTATATTAAGCAACTTGACACAATTTGTTAAAACCTCTATTTTTAGACGCACTTATGGTAAACTTTGAACTGGGTTCGGGTATGAACATGACAGTGATATTGCCAACATTGCGAAAGGGCTTCGCCCAGGTGACAGATTTTCTGACACCGGGCAGTGCCATTGGAAGGATACTTACATCCGCTGTGAGGTCGCTTGGGGCGTGTCGTTTGTCATAAACGATATGTGTTGTGTAATAGATACCGCCAGGCGATTTGTCGTGGCGGTTTTTTTGTGGCAATAAAGCAGAGAATAGAGAGAATAGAGAGAAGGGAGAAGGAAGAAGAGAATGTGTTTGTTTTCTTTTCCCCTCTTTCTCCTTTCTTCTTACCGATTTTTAAGGAGCTATGATGTTTGAAAAAGTGGATACACATGTGAGTTTTCCCAAAGAAGAGGAGAAGGTGTTGGCCTTTTGGGAAGATGTTAAGATGTTTGAAAAAACGTTGGAGAATCGGCGGGGATGTGAGGAATATGTGTTTTATGATGGGCCGCCGTTTGCGACGGGCTTGCCGCATTATGGGCATTTGTTGGCGGGTACGATCAAGGATGTGATTCCACGGTATCAGACGATGAATGGCAAGTATGTGGATCGGGTGTTTGGGTGGGATTGTCATGGGTTGCCTGTGGAATATGAGTTGAGCCAAGAGTTGGGTTTGAACAGCAAGCACGAGATTGAAGAATATGGTGTGGCTGAATACAATGAGGCGTGTCGGGGTATAGTGTTGCGCTATACGGGTGAGTGGGAACAGTTTGTGAAGCGCATTGGTCGGTGGGTGGATTTTGAGAATGGCTACCGGACGATGGACAAAGATTATATGGAGTCAATTTGGTGGGTGTTTAAAGAGCTTTGGGACAAGGGATTGATTTATGAAGGGCACAAGATTTTGCCCTATTGCCCAAAGGATGCCACACCGTTGTCGAACTTTGAGGCGAATCAAGGATATGAAGATGTGCAAGATCCGGCGATTACGGTTTCGTTTCAATTGAAAGATGAGCCGGGTGTGAAGGTGTTGGCTTGGACAACGACGCCGTGGACACTGCCGTCGAACTTGGCTTTGACGGTGCATGAAGATATGGATTATGTGTATGTGAAAGATGGTGAGAATACGTTTGTTTTGGCTGAGGCGCGGGTGGGGGCTTATTATTCGGATGAGGCTCCTGAAGTAGTGAAGAAGGTGAAGGGAAAAGATTTGGTGGGGTTGCAGTATGAACCGCTGTTTCCCTATTTTGAATCGATGCGTGCGGCGGGTGCTTTTAAAATTATTTCGGCTGATTTTGTGACGACATCAGATGGTACGGGTGTTGTGCATACGGCGCCGGGTTTTGGTGAAGATGATGCCGAGGCTGGGCGTTTGCATGGGGTGCCTGCTGTGTGTCCAATTGATGCAGAGTGTCGGTTTACAGATGAGGTGCCCGATTATGAAGGGCGATTTGTAAAGGACTGTGACAGTGACATCATTCGGCGGTTGAAAGATGAGGGCAAGTTGGTGCATCGCAGCACACACCAGCACAGTTACCCACATTGTTGGCGGTGTGAGTCGCCGTTGATCTATCGGGCCATTTCAACATGGTTTGTGGATATTGAAAAAATAAAAGAGAAAATGCTCAAGGCCAATAGCCAGATCCATTGGGTGCCTGAGCATATTAAGGGGGGGCGTTTTGGTAAGTGGTTGGAAAATGCGCGGGATTGGGCGATTTCTCGGAACCGATATTGGGGATGTCCGTTGCCCATTTGGCGCAATGAAGAGACAGGCGAAGTGATTTGTGTGGGCTCGATTGGTGAGCTTGAAGAACGCACGGGCAGCACGTTTGATGATATTCACAAGCACTTTATGGATCCTGTGATTATTGAGGGTGAGACGGGGCCGTTGACACGTGTGCCTGAAGTGTTGGACTGTTGGTTTGAGAGTGGATCGATGCCGTATGCGCAGCGGCACTATCCATTTGACAATAAGGATTGGTTGGATGAACATTTTCCGGCTGACTTTATTGCCGAAGGGTTGGATCAAACGCGTGGGTGGTTTTATACGCTTGTGGTGTTGGGTGCAGCTTTGTTTGACCGACCACCATTTAAGAACGTGATCGTAAATGGCATGATTTTAGCAGAAGATGGTCGAAAGATGTCGAAGCGGTTGAAGAATTATCCCAATCCGATGGATGTGATGGATCAATATGGAGCCGATGCATTGCGTTTGAATATGTTAATGTCACCGGTGGTACGTGGTGAAAATGTGACGTTTTCGGAAAAGGGTGTGCAAGAGACCATGCGCAGTGTGATTTTGCCGTTGTGGAATTCGTATAGTTTTTTGGTGACCTATGCGCGTGTAGACAATTGGCATCCAGACACGTCTGAGGTTTCTGAGCAGGCTGAACATCCATTGGATCGATGGATTAGAGCGCGGTTGAATCATTTGGTGCGCGATGTTCGCCAGAGTTTGGATCACTGTCATTTGCAGACGGCAGCCGTGCAGTTTACAACGTTTATTGATGATTTGACCAATTGGTATATTCGCCGCAGTCGCCGACGTTTTTGGAAGAGTGACAATGATGGCGATAAGTTGAGTGCTTATGCAACGCTGTATCATGTGTTGTTGACGTTTGTGAAAGCGTTGGCGCCGTTTGCACCGTTTGTTACAGAGACAATTTATCGCAATTTGCGGTCGGGTGATATGCCCGAGTCTGTGCATTTGTGTGATTATCCAACGGTGCTTGAAGCCGATATGGATGAGACATTGGAGCGGCAGATGGCGCATACGCGTACGGCGGTTTCGCTGGGGCGGTATTTGCGTAGTCAGGCCAATTCTAAGACGCGCCAACCGTTGCGCAAGGTGATTTTGGTGTCGATGCATGATGCGGTGCGTGAGGATTTGGAAGCGCTTAAAGATATTGTGATGGATGAGTTGAATGTGAAGACGGTGGAGATTCGGGCCAATGAAGAAGAGGTGGTGCATTTGAGTGCCAAGGCGAATTTTAAATCTTTGGGGCCAAAGTTGGGTAAGAATATGAAGGTGGCGGCAACGAAGATTTTGGCGTTGTCTTTTGAAGATATTCAGAGGTTGCGCGCTGGGGAACATATTGCTTTGGAAGTGGAAGGTATGGATACCGTGGAATTGACGTTGGATGATATTTTGATTCAGCGGGAAGAAAAAGAAGAGATGGCAGTGGCCAATGAGGGCGATATTACGGTGGCTTTGGATTTGCATTTGGATGCGGATCTGGAGCGGGAGGGGTTGGCACGAGAAATTGTGCATGTGATTCAGAACTTGCGCAAAGAGAAAGATTTTGATGTGTCGGATCGGATTACGGTTTCATATTCGGGATCGGATAATGTGGCTACAGCGGTGGGTCAATTCCGGGATTACATTATGGGAGAGACGTTGTGTACTTCTCTGGAACGGGTAGATGCTGTAGATGGGGATGTGGTGGATTTGGATGGGGATTCTGTGGTGTTTGGGGTTGAGAAGGTTGGGTAGATAAATCGTTATGAAGTGGGAAAGGTCGTGCATCGGGGATGCACGACCTTTTTTTTGCCTTCGGCGAGATACTTTTTTTAACGGCAAAAAAGTATCCAAAAAAGCCGCCCCTGCGGGGGGCTTTCATGGTCTTCGGCGTTTTTACGGGCGGAGGCCACCCTTACCTGCCCGCGCAGTTCCCGCCCAGCCGCGTGTTCCACACGCCCCTTCCGCACACACCCAACACAGCGCCACCAACTGCACAACGGCCCACACCACCGGGAGGTGGTATTTGGGTTTTGAGGTGTGTCCTTTTTATTTGGATCTATCCGTATGGATATTAGAGAGAAGGCGTGTTTAATAAGAACAGGCCTTCTCTTGTTATGCTGGATTCTGGATTTATTGTCGATCGAGTGATTGCGTTGGTCTTAAAAGGCAACGTTGGTCATGAAATAGGCAAACTTCATGTCGGCGTTTAAGCGGCCAATGTCGGCGAATGCTTGTTTGGCTATGACGTAAGATGCGCCGCCTACAAAGGTGACTTCGGTGCTGTATTTGTAGGAGAGTGTGATGTCGATTTCTTCACCGAGATGTTTGCCAGATGCGGTGCCTTGTTTGCTTAAGAAAAAGGCGTGTCCGTCTATGCCAAGTTTGATGCCGTTGTTTAAGGGTACGGCGAATTTGATGGCGGCATCTTGGAGGCCAAGACTACCCGTATGAGCGGGTATGTTGAGAAAGAGATCGGCAAAACCATAGAATTTGTGGTTGGTGGCAAAGAGGGTGTCAAAGACTTTGGTTTTGCCGTCGGTGGGGTTGTCATCCCCTGAAAGATAATCATACCAAAGTGTGAACGTTGCTTTGCCAAAGGGGAGTCCTAAACGCCCGCCAAACATAAAGGCAGATACATCGGTGCCACCGCGTTCACCGGTTTGGAACGATCCTTCAAGGCGAAGGGGCATTGCGCCTATGTTGCTGACCCAGCGTGCACCGAGGGTGTATTGATCTGTACCACCGGAGACGCGGTTGTAAATGCCGTAAAAGTCGATGCCGGGATTGACATTGGCATAGACACCTGCAAGATAGGCATTGGTGCTAATACCTGCGGCTGTTGCATCAGACAAGCGAATACCTAAGACATCGACTGAGCCCCATTGTGGTTTGTGCATGACACGCAGGCCATCAAAAACGCGGCCTTGTTGTGTCCATTCGACGGCGCCGATTAAACGTTGACCACCAAATGAAATGGCCTGACGACCCGCTCGAATGGAGATGGCTGCGTCGTTGATATTGTTAAGGGTGATATATCCTTGGTGTAGATCAAAATTGTCGGCTCTGAAGTCGCCTAATGTATTGGTTTCTTCACCCCAAAGACGCACATCTTGGAGTTGGATAAATGCATCGACATTTTTGTCGAGTTTGGCAGCTATTTGTGCGCGTACTCGCATTGAGGTTAAGACATCATATCCCACACCAACTGGATCTCGAAATTCGGCTCGGGGACGCACTTGGCCGCCGATGGTGATTTCTTTAGCTGAAACGAACCCGCTTGTGAATATGACGATAATGGCGATGGTCCACATTTTATAGTTCATCAGTCCCCCTTGTTTCTGTGTTGACATTCGGTATTGTTTTTGACTATTTAAGATAAAGACATCTTTTTTTCAAAATTTAGGGAAGGATGATTTATGCTATTTTCAAAGGCTTGCGAATATGGCATTCGAGCCATGCTTTATTTGGCATCACAAGATAATGATCACCCTGTGCGTGTGCGCGAAATTGCGGAAGCGTTAAAAATTCCGATCCCTTTTCTCTCTAAAATTGTGCATACTCTGTCGCGCAATAACCTCATATATTCTCAAAAAGGGCCGGGTGGCGGTGTGACGTTGGCCAAATCTCCTTCTGATGTTACGATGCTACAAGTGGTGGAGGTGATTGATGGTTTGAATTTGTTTCAGGCCTGTGCATTGGGTATTCCATATTGTTCCGATGATTTTCCGTGTCCGTTACATGAAAAATGGGGTAGTCTGCGTTCTGAGATCCACGATATGCTTGCCAACCGCACGTTGGATCAAGTTATAGATCAGTTGCAGGAGCGGGGGTGGATTTTGGTGCGAGATTAATTCACCTATACTCTCTTTTGGAAAGAGGAGTAAGCGCTTGCCTACCCTTGTAAATAGCAAATCACCTCTTGTGCAGAATAGGAGGTTTTTTCTTTTTGTACAAATTGTTTGATGACGTCAATGTCATCGCCTGCTGTAAGAAGTGGTTTTTCTGGGCCATCTATACGTTGCTGAGGAAGTCCTATATTTGCCAATAATGCATTGCACAGGCATTTTCGTCCTTCGGTTGCTTCGATTGTTCCACCCTTTTTTAGGTATGTGTCTTCTCGTTCAGATGGGCATCGAAAGCCTAAGGTGCCGTTTGCTTTAAGGTATGTGGTTCTTAGATACCCCAGGTCACAGGTTCTGTTCCTTTGGGTGTTTGTTGTATGCTCCCTTTCCATTTGAACCACCTTGAAAGGGAAGCCTGTTGGTGAGGCAATGGGGTCTGTGACCACTTCAATTGTGTCTTTTTCAAGTTGTTTGAGAAAGTCCTGCTTAATTTGATCGTCGAGCCCAGATTCTTCGCAGAAAGCAAAGACGGTTCCTACCTGAATGCCTGCAGCACCCTGCTCAAGCGCATCTTTTAGTTTTTGTGGGTTGGCATAAGAACCTGCCATCCAAAAAGGCAAACCCAATTTTCTGATCTTGTCTAAATCAACTTCATCCTTAGGGCCATAAATCGGTTCGCCTTGATCGGTGCATGTGAGTGCCCCTCGGGGTGGGGCATTGTGGCCGCCCGCAGAAGGTTTTTCGATGATGAAACCATCGACTTTTCCTGTTGATTTTCGCGCCAGTGCTGTTGCAAGCGTCACGGAGGAGACAATGGCCAAAAAGAGAGGACGCCTTAGGCGGGATTGGTTTGGGATATTGAGATGTGCCGGATCAAAGTTAAATTCTTTTTCTTCACCTTTGCGTGCATTTTCAATATGGATTTTGAGTGATGATTTTTTATGCTGCGATAAAGAATCTAAGACGCCAGGAATTTCTCTGGGAATGCCAGCACCCATAAGCACATAGTCTACATCTGCCAGCATGGCACCATAAAGAGAGGGTAAATTGGGCAGCTGTATTTTTTCTAAATAGTTGATGCCAACCAAACCCTTGTGTTTTTCTTTGGCCAGGAAGACTTCAACAAAGTTGGCCAGTACGGTGAGTTCTACAAGTGCTGAGTTGGGGTGATCACTAAACAAGGGTACTGGCTTGAAAGGATCCGTTGTATTTTTTCCGTTGGGTATAAAGTATTTGTCTATTACGCGGTTTACGATTTCTGAGTTTGGAAAGTGTGCCATTGCTCGGCGCATGTGACCTTTTGGATCTCCCAATTGCAGGCGCCGTGCAAGAATGTTGTCTAGTGCAGTTCCTGATACAACACCCAGACATCCCATTTGTGAGACGGCTTTTGCCAATTTCCAATTTGAGACGCCGGCACCCATGCCGCCTTGGATGATTTGTGGATGTGTCATTTTAAGCCTCGCCAAACGAAAGTAAAAACATTGAAAGAGCAACCCTATGCCTTTTGGGCACCAGTGGTTTATGCTTTAAAAAATAGCGGATTATATATGGGTTGTTTATGCGATGATGATCTTTAAAACGTATTATATATGAATAAAAGACCTTTTTATAATTTGTTGTAAAATACCGCATTTGTATTGGATATGTCAATGATAAAATCGCAAAGGACAGATGTTGTGTACTCTGCAATTGACATTATTTGGATGAACCAGTACTGTATGGATGGTTTTTTGACGACTTAGACTTAAGGAGTGTGTATGAAGCAGAAGGTTTTGGTGCTCTTAATGTGTGGTTTGTTGGGTGCTTGCGAAGAAGCACCCAAGGCAGAACCCGTTGTTGAAGTGAAGGTTTCAGAGGCTGATGTGGAACAAGGGCAGGCGTTGTTTAAGCGATATGGTTGTGCGGTGTGCCACGGACGAAAGGGTCATGGCAATGGTCAAATTGCACGTACGTTGAACCCTAGGCCCCGTGATTTTCACAAGATAAAAGAGTATAAGTTTGGGCGCTCGGTTGAGGCTATTACACGCACGATCGAAAAAGGTACGATTAATGAGCGGGGGATGGGCATGCCGGGATATCCGCAGATTCCCGAGGCAGAGCGCAAGTTGATTGCTGCATTTGTTGTGTCGATGCAGGAAGCGCAGTGAACAAAAATAAAAGGCACCTATCCCCCGGCCCCTTTCCTGAAGGAAAGGGGGGGAAAGGCAAAGGCGGGTTAATGGCCTCTTTGTTTTGTTTTTTGGGTATTGTAGCGATAAATTTTTTGGGGTGTGGTGAGACGGAGTTGGAGCGGCGGGTTGTTGTTGAGGGTGTTTGGGTGCGTGAGAATATTTCGCCGCAAAAGATTACGGCTGCGTATTTGGTGTTGCGCAATGCGGGGCCGGCAACAGCGCTTGTGTCGGCGAAGACAAATGTGGCAGAGGTGACGGAGTTGCATGTGATGACGGCGCGTGAG
>Ga0114999_10009955_pt1 | contig 10340 bp, 10 predicted proteins | sample ArcticOcean_MG_C_3_FD_89820 | JGI IMG/M metagenome (GOLD analysis project Ga0114999, IMG submission 89820) | Marine microbial communities from western Arctic Ocean - ArcticOcean_MG_CB8_126 | ecosystem: Environmental > Aquatic > Marine > Oceanic | place: Arctic Ocean: Canada Basin | collected... | reverse complement strand
TAACCGGTGGACTGGGCCTCACGTTCTCCCGCTTACCCATGCTTCCGCCAACGCCAACGCCAACGCCGTCGCCCACACCCACGCCGTCGCCCACACCCACGCCGTCGCCCACACCCACGCCGTCACCTACACCGACCGTAACTCCGATTCCTGAAATTGCCCGACCGGCTATCTTTTCAGGCTTTCTGGTGGTGATTGGCGGAGTCGTACCTGATGGAGCCGAGCTGATAGCCCGCATCGGCACCTATGAATCCCTGCCCTCTCTCATAGTCGGTGAAGAGTTTAGGAATCTAGTAGTTGACCCCAGGGACCCTGGTTTCATTGGTCAGAACATCCAGTTCCTTCTCGACGGCATCGTCGCCTCGACGGTAGTCAAGTTCGCGAGTGGAGGGTCGGACCGAAACCTCGACCTCATCTTTGACAACTTGCCAACACCGACGCCTACCCCGAGTCCAACTGCGACACCGTCGCCCACTCCAACGGTGATAGCCGTACCCCCCACTCCTACAGTCGGACCGGCAACTCCGACGCCAGTTACAGTTGTCGAACCGACACCTACGCCGGACCCCGCAGGATTCTTCGGCACCTGCAGTGCACCAAGCAAAGAAGTCCCCGTTAAAATAGGTGTGGTGAACGGCCTGTTGCTACTTGGGCCCTTGGGCTTGATATGGGCCTACCGGCGCAGGCGTAACTCCAGGAGTTAAGATAGCCGGGAATTCGTATGCTCAGCGCCCGACAACAAGCCATACTCAGTTACATCGTCGAGCACTACGTTGCCGGTGCAACGCCAGTCTCTTCGTTGTCCATATCTGCGAGCGGCTCTCTGGGCGTCTCTTCGGCCACAGTTCGTAACGAAGTGTCCGTTCTTGAAGAGCACGGCTACATTACCCACCCCCACTCCTCGGCAGGCAGCGTGCCGTGCGACAAGGCGTACAGGCTGTACGTTGAAAGCGTCGCCGCAGGCAATCAAGGCAATGAACCTTCGGGCACACGGAACTCCGTGAGGGCAAAACTCTCCCACGCCCGCATGGACGCAGAGTCGTGGTCCAGTACCGCAGCAGAAGAACTGGCCCGCATGGTCGATAACCTGGCCGTCGCCACACCACCCAGGTCTGCCGAGTCCAGGGTCAGGCGAATCGAACTCGTCCCACTAGAGGGTCTGCTGGCCATGATGATAGTGGTACTGGAACACACAAGGCTGCGGCGCCACATGGTCCATCTGACGGAACCGACCGACGCGGACGAACTGGCCCGGTCGGCCAACCGTGTGCGCGAACTTGTTGAAGGCCACACCCGAAGGCAACTGACCCAAGTCCACCCGGACCTTTCCCCGTTAGAACAAGACATCCTCGACACGACCATTCTGGTTCTAGAACAAGAGGACAAGAACCTGTTTCGGGATCACTATCTCGATGGCCTGAGAAATCTGCTCTCCCAGCCCGAATTCGCTGAAAACAGCAGGGTAAGGGAACTCGTAGAAGGCTTCGAAGACGGAACACTTGCCAAGGCAGTTCTAGAAGAAATGCCCGATGGCGCGACTCTTCGAGTAGTCATTGGAGACGAAAATCGAGGCGACGTTCTGCGCCCACTAAGCGTCGTGATCGGCCGGTATGGTGGTCCAGGCGGGGTTGCCGGTGCTATAGCGGCGGTGGGACCTACCAGGATGCGATACGCCCACACCATCGCCCGCGTGCGGCTCATGACCTCGGTAATGTCGGAGATGGTCGACCTGGGTCAATAGACGCCCGACTGCCTGTACTACCAGGTGACGATAGTGGGCAACACGCGATCCCCACGTTTTACGGTGCTTGCATCCCTATACGCCTCGGCGGGTGGCAAATATAATTGTTACGTGCATGTCCCCAAGGGCGCGTACGCACGACTGGCGACACTAAATGACCACGAAAAAACGCGACTACTACGAAGTTCTGGGCATCTCACGAGGTGCATCAGACGAAGAGGTCAAAAAGGCCTTTCGTAAGCTCGCCCTCCAGTTTCACCCCGACCGCAACAAAGACGAGGAAGCGGGAGACCGCTTCAAAGAGATCAACGAGGCCTACCAGGTCCTGTCCGATCAGGAACGCAGAGCGCAATACGACCGTTTCGGTCATTCGGGCGTAACGGGCAGCGGAGCCACCGGCTTCGACGGCTACGATACCTTCGGAGGCGTCGGCGACATCTTCGAAGCCTTTTTCGGTGGTTTTGGGGGTCAACAGGCACAAGCAGGCTCCGCCCGTCGCGGTGCAGACCTGCGAACCTCCCTCACTGTGAAGTTCGAGGAAGCGGCCTTCGGCACCGAAAAAGAGATCACCATCGGCCGCACTGAAAAGTGCGCCGTCTGTCGGGGCACTCGCAGCGAACCCGACACAACCCCGGACGTATGCACCAACTGCGGCGGCTCCGGCCAATTGCGGCGCGACCAGCAGGGCTTCTTCGGTCAGTTCGTCCAGGTAGTGACCTGCAGCGTGTGCAGCGGAGACGGACAGGTAATCACCAAGCCCTGCAAGCACTGCAGCGGCTCCGGGACCGAGCGCAAACGACGCACCCTGGCCGTGAACATACCGGCCGGGATAGAAAACGAGACGCAGCTTAAGCTGCGGGGCGAAGGCGAGGCTGGCATAGGTGGCGGCCCATCCGGCAGCCTGTACGTTTCCCTCAGCGTCCTGGCTCATCCGCTGTTCAGGCGCGAAGGCAACGACGTCCGCTACACCCAGCGGCTCAACGTCGCCCAGGCCGGTCTCGGAGTCTCGCTCAATATACCCACCCTTGAAGGGGAAGAGACCGTCGAAATTCCTGAGGGTACTCAGTCTGGCCAGGTGATAAACCTCAAAGGCAGGGGAATACCCCACCTGCGCAGTTCAAGCCATCGCGGCGACCAGATAGTTGACCTGTTTGTCGTCACTCCCAAAGACCTCTCAGATGAGCAGAGAGCCCTTCTTGAGCAGTTGGCGGCTACCCTACCCGACGAAGGCGACGTCTCTGACGAGGACGGCCGCGGCTGGGTGGGCAAAATCAAGGACACCATATCCGGGTCTTAGGCCAGTCGTGCAACGGCGGGCGCAGGTAGCGCCGCGATGACGCTGGTTGAGTTCAGCATCCGGACTCCCTCCGAGTACGTCGAGCCCCTCTCCGAACTGTTTCGTCGTTACGGTGAGCAGGGCGTCGCCATCGAAGAGGACGGCGGCTACAACCCCGACGAAGGCGAATCCCCGGCTCCTGACGCCTGGGTGACCTTGCGCACTTACTTGCCGGACGACGACAAGCTTCCCCGACGGCGCGCGGCTATAGACGCTGGCGTTCGCCTCGTAGCCCTGGTGGCCTCGGTCGGGAAATTATGCGAACGTGTTATAGAAGAAACCGAGTGGCGAGACGCATACAAGCGCCACCTGAAATCGCTGCGTATCGGCGACTCTTTGATGGTGGTACCAAGCTGGGACGAGCCGGCCGACGTCGGTTCACGGCAGGTGATCCGTCTCGACCCTGGACTCGCGTTCGGGACGGGGCACCACCCGACCACGCGCATGTGCCTCAAGTTGGTCGAAGAGCTCGTGCGGCCCGGTGCCTCGGTCCTGGACGTCGGTTGCGGATCCGGCATCCTGTCCATCGCCGCGGCAAAACTGGGCGCCGGTAGCGCCCTCGGGTTCGACGTAGAGGCCGACGCCGTCATCGCAGCCGGTCGTAACATCGTGGCAAACGAAGTCGAAGCGGTCGCAAAAGTGGTCGAAGGGACGTTCCAAACCGGTGCGGGCGCAGGGCAGTACGACCTCGTTTTCGCCAACATCTCCGCCAAGGTCATAATTGGCAACGCAGAGCACTTCGCCCGTGCGGCGAAGCCCGGGGGCGTCATCGTCATTAGCGGTATCTTACAAGAGCGAGGCGACGAGGTGACCGCGGCTCTCGTGGATGTAGGACTCGGTGTAAACGAAGTTCGACAGGAAGGGGACTGGCTGGCCATTCTCGCCGCACACTCCTAACGGGGCCGCCCACTCCTAGCGGGGCAAAAGCCCCATATGCGCGCCGGGTTGGGCTGCTCCTAGTCAGGGGCCCTTGGCCCTAATCCAGGCCGCTCCATTCGGGCGCCGGGCGTCTGCCCAGCAGTTCCGATATGGCCGATTCCAGCGAGACGCCCTCGAAGAGCACCGAGTTAATGGCCCGAGATATTGGCATGTCTACGTCGAGTCGCTCTGCAAGCCGCACCGCCGCCGCCGTGGTGTCCACGCCCTCAGCCACGTTCTGCATACGCTCGCGAATCTCTTGTAGCTTACGGCCGCTTGCGAGCTCCGTGCCGACGCGGTGGTTGCGGCTCAGGTCGCTGTAGCAGGTGGCAACCATGTCACCCATGCCCGCAAGCCCGGCCAGGGTCATGGGGTCAGCCCCCGCGGCCACGCCCAGGCGCGCCACTTCTGCCAGGCCTCGCGTCACGAACGCCGCTTTGGCGTTGTCGCCCAGGTTGAGCCCGTCGCAGATGCCCGCGCCAATGGCGATGATGTTCTTTAGCGCTCCGCCGAACTCCACGCCAACCAGGTCACTATTGGTGTAGACCCGGAAACTCTGGGATGTGAACGCCGTTTGCACCCGTGCCATGGCCTCGGGATCGGAGCCTGCGACCACGGTGGTCGAGGGCAGTCCGGCGAGCACCTCTCGCGCCAGGTTAGGCCCAGATAGGGCGCAGATGTGTCCATTCCAGCCAGGGGCAAGCTCCTCGGCGATCACCTGCGACATGCGCTTGCCGGAAGAAATCTCCAGGCCCTTGGTGGCGCTAACCACCGTTGCCTCTTGAGCCACGTTGCCAGCGATCCGGGCGAGATTGTCCTTGATAGTTCGCGACGGCACCGCGACCACCACCAGTTCGGCCCCGGCCAGGGCTTCAGTTGGGGAAGAGGTCGCCGTCACCGATTCGGGCAGGGTTACCCCAGGCGCGAAACGCTTATTCTCACGGTCGGAGTTTATGCTGGCCGCCTCGGCATCGTGCCGGGCCAGAATGCGTACTGGAATGCCGTTTCGTGCAAGCAGGACCGCGAGGGTGGTCCCCCAGCTCGTTGTCCCGACGACGACGGCCGACGATGTCATCGGTTAGGTAGCCGCTTCCTCTGCCGGTCCGGTCGGTCCGGCGGGTTGCCCAGTCGGCACAGGTTCGGCCTTGGAGCCCAGCTTGCGCTCTTCGCCTCTGAGTAGCCTCAGAATGTTGTCATAGTGGCGTATGACTACCGCTGGCGCTCCAACGATGCCGTACCACATGAAGTCGGTCTCGATAACACCGGTGGCGGCCAGCACGATAAGGGAGACGCATCCGGCGACCGCCCCGACGAGGGACCCCACCGAGACGTATTTGGACGCGAAGACCAGTGGCACGCCCACACCGGTGGCTATCAGTCCCGCCCACGGCGACAGGATGAACAGGCCCCCCCAGCCGGTGGCAATGCCTCGCCCGCCCCTGAACCCGGCGAATACCGGGAAGTTGTGCCCCAGCAGCGCGGCCAACCCGGCGGCCGACTGCAACCCCGGTGTGTCGGAAAATGCGAGTACCACGGCAATGGCAATTACGGCTTTTGACATGTCCAGGAACAGGACAACAATGCCCACCTTTTTGCCGGACGTGCGGATGACGTTGGTCATGCCCGTCTTGCCACTGCCAAAGTCGCGCACGTCCACGCCGCTGGCCATACGCGCGGCAATGAGCCCGAACGGCACCGAACCAATCAGGTAGCCGACCGCTATGAAAATCACATAGTCGACGACGATCAATCTTCCTGGTCGCCCCGGCCCCGGAAGCGCATCTTGAACGGCGTCCCCTCGAACCCGTAGGCTTCGCGAATGGCATTCTCAAGGTACCGACGGTAGGAAAAGTGCACGTAGTCGGCGCGGTTCACATAGATGGTGAACCCGGGCGGCCCTACCGAGTCCTGGGTAACCCCGTAAACCTTTAGACCGTGCCGGGGGTTAGACGCCGGAGGGTGGTCGGCCACGGCGTTGAGTATGGTGCGGCGCAGGTCGTAGCGCGGCAGGCTTCTCATCCACTGCGTGTGAACCTCCATGGCCGCATCAAGCAGTTCACCTACCCCGTCACCCTTCAGGGCCGAAATGAACCGCACCGGAGCGAACCGCAGGAACTTCATGCGTTCCCGTACATACTTCTCGGCGCCCGCCTTGTTTAGGCCCAGGCTTGAGGCCAGGTCCCACTTGTTGATGGCGACCACTATGCCCCGGTAATCGTCCAGCACGTAGCTCGCTATGTGGGCATCCTGTGCTGTGGCCAGTTCGGTAACGTCCAGCAGCAGTAGAGCCACCTGGGCCCGTTCTATGGCCCGGTGAGAGCGCAAGACGCTGTAACGCTCAATGCCTCGCTCCACGCTACCTCGCCTGCGAATGCCAGCAGTGTCGATCAAAAGCATAGACGTGCCGTCGCGTTCGATCAGCGAGTCAATTGCGTCTCGCGTGGTGCCGGGCACGTCGCTAACAATCGACCGCGCTTCACCGGCAATGGCGTTTAGGAGTTGAGACTTCCCGGCGTTTGCCCGGCCGACTATGGCGAGGGACAGGTCCGCCATCGACTCATACCCAGGGTCGCTCTCGGGCAGAACCTCGACCACCGCCGCCATAAGGTCGTCGACGCCCCTGTTGTGGTACGCGCTAACGGGGATGGGGTCGCCAATGCCGAGCCCATGGAATTCTACGGCCGCATTCTCCCGTTGCGGGTTGTCCGCCTTGTTCGCAGCCAACACCAGCGGTTTGCCGGCCATGCGCAGGCTCTGGGCCACATCCTCGTCGTCCGGCGTAACGCCCTCGACCGTGTCCACCACTAGCACTATGACGTCGGCGTCGGCAATTGCCACCTCGACCTGGTTTCGAACTTCGTCTGACAGGCCTGCGACCTGAGTGGACCGGGTCGGCTCCAGTTCGAGGCCTCCGGTGTCTATCAACACGAAACCGGTTCCGCCCCATTCAACGTCGGTCATCAGACGGTCGCGGGTAGTACCGGCGACGTCAGACACAATGGCGCTGCGGTCCCCGGCAATGCGGTTGTACAGGGTGGACTTGCCCACATTGGGGCGTCCAACTATTGCTACGAGAGGTTTAACCATAATTACACCAATTACCCTTGGGTCATCAGTCGGCTCAACACGGCCTTTTGGGCGTGCAGCCTGTTCTCTGCCTGGTCGAATACGACGGATCTCGGATGGTCGAGCATACCTGGGGCGATCTCTTCACCCTCGTGTGCGGGTAGGTCGTGCATGAACACCGCGTTCGGCCCGGCCCGGTCCATCAACTCAGGACCCACCTGGTAACCCTTGAACGCTTGTAGCTTGGTAGCTGCATCACTTTCCTCGCCCATACTTACCCACACGTCTGTGTACACGGCATCTGCTCCAACCACGGCCTCGTGTGGGCTCTCCATCCACGTTACAGAGCCGCTAGAGCGCTTTGCCCGGCTCTGCGCCTGTGACCAGGGCCCTTCGGGCACCTGGTAGCCCTTTGGACTGGCTATGGTGAAATGCGCGCCTACAGAGCCGCAGGCTATGGCAAGTGAAGCCGCCACGTTGTTGCCGTCGCCTACGTACGCGATCTTCGCGCCCGCCAGACTTCCCCGTTTTTCGTGCACCGTCAGCAGGTCGGCCATCGCCTGGCACGGGTGCTCGACGTCCGATAATGCGTTGACCACAGGAATGGAGGCGTATTCGGCCATTTCGACCAGGGCGTCGTGGGAGAACACGCGCGCCACCACGCAGTCGAACCACCGATCCAGCACTCTCGCCACGTCCGCTACCGGCTCGCGTTTTCCCAGGCCCACATCGTCAGGGCTGAAGTAGACGCAGTCTCCGCCGAGCTGCCGGATTCCCACCTCAAAGCTTCCCCTGGTCCTCAGTGAAGGCTTCTCGAACAGGAGCGCGACCGTCATGCCTTCGAGGGGGCGTCGGACGTCCTCCCCGTTCTTGATTTGGGTTTTCATCTGGGTCTTTATTTGGGCGGCCTCCACTACGACGTCGCCAACCTGGCTCGCCTCAAGATCTGCCACCGAAAGAAAATCGTTCAAATTACTCATCACTTGTAAATGACCCTACAGGCGATGATATGCCAGTGAATCACGGTCCCACAAGGAACGGCGAGGCCTACGTTTGCCCGGCCTGCCGCGATAGTATTGGTGAAGCACGCCCCGCGGCGGCGGATCGGCGTACGAGGAATAACGAATGACAAATGGCGACATCAAGGCGGACAGCGTCCTGCTAACTGATGACAGCGTGATAATTGACTGGAGCGACGGGCAGACCTGCCGTTACCCGGCCAGGGAGCTTCGCCTCAACTGCGGCTGCGCCGAGTGCGTCGAGGAGTGGAGCAGGCGCAAAATACTGGACCCGGCAACAGTTCCTTCCGACATTCGCGCCGAGGACTACATAATGATCGGCAAATACGCCGTTCAGTTCCTCTGGAGCGACGCCCACTACACAGGCATCTACCCGTTCGACACCATCCGCGCAGTACTCCCCTGCGGCGAGGCCGAAACAGCCGTTAATGACACAGACCAGAGCGCTAGTTGAGGCACTCATAAATTGAAAATCGGCTTACTAATCGAAGCCCAGCAAGACCTGGACTGGGACATGTGGCGTAACGTCGCAAAATCGGCGGACGAACTGGGGTTCGACTCTCTCTGGCGGTCGGACCACCTCGTTGCCCTGTACGGGCAAATGCCCGGCGCCGCTTCCGACGCCCTGCTCTCCCTGGCCATAGCCGCCGAGGTCACCGATCGCATCGAGCTGGGCACTATGGTTGCCTCGGTAACGTTCCGGCACCCATCGGGGCTGGGCGGGCAGGCCGCCCGGATCGACGACCTGTCCGGCGGGCGGTGCACCCTCGGTGTGGGCGCGGGCTGGCACGACGGCGAGCACACCGAGTACGGAATCGACTTCCCCCCTATTGGCGAACGTATGGACCGGCTGCGGGAGACGATTCTCTACTGCCGCGCCGTCTGGAGCGACGGCCCCGCCTCTTTCAACGGTAAGCACTATCGGGCAGAGGAAGTGCACGGACTCCCACGTCCGGCGCAGAACCCGCTCCCGGTGCTCGTGGGCGGGTCTGGTGAACGTCGAACGCTGCGAATAGTCGCCGAACTGGCCGACGAATGGAACGTCACCGGCCGCGACCTCCCCAACTACGCACACAAGCTCGAAGTCCTTCAGGGCCACTGCGACGCGGTCGGCCGCGACATCGGCGTCATTCGGCGCTCCATTGCCGCCCCGTTCGCAGTTGGAGTGGACGACGCAGACCTGGGCGCTCGCATGGAAAAACTTAAAGCCAGGGTTCCAACCCTGACCGGCGACCCTCGCAACCCGAGCCTATTAGGCGACCACCGGGGCCCTGGCGGATGGTTCTCCGGCACGCCCGACGAACTGGTGGATCAGCTTGGCAGGCTATCGGAACAGGGCGTGTCCCGTGTCATGCTCCAGCATCTTGCCCACGATGACTTTTCCGCGCTCGAGCTACTGGCGGCCCGAGTGCTGCCCCAACTCTGAAGTGGCTGACGACTCTCTTGTAGGGACCCCGGGAGGTTTGCCCAGAGCCGCGCTGTTCGACCTGGACGACACTATCCTCGCCACGTCCGACGCCTCGACCGAGGGTTGGGTGCTGGTGGCCGACCGGTTCGCGCCCCAGCTCAACGCCATGGGCCACGACGTCACACCGGAGCGCCTGCGCACCGCCATTCACGAGTACCGGGTGTGGTTCTGGGGAGACGTCGAACGCAACCGTAAGGGCCGCCTGAACCCGAGAGAAGCGCTGCGGGAAAACGTGCGCGGCGGCCTGGAAATGATCGGCGTAGAGTTCCCTGAACTCGTCGAGCAGTTATCTGAAGCGTGGACCGACCTGCGTTGGGCCGCCTCCCGGGCGTTCCCTGGGGCAATAGAGACGCTACAGGCGTTTCGAGACGCCGGGGTGAAACTGGGCCTGGTAACTAACGGAGCCGCAGAAATTCAGCGCATGAAGGTGGAGCATCTTGGTCTGCCCGGCCTCATCGATCACGTCCAGATAGAGGGCGCGTTCGGTGTCGGCAAACCCGAGCCAGAGGTGTACCTGCACGCGCTGGAGAGCCTGGGGGTAACGCCCCAAGACACCTGGATGATTGGCGACAACCTGGAGTTTGATGTCTTCGCGCCCATGCGCCTGGGAATCTACGGCGTCTGGGTGGACCTTGCCGGGTCCGGCCTGCCCGAAGACGCACCTCGCCGTCCGGACCGGATCATCCGGTCCATCGCAGAGTTGATCTAGAGGCCCGGATAGCCCTCTAGGCCCTTTTGCGGCCGTTAGGCGCGCCGAAACTTCGGCAGGGTGATCTCGTCCGTCACGTCGTC
>Ga0114999_10009948_pt1 | contig 10346 bp, 11 predicted proteins | sample ArcticOcean_MG_C_3_FD_89820 | JGI IMG/M metagenome (GOLD analysis project Ga0114999, IMG submission 89820) | Marine microbial communities from western Arctic Ocean - ArcticOcean_MG_CB8_126 | ecosystem: Environmental > Aquatic > Marine > Oceanic | place: Arctic Ocean: Canada Basin | collected... | reverse complement strand
GAAGACGATGATGAGCAAGCCAACATGAGTTTGGCAGCCATGGAAGAAGCTTTAAAGCCTAAAGCGCTAGAAACGTTGGATCTAATAGCTCAACGCTATGCCAAACTTTCAGAAATGCAAGATATACGTCTTTCAGCAACCTTGCATGAAAGTAAGATTTTTTCAAAGAATGAAGAATTAGCCTATCAAGATCTCAGGAATGAAATAGTAGAGGCAGTGAACTCCCTTTATTTGCATAACAATAGGATAGAAGCTTTAATCGATCAAATGTATGGTATTAATCGAAAAATAATGTCTTTAGATAGCAGTATGGTTAAGCTTGCAGACCAAGCGAGAATAAACCGACGTGAATTCATCGACGAATATCGCGGTTATGAATTGGACCCAAGTTGGATAGAACGCATTAGTGCTAAAACTGGGAGAGGTTGGACTGCACTGGTAGAAAAAAATCTAGAAAAAGTTGTAGAACTTAGAGAGGAAATGGCTCAAATTGGACAATATGTTGGCGTGGATATTACTGAATTCCGTAGGATTGTTCAGCAAGTACAAAAAGGTGAAAAAGAGGCGAGCCAAGCAAAAAAAGAGATGGTGGAGGCTAATCTAAGGTTAGTTATTTCCATAGCGAAAAAATATACAAACCGGGGATTGCAATTTTTGGACCTTATACAAGAAGGAAATATTGGTCTAATGAAAGCAGTTGATAAATTTGAATATAGAAGAGGTTACAAATTTTCTACTTATGCGACTTGGTGGATAAGGCAAGCTATTACAAGGTCTATAGCTGATCAAGCTCGGACAATTCGTATACCGGTTCATATGATAGAGACGATAAATAAATTAGTACGTACCGGTCGACAAATGTTGCACGAATTTGGTCGCGAACCGACTCCAGAGGAACTTGCTGAAAAATTACAAATGCCTTTAGACAAGGTCCGTAAGGTCATGAAAATCGCAAAAGAGCCGATCTCTCTTGAAACCCCGATCGGTGATGAAGAAGATAGTCAGCTTGGGGATTTTATAGAAGATAAAAATGCCGTTTTGCCCTTGGATTCTGCAATTCAAGAGAATCTTAAGGAAACTACTACACGGGTTCTCGCGTCTCTAACTCCTCGAGAAGAACGGGTATTAAGGATGCGGTTTGGTATAGGAATGAACGCCGATCATACTCTTGAAGAGGTTGGCCAACAGTTTAGCGTCACAAGAGAAAGAATTCGTCAAATTGAGGCAAAAGCCCTAAGGAAGTTGAAACATCCAAGTCGTTCTAGAAAAATAAAAAGCTTTTTAGAGCAATAGCATTTTAAGAAAAGAGATAACTAATAAGTATATATTTTGAACTAACTTCTAAAAGTACACATACTATAGTTGATTCCACTAGGAGGATGTGGATAAACTAACGTCAAGTTACAATTTATATTATATGTAGGGATTTCAGTATGCGCTGCCCATTTTGTGGAAATGTAGATAGCCAAGTAAAAGACTCGCGACCCGCGGAAGATCATGTTGCAATAAGGAGAAGAAGATTTTGTCCAGCTTGTGCTGGAAGATTTTCTACTTACGAGCGTGTTAAGTTGAGAGATTTAGTGGTGATAAAATCCAATGGACGTAGAGAAGATTTCGATCGAGATAAGCTTCATAGGTCAATACGTATAGCTTTGCAAAAGCGACCAGTAGAGCACGAAAGAATGGATCAAATGATTTCCGGCATTGTTCGAAGGTTGGAAAGCTTAGGAGAGGCTGATGTGCCTTCTACCGCTATTGGAGAAATAGTAATGGAGTCCTTGGCTAGGATTGATACAGTAGCCTATGTGAGATTTGCGTCGGTTTATAAGAATTTCCAGGCGGCAGATGATTTTGAAGACTTTGTCTTGGAATTACGCCCACCTGTTCAGAAAGAGAAATAATTGAGTGATACAGAGGAGCTTGATGAGCGTTGGATGGCTCTGGCTCTATCTTTGGGATCCCGAGGGCTTGGTAAAACTTGGCCTAATCCGTCTGTAGGATGTGTTATAATATCAAATAGTAGGGTTGTTGGTAGAGGTCGGACTGGAGATGGGGGAAGGCCTCATGCTGAGGTGGTTGCTCTTAATCAGGCAGGCAAGCAATCGATTAACTCGACAGTATATGTAACTTTAGAACCCTGTGCACATTTTGGAGAAACTGGGCCCTGTGTTCAGGCGCTAATTGAAGCTCAGGTTTCCCGAGTTGTAATCAGTATAAAAGACCCAGACGTTAGAGCTTCAGGTAAAGGTTTGGAAGCGTTAAAGCGCGCGGGCATAACAGTTAAATGTGGAGTTCTGCGAGATAAGGGCTTAAATCTGAATCTTGGATTTATCATGAAAATTAGGTTGAATAGGCCTTTGATGACTTTGAAACTGGGAACATCATTCGATGGTAAAATTGCGACGCACTCGAGGGAAAGTAAATGGATTACGGGACCAGGTGCTCGCCGAAGGGTTCACTGCATGCGTTCGCAGTATGATGCTATTCTTGTAGGTGGTGGGACTGCTCGGAATGATTCCCCCCTGTTAACGGTTAGGGAGATTGGAGTTAAAAAAAACCCAGTCAGAATAATTGTGAGTTCTACTTTGAATATTCCTCACGAATGTTCTCTTTCTAAAAGTATAAATCAGGGCCCGATATGGTTGGTTCACGGTTCTGGAGTCGATCAAAAAGACAGTTCTTTTTGGATTCTTAAGAAAGCTAAGTTATTAGAGGTTGGATTAACCTCTAATAAGCTTCTCGATTTAGGTATGATGTTAAAGCAATTAGCCGACTTAGGGATTACAAGGATTTTTTGCGAAGGTGGGAGCCAATTAGCTGGGTCATTACTTGAGGAAAACCTGGTTGATAGAGTTGTAGGGTTCGTTGGTGGCAGAATAATTGGTTCTGATGGGGTTTCTAGTATTGGTAAATTGAATTTTAATAGTTTGGAAAGTATGCCCAAATTAAAGTTGACAAGTGTAGAAGACATCGAAGGAGATATTTTACACAGTTGGAATACAGTGTTAAACGTCTCTGTGGTTCATGACCTCTAGTAGTCGGACCTATGATTTAAAAGTTAATTCTCTAAGGAAAGAAAATGTTTACAGGTATTGTTAGCGATTTAGGAACTGTCGTAAAAATAGAGAAAAAAGGTGATTTAAGAATCAGGATTTTGTGCTCTTTTGGTTTTGAGACTATTGTTATAGGGTCATCTATTTGTTGTAATGGTGTTTGTCTTACAGTAATTGGAAAAACGGCCTCTGAACTTACCAGTTTTGATGTTGAGGTGTCTTCAGAGAGTTCCTCAAAAACGAATGTTGGGAATTGGAAGGAGGGAACTAAAATAAACTTGGAACGTTCTCTTAAAGTTGGGGATGAATTAGGTGGGCATATCGTTTCCGGACATGTGGATGGTGTTGTGAAAGTTTTATCCTTACTTGAACAAGGCAACAGCACAAAAGTTGTATTAGAATGCCCAAAACCCTTAGCTAAGTTTATAGCCGAGAAGGGATCAGTTGCTCTAAATGGCACCTCTCTTACGGTAAATGACGTTTTGGCCACTCAATTTAGTGTTAATCTCATCTCTCACACTAAAGAAGTGACCAATTGGAAACTTGTTAAACTTAACGACGAGATTAACATTGAAGTGGATACCTTAGCTCGATATGTGTCTAGACTTAGTGAGTGCTAGTTGATACTTCGATCTTTTAACCAGTGAAAGTTTCACGCAGATAACCTAGAGCGATGATTTTATCTATGGAAAAAAAATGCCTACACTTATGAACCAGTTAATTACGTCACCGATCGAGGACATCATCAAAGATGCAAAATTGGGAAAAATGTTTATTCTGGTTGATCACGAAGATAGAGAAAATGAAGGTGATCTTGTTATACCGGCAGAGATGGCCAACGCAGATTCTATAAATTTTATGGCAAAGTATGGGCGAGGATTAATATGTCTTGCTCTGACAGAAGAGCGGTTAGATCACCTTAATTTACCGCTAATGTCATCTTATAATTCCTCACGGCACGAGACGGCCTTTACGATTTCGATAGAGGCCAGAGAGGGGGTTACAACTGGTATTTCCGCTCATGATAGGGCCCATACAATTGGGGTTGCAATCGGTAAGAACCGTGGGGCTTCTGATATTTCGACACCGGGGCATGTTTTTCCTCTGCGAGCTAGAAAGGGGGGCGTGCTTGTTAGGGCTGGGCATACTGAAGCAGCTGTAGATATTTCAAGGCTTGCCAACCTAAACGAATCTGGCGTCATATGCGAAATTATGAATGATGATGGGACAATGTCTAGATTTCCAGATTTAATTGAATTTGCAAAGCGTCACGATTTGAAAATTGGTACCATTAGTGATTTAATCTCATATAGACGACGACATGATAATCTCGTTACAGAAATATCAGGTGGGGTAGTGTCATCGCTTTATGGTGGTGATTGGCGTATGAGAATTTTTAAGGATGAGACACATGGTGCTGAGCACATAGTGTTGAGCAAAGGGGATTTAGAGAAAGATGTACCAATTTTAACCAGGATGCACGTTTTAAACCCTTTAGAGGACGTTCTGGGAGTCTTTGAGGGACGTACAGCTGTATTGCCAATGGCGATGAGTATTATAAATAAAGAGGGTCGCGGTGTGGTCGTTCTACTGCGAGATATGAAAATGAAAGTTACAACAGACTCTGAAAACTCTACGAATACTTTAAGAGAGTATGGGTTAGGAGCACAGATACTTGCTGAGTTAGGGTTGGGTCGGATCGAACTCCTTACTAATTCGCCCTCTCCGAAAGTAGTTGGTTTAGATGCTTATGGGTTATCAATTGTTGGAACTCGGCCGATTATGGAACACACCTAAAATGATAATTACTGACAATGAATTCGAGCTTTCAACTTTCAATTTTCTGGAACCAGTCAGAGTACTTCTAGTGGTATCGCCCTATTATGAGGCTGTTTGTAAAAATTTAGTTTTAGGTGCAAGAAACATTTGCGATAAAGCTGGTGTGGTTACAGAAATAGTAGAAGTTCCAGGGGCTCTTGAAATTCCTCCAGCCATCCGCATTGCCTATCGTCAATCTGATTACGATGGCTTTGTCGCATTAGGGTGTGTTGTACGGGGAGAGACCTCACATTATGAAACTGTCTGCTCTGATAGCGCACATGGTTTGATGCTATTAGGAATACAAGGGGCAAATATTGGAAACGGGATTCTAACAGTTGAAAATATAAAACAAGCTGAGGTTCGAGCTGACCCGTCTAAACTTAACAAGGGGGGAGGTGCTGCTATTGCAGCGCTTAGCCTAATTTCCTTACAACGCAAGATTAGTAAGCAAGCAAAATCAGTGGGTTTTAGATCCAGGCAAATGCCTTTTGATTCTGACAACCTAAAAAAAGATTATTAGTAGGAGTGGTCGAAAATAGCTTTCATAAGAAGTCAGCAGCTAGACTTTATGCTGTTCAAGCGCTGTTTCAAATGGAGCATTCTGCTCTAACAGTTGATTCTGTTATTATTGAGTTCGAAGAGTATCGTATTGGCGCCGATTATAATGGGATTAAAATGGTAGATTGCAATTTACCAATGTTTAAAACGATTCTAAATAAGGCTGTTGAGAACCAAGATAAGATTGACCAGGTTACAGATCGAGCGCTGGCTAAGAATTGGCCTATTGACCGGATTGACCCAACTCTTCGAGCTTTGTTTAGAGCTTCTGGGGCAGAATTTGTTTCTGGAGTTTTACCGGCTAAGGTAATTATTGTTGAGTATTTGGGTGTAGCTCAGGCCTTTTTCTCTCAAACTAAAGAGATTAAGTTTGTTAATGCTGTGTTAGACCATATGGCTCGGGAGTTTTTACCTAAGAGTTTTTAGTGAATTAGGTGTGACGGAACCACCATCAGCCGTTAGGGAGGCTTATTCCCGAGGACCTGTTTTTACAGGTGGGTGCCAGATAATCGGACCGCGATCCGAACAGAGCCAGCTCCCTCGGAGTTGTTTAAGGCCACTGGAATGTAGTCCCTAGATACGAGAAGGGTAGAACCGTCAGTGGTTTACTTAGATCTGATATGGAAAAGCTTCAAGAGACGTTTAACTTTTTACGCTGGAATATTGAATTGACAATTTCCGTATTATCAAAAAAGAAGTTGTTAATTCCCAGTTTTTTGGGCTTTTGCTAATGTTGCAGCTGCGGTTAACTCTGCAGCAATTTCTAAAGCTTCTTCTGGATCAAAGTCTAGGGGTAACTCTAAATTATCTGTCTCGATATACAATCTGACCATTCCAAGTGAGGTTGGGCCTATTTGGAGGTTTGCGGCTAGATTGCTTTCTTTATTGATACTCATTTAAGGCTCCTTAGAGAAGTTTTATATTTATTTTTAAAGCTTTTTACCTCTATTAGCTTGAAGACAGGTGATTTGAAAAGCTATAAGTTACCTCTTATGTACGTTGTTTGCACTGGAAGGTCTTGCAATCACCATGTTAGTTGGATTAACCAGTGTCCAGTGCCGCCATAGCTCAGTTGGTTAGAGCGCCTGATTGTGGATCAGGAGGTCCCCCGTTCAAACCGGGGTGGTGGTACCATCTAAAATTGTGAAGCACTCAAAGTGCCTTAGTTTTACCTGATGAAGTTTTCAAGATAGGGTAAATAAAAAAGTGGATGTTAAACTAACTTTCAAGGGAGTTAAGATAAAGTCTGTTTTACCTCCGTTACCAGTTCCACTGCGAACTGGAAGTGGTATATTAACGCATGCCCCTGTACTGCTGGTAGATATTCTCTCTGAGGAGGGTGTTGTCGGGTTAAGTTACCTTTTTAGTCCTAGAAAAGATCTTCTCAAATGCTTAAAGGAAGGTATAGATGCCATTGCTGCTTTGCTTATTGGTAGAGAGATGGATCCGGCTAAGGTTTCTGATCATTTTAGATTCAGAATTCCGTCTATTTGGTGGATCTGGGATTTTAACGATGGCAAGAGCCGCAATCGATATGGCTATTTGGGACGCAGTTTCTAAAGCAAGAGGGGTTCCTCTTTATAAACTTTTGGGTGGTTCCAATTCTACTGTCAGCGTTTACCAGAGTTCTGGGTTAGGAATAGGAAATATAAGCACTCTAGGTGACGAGGCTCAGAAGTTGATTGGTAAAAAGTTTTCGGCTATTAAATTAAGACTTGGCTATCCGACATTAGAAGATGATTTGACGGCCATCAAAATTGTTCGAGAGGCAATTGGGAACGAAATCGGTCTAATGGTTGATTACAACCAGTGTCTAAGTAGTGATGAGGCTTTAAGACGATGTAGGTTTTTGGATCAATTCGATCTCACTTGGATCGAAGAGCCTATACATGCCGAAGACTTAGAAGGGTATGCTTCTTTAAGGCAGGAGCTTAATACCCCACTTCAAATTGGAGAGAATTTATTCTCGCCTGCAGAGTTTAAGCGGTCGATCCTAATGAAGTGCAGTAAATACTTAATGCCTGACGTAGCAAAGGTTGGTGGGGTCACCAATTGGTTAACTGTAGCCGATTTGTGCCAAAGAAATTCCACCCTTTATCAAGCCATTTGCACCCTGAATTTAGCCTCCATTTACTTTTATCTACAAGAAAAACTCATTATCTTGAATATGTTAACTGGTTGGATGCTATAATTGAAAGTCCGATAATCATAGAGAACGGCGTTTGCTTACCTTCTAATCTACCTGGTGTTGGAATGGTTTGGAAGTTAAAGTTAGTAGAAAAATATAAAATTTAGTAAATAGTTTAGGGGCTATTTTTGGGAAAATACACATTATTCACTTTTTGTATCAATTAATATTTCTTGACGCATTTTTCCGGTTAAACCATCGAAGATCAAAATTTTATTGTCTGACGTAGTCACTGCATACCAATCTATACCCTGAGAGTATGATATGACTTTTGTGTCCTTTGATAGAATTATATTTTGGGGAAGTTGAATTTTTGAGGGCTGTAATTTAATAACAAGAAGAGTTATCACTATTATCAGACCGACTATCATTACTGTCGTAAGAATTGTTACTAGTATACGTAAAAACTTTATATTGGCGGGTTCCACGTCGGAAATTTTATTCATGAGTCAAACTTCTAGTCCTATAAAAATCAAAATTTTAAGCGCAGATAGTACGCGTCTTGATAAAGCACTTGCCAAGTTTGCACCAGACTTTTTGAGTTTAAGTCGATCTCATGCAGCTCGACTGATATCAAGTGGGGCAGTTAATTTAGATGGCTTAGTAATAAAAGAAGTAGACTATCTTGTGTCTGAGAATCAAGTTTGGACAGTTTTTGTCCGAAAAATTAATGATCTAGAAACCCTCCCTCAGGAAATACCTTTAGACATAGTTTATGAAGATGAGACTCTTATCGTTATAAATAAGCCTTCTGGAATGGTTGTCCATCCTGCCCCCGGCTCGCCGGACAAAACGCTGGTTAATGCTTTGTTGTATCATTGCTCGGATACATTGTCCGGGATTGGGGGAGTTAAACGACCTGGTATTGTGCATCGAATCGACAAAGATACATCTGGATTATTAGTTGTAGCAAAATCAGATAGGGTTCATCATGGTCTGGCGCGGCAGTTTGAGAGGCATACAGTTCAAAGGATGTATCTAGCTCTTTGTTATGGTGTGCCAAATGCGGCAGATCCTCGGTTAGTAAATCATTCTGGGGTAAATTTTGAACCCGGAAATATAGTAAAAATTGATGCACATTTGGCGAGGCATAAACATGATAGACAAAAGCAATCAGTAGTCAAAAGAGGGGGAAGGCACGCGGTTACTCGAGCGCGAGTTGTCAAGGAATTTGGTAAGTTGAAATCGGCCTCTTTATTAGAGTGCTGGTTGGAAACGGGTAGAACCCATCAAATAAGAGTTCATATGTCGTATATCGGACATTCATTAATTGGCGATCCCACATATGGTGGAAAAAGAAAGCTCTCTACTAAATCTTTCCCTATGGAAACTATAAGAGCGTTAGAGTTATTTCCTAGGCAAGCTCTTCATGCAGCTAAACTTAGTTTTGAGCATCCAATAAATGGAAACTGGTTGAGTTTTGAAGCCCCAGTTCCGAGAGATTTTGAGCTCCTTGTTTCGAGGCTTTCGAACGAGAATGGTATTAAATTAGAACCTTCAGTTATTTAATTGTGAGCCAGAGCAGAATTCTGTTAAATTAAATAAATTGTGCTTCACGCACTTGAAAAAAGTTATTGAGATAATATTTGTTAAACAGATAAATAAATAATGGATAGAAAAATGCCTAGCTATACAAACTTACCAGCTCCAAGTTCTGAAAATAGTTTAACTACTTACCTTCAGCAAATAAAAAGGTTCCCGATGCTTGAACCCCAAGAGGAGTATATGTTGGCAAAAAGGTGGGTGGACCATGAAGATACTGTGGCTGCTCATAAGTTAGTTACTTCTCATTTAAGGTTGGCAGCAAAAATCGCTATGGGTTATCGGGGGTATGGCCTTCCACACGCTGAAGTTGTCTCCGAAGCAAATGTTGGGCTTATGCAAGCTGTGAAGAAATTTGATCCGGAAAAAGGTTTTAGGCTTGCAACATACGCTATGTGGTGGATCCGAGCCTCTATTCAAGAGTACGTTTTACGTTCATGGAGTTTGGTGAAAATCGGAACAACTATTGCACAAAAAAAACTTTTTTTTAACCTAAGGAAAGTTAAAAATAGAATTGGAGCGATGGAAGAGGGGGATCTCCATCCACAAAACCTGAAAAGAATTGCTACAGATCTCAACGTTTCTGAAGTGGAAGTTCAGTCTATGAATAGAAGGCTGTCTGGAGTGGACGCTTCATTAAACGCAACTATCTCTGTTGACGGAGAGGGTTCCACCCAGTGGCAAGATTGGTTGGAAGATGAAAATTCCGACCAAGCTTCTGATTATGCTGAAAGGAATGAGTTTGAAAGTAGAAAGGAATTACTGACTCAAGCCATGAGCGATCTGAATGACCGTGAGATAGATATCTTAACTCGAAGAAGGCTTGCGGAGAAAACTTCTACTTTAGAGGAGCTTAGCTTGGATTATAAAATTAGTCGTGAAAGAGTTCGACAAATTGAAGTTAGAGCTTTCGAAAAATTGCAGTCCAGAATGCAAGTATTGGCACACAAAAAGGGAATGATTTAAATAGTTTAATACTAATTATCTCCCCTACGTTTAAACGTTTTCCAACTCTTCTAACTGATCAATCATCTCAGATATTAGATCCAAACCTTTTTTCCAAAAGGAAGGATCCGAGGCATCTAAGCCAAAGGGTTTTAAGAGTTCGCTATGGTGTATTGAGCCCCCAGCTTTCAACATAGTTATGTATTTCTGTACAAAGTCAAGATTTCCGGCTTCGTAGG
>Ga0114999_10009947_pt1 | contig 10347 bp, 9 predicted proteins | sample ArcticOcean_MG_C_3_FD_89820 | JGI IMG/M metagenome (GOLD analysis project Ga0114999, IMG submission 89820) | Marine microbial communities from western Arctic Ocean - ArcticOcean_MG_CB8_126 | ecosystem: Environmental > Aquatic > Marine > Oceanic | place: Arctic Ocean: Canada Basin | collected... | reverse complement strand
ATTCCGCGCTCGGCAGCGGCGCGGAACAAGGAGTCTGTCGCTTCCTCCATTTCCGGGATCTCGCCTTGCCGAAGGATGGCGTCGAAGGGGCCAACGAAACCGCACGCTTTGTTCCGGCCCTGAGCCTGCATCAGATCCAGGACGCGGTCGCGCAACTTGGTATCGAGGATGTATTCGGCCGTCTCAAATTGAATCCAGCCCTGCGTGTCAACTTCGGCTGCGAGAAGCTCGGTTGGTGTAAAAGCGAAATTGCGATCACCGAAGCGAACGGGGTAACCGCCGCGATCGTCTGCTGTCGCCTGCCCCGGTGTGGGGAAATTCACGGCCCGAAAGAACCGTTCGGCATCCTCATAGGTCGTGCTGTAGGGTTTCATGGTGGCTCTTGCGCCCAGTTGAAATACATCACCATGAAAGCTGAAGGCCTCGCGATGTAGTCGCTGGCACTGGAGAAGTCCGACGCGGCCCTCCATGGCGTTATGCTCACGTCCGTACCATCCCTCTCGCTGACAATGCTCTGCATCATTGACGATCCACGAGAAACCTGCCTTCGCCCACGAGTGCGGCTCGTCGTTGCGCACCTGATACCATGGGACATCGTTGAAGATGCCGAGTAAAGGAGGCGCTGCCCCGACGCTGTCAAAGCCTTCTTGGATTTCCTTTACTGGATGGCGCTGCGGATTCATCACGTATGCGTGGGCGCGGCGGGCGAATTCTTCCGTCTGCAGCGGGCGGTTGCCGCCGATGGCCTTCAAGGCTGTCAAAGTCGTCTCCTGGGTAGGGATAATCCAAATTTTCTCCTTTCGGAAAAACGGCCACCCGCACGGCCCCGGCAAGGGGCGGTGTTTACAGTTGGTTGGCGCTGCCAGAGTCCTTACCCTTCATCCCAACGCAGTAAACCAAACTGCAGATGCAGGGGGACAGGTTTGTAATGAAACGATATCGCGCAGCCGCCATTGGTCGCACCGGTGGTGGTGACTACGGACACGGACTGCACGTGGCCTATGCCGGGATCAGCAACGTGGACTTTGTAGCTGTTGCAGATGCTGATGAGGATGGGCGCAACAAAGCTTGTGAGCTGACCGGGGCGACGGCGGCGTACGCAGACTATCAAGACATGCTGGAAAAAGAATCGCCTGACATAGTGAGCGTCTGTCCTCGCTGGACCGACTGCCATCTCGATATGGTTATCGCCTGCCTCGAGTTCGGAGCCCATGTGTACTGCGAAAAACCCATGACATGGAATCTGGCTGATGGCGACAAAATTGTCGATTGTGCCGAGGCAAATGGGCGCAGGGTGGCTGTCGCTCATCAGGCGATTTATCTGCCGCGAATTCAACACCTTCGACGACTGCTTGCCGAAGGGCGCATCGGGCAGCTGCAGCAGATTCACGCCCACGGAAAACAGGATCGTCGCGGTGGCGGGGAGGACATGATCACCCTCGGTACGCACCTGTTTAACATGATGCGATACTTTGCGGGGAACGTGTGCTGGATGAATGCGCACATAACCGTCGACGGTGCGGAGCTAGGACCGGCAGACGTGCAGCAGGCTTCCGAGCCGGTGGGACCGGTTGCCGGCGACTGCATTGAGAGCTATTTCGCTTTCGACTCTGGTGTTGTCGGGTTCTTTGATTCCCGTCGAGATCAGGCGGGGGCCAATCAACGCTACGGCATGGAGCTCGTCGGCAGTGAGGGCACGATCTCGTTGCGAGGTGGCGCTGGATCGGAACTGATGATCTACCCCCATCCCGTATTCCGCCCTGCCGCAGAGCAGCAGAACTGGCTACCCCTGGAGGAAGCCTCAGATGAGCCACTCAGTACGGGGAACAGGCTCGCGATTGTCGACCTGATCGCAGCCATCGAAGAAGATCGAGAACCTATCTCGAGTGCTCGAGATGCCGTGGCGGCTCTCGAAATGATCCTCGGTTCCTACGAGTCGCAGATTACCGGGGCTCGTGTCTCCATGCCTATGGTACGGCGACAACATCCACTCGAAGCCTGGCAGTAGCAGGAGCTGAGAAATGACCGAATCGGCAATGACGGATCGACAATGACGGATCGACCGGTACCCCATGAAGTGATTCCTTGTGATAAACTCCCTGCGGCGCAATATCGCGACTTGCCGGAGGCGCCCGCGTGGAAGAAGCTGCTCGGCCCCAGTGTGCTGCTACTCGGGCTGTCACTGGGCAGCGGTGAGTTCGTGCTGTGGCCTTACATCACGTATCAGTTCGGTTTTGTCGCGTTCTGGGCGTGTCTTGTAGGCGTCACGACGCAGTATTTCATCAACATGGAAATCGAGCGCTGGACGCTGGCAACGGGGGAGTCGACGATCACCGGGTTCTGTCGGCTCTGGCGTGGTTGGGCCGGGGTGTTTCTCGTCGCCAACGTGGTACCGTGGATGTGGCCGGGTTGGGCATCAGGCGCAGGTACCATGCTGACCTGGGAAGTCGGTGGTGGAGAGGTGGCCCGTACCGTCTATTCGATCCTGAGTCTGCTCGCCATAGGTGCGGCGCTGACCCTGGGCCCCGTCGTCTACAACACCGTGGAGCGGATGCAGAAGCTGCTCGTCGCTTTCATCTTTGTGTTCATGGTGGTCATCTTCGCTCTCGTCGTTGAGTGGACTCACGTGGTCGACATGATCAGCGGGCTGCAGCACTTCGGTACAATTCCCGAGGGCATGGAGCTGCCTTTGCTGTTGGGTGCCCTGGCTTTCGCCGGCGCTGGCGGCACGATGAATCTGGCGCAGAGCAATTACATCCGCGAAAAAGGCTACGCTATGGGGCGTTTCGCCGGTCGCCTCACCAGTCCCATCACCGGCCGTGAAGAGGCGGTGGCGGATGTAGGCATGCACTTCGAGCACACCGAACAGAATCTGCGCCGCTGGCGAGACTGGTGGCGTCTGGCTGATCGTGAGCACCAGGTCAACTTCTATCTGCTGTCGGTGTTGTCTCTCATGATGTTGTCCCTCATCGCCTATGCCACCGCCCGGGGCACTCCGGATCTGGCGGAAGGCTTCGCCTTTATTCGCGCCGAAGGGGAGTACATCGGCAGCCGCTACGGCGGTTGGATGCAACATGCCTTTCACTGGATGGGCATCGCCATTCTGCTGACGACGGAACTGGGCTTACTCGATGCCTGCGCCCGGATTTCGACCGATATCATCAAGGTAAACTGGCTGCGTGACAACAAGACGTGGACCGACAGTCGTCTGTACTATGCCCTGCTGTGGACGCAGATCGGTATCGGCTGTGTCATCATGCTTTCCGGGCTGTGGCTGCCCGATCTGACGAAGCCGCTCGTGCTCTTCGTCCTTAGCGCGTCGTTGAATGGTGGCGTCATGTTGGTCTACTCGGTGCTGCTGATATGGCTCAACAAGCGGGTTCTCGGTGGTAGTCTGCGGATGTCTCCTATCCGCACCATCGCCATGATCTGGGCGTGCGCCTTCTTCGGCTACTTCACGCTGATTACGCTGCAGAAAGAAGTGCCGAGATTGTTTCAGTAACGGGATGCTTCGGGTAACGCAGCACGCAAGGTTTCGACGAAGGGGTCACCCGGAAAACTGACAAGCAACTCGGCAACCGTGCTTTGCAGCGCAGGCGTTGATCTCTCAGCAAAATGCACGGCAGCCTGCAGAATGAGGGAATCACGGGGTGCCAATTCTCCCTGCAGGATATCCTGCGCCAGGGAACGGGGGGCGATTCGGGTGGGGCGCTAAAAGAGAAAGGCTGCGCAGAGCTGGGCCGCTTGCGCCGGCTGCTGGTCGTGCCATGCCAGTACCGCCTGTGGCAGGCGAGTGTCGTCGTCGGCCGATGCAAGTTCAACGGTCTGCTGGAAAAATTGCAAGGCTGCTTCCAGGCTTTCCGGGTAGGCCGCGTAGTAGAGGCGGCCGAGTGTCAGGAAAGCCATATGATCCTGTGGCTGCAGTTCGGCAGCTCTGCGTAGGTGTCTCTCCGCCGTCTCCGCCGCACCCAGTGCCTGAGCAAAGAGTACAGATGTTGCCAGAGTCGGTGCCTGGCGGCACAAGAGCCACGCAGAAAATGCGGCTACAGATATCGATGACAGGGATAACAGGTCCCAGTCGAGGCTGCTCAGTCGCGGCTCCACGGCAATCATCGCTGCCAGGGCTCCAAGGGCGGATACGGACAGTACAACAAACGTTGGTTCCGCGAGCGCCTCGCGCAGACGCGACGTACTTCGGCTCATTTTGATGAGTAGACCAACTACCACGGCCGCAGCCAGAGGGTTGACGAGCAGCACCGTACGAATCAGGTCCGCCAGATGCGGCGGGGACAGGAAGCTATAGGCTCCCGATAGTGGGATCGCATCATCCTAGCCTGATACGAGCTGGGACCATACGAGTGCTCCCCCACACAAACACAATAACGCAGCTGCGAGCCGTGGCGTTGGCGCAACCCGCTTGCCGCTGGTGATCACTGCGGCCAAGACAGGGGCAATCGTGTAGCTGCCCATGGGATGCAGGGCGGTGGCCAGCACGGCAGTCACTGCCGCCAGAAGCAGCCCCCCTGCATGGCTGCCCATCCCAGCGGATCAGGCAAGCTGCATGCACGGCGAGGATGGCGGACAAGGGACCGTACAACTCAACGTATCCGAGGAATAAGACCAGGGCACCAGAGAGGCCGAAGAGCAGGAAACATGCAAGCCGCTGCGTTGCCGTAGTGCCGAGGCGCATGGCAATGTCATGGGCGCTCCACAGGTATATCACACCACTGATTCCGCTGACAAGTCGGAAAGTCATACTCGTAGATGAACCAGCGAAAGAGGCGAGTATGGCATGCACATCATAGAGGACGCGCAGCAGCAGATGGGCGTCGACGAGGCCTGTCTGGCTGTCAATCGTGCGGAACAGCAGTTCACCATCTCCCAGCAGATGGTGCTGCACGGGGGCAAGCCAGCTGAGCAGTGCCAGGCCCAGCAAGATCAGGAACCGAGTTTGCCAGAGCGACAGAGACCAGCGCTGCGCAACAGTCTGCAGACGAAGGTGGAGGCTCCGACATGTGCTGGCAGCCGCGAGCAGGGCGGCAAGGATGAAGGCAGAAACCGCAACGGGTACTGGAAAAAAGGCGAGATGGTTGCTGCCCTACAGTGTTGCTGGTAGCAAAAAGGCGGCAAGTCCATACCACAGGATGCTGCAGATGAGCAGAAAGGGCAGCATCATCACAAGCGTGCTGTCAGCTGCGCCGCACGGCTCGTTGCAAACCGGCGAGCGTTCGCAGCCCCGAACTGCCAAAACCTTCGGTGGAGAAGTACGGCACCAAGTTGCCGCCGAAGCCACGCTTGAAAAAGGCGATGGATGCCAAGTTGGCGCCGACGAAGTCAAAGCGACGACAACTCGTCGTCTGTAGAACATGCCAGTAGATCAAGGATGTGGCGCGAGAGTCTCGATGGTCAGGATTGGCACCGGCAACCCAGGCGCAGAGCGTGTCCCCATCGGCGACGAAGAAGACGACGGACGCCGTCTCACCGGTCGGCGCCAGACACTGCCAGCCCTGGACTCGCCCTCCAGCCGCCGCCAATTCGGTAAGGTGCTGCAGAGTGGCGCCGGGTACAGGCGCATTGTGCTCACCGCCATAGACCAGACCATAGAGGCGGCGTAGTTCCGTTACGTCCGTCGCCGGCTCAACGTGAAAGCCCGTCTTTTCGGCTTTGCGCACAGCCGTTCGCGTACGCCGCTCGAAACCGTCCCAGACTTTGGACCGGTCATCGGGCAAATCAATATGGTAGGTATAACGTGGTTGCACATCCCATCCGGCCCAGAGGAACTCCCGAGTGTCCGTAAAGGCGGGCGTATGGGTCAGGTGTGTGCGGGTGAACTGCCGACACAGAGAGTCGACGAGAGCCGCTGTCGCGGCAGATCTCTCAGACTCTATGTGAGCGGGACGATTCGTTGCCAGGGGCCGGTAGAGGATCCCGGTATGGGGAAACAGGGGAGGCGTGGAAAATCGCTGTCGCCAACCCTTGCCAGAGACGACGCCAGCGACTCCGGCGAGCAGCCGGTCACCATCCCAGGCACCGAGAAACCGAGCCTGAGCGCCCGTTGCCCGAGACTCCGATGCCTGAGCCTCCATTGCCTGAGCGGCATCCTGAACCCACTCGACACTGCTGAAGGTGCTGCTGCCGACGGCACTCTCGAGAAAAAGCGACCAATCCGCCTGTGCTACCTCCGCAATCTGGAAACGCTTAGCTGAGGCCAACCAAGACCGCCGAAATCTTGACATCCTTCAGGGGCAGTTCTATATTTTCGCACCTGTTTTGAAAAACCACCGTAAGTCCTTGGTGAGCAGTTAGATGGACCGCAGTTAGATAGGCCACAAGATGGAACTGGCGCACACGCAAATGACAAGAGATCGTATCTCGGTAGTACCTCATCTCGTCCCCATCCTCGGGAGCGGGGTTTTTGTGCGTGCTTTGCCGAATGACCTGCTCGATCGCCTGATTCTTCGCCTGCGAATTATCATCGGCTTCATCGGGTAGGCTCCGCCGCTTCTTCTTCAAATTCGCTTCAACATCATCGAAGAAACAGGACGGAGCCTCTGAACGACTTCAAGGGCTGTCCCAAAACTATGCCCGTTCACCAGATCCCGCATCCCATGTGCTCAATGACCCGACCTTTGCGGTTGTTGGCACGGTTCTCTCGTTAGGAGACGCACCATGCAGATGTATTACGATGACGATGCCAATCTCGATCTACTCGGCGACAAAACGGTCGCAATCATTGGCTACGGCAGTCAGGGTCACGCTCATGCTCTCAATCTGAAGGAGAGCGGGGTCAAGGTTGTTGTCGGCCTCCGCGAGGGCAGTTCCAGTCGAGCCGAAGCAGAGAAGGCAGGGCTGAAGGTCGCCAGTGTCGCCGATGCTGCCAAAGAAGGCGACATCATCATGATCCTGATCAACGACGAAGTCCAGCGCGCTGTATTCGAAGCTGATATTCGGCCCAACCTGAGTGCGGGCAATTCTCTGGCCTTCGCTCATGGCTTCAACATCCATTTCGGCCAGGTGGTTCCCCCGGCGGATGTGGACGTTTTCATGGTCGCTCCCAAAGGTCCCGGCCATCTCGTGCGCCGTGTCTATTCCGAGGGCGGAGGCGTGCCAGGTCTGCTTGCCGTTGAGCAGGATTCTTCCGGTCATGCTCACGAGGTGGGACTTGCCTACGCCAAGGGCATTGGTTGCACACGTGGTGGCGTTATTCAAACAACCTTCCGTGAAGAGACCGAAACCGACCTGTTCGGAGAGCAGGTCGTGTTGTGTGGTGGTCTCACGGAACTGATCCGTGCCGGTTTCGACACACTCGTGGAAGCCGGGTATCAGCCTGAAGTTGCCTACTTCGAGTGTCTCCACGAAGTAAAACTTATTGTCGATCTGGTCTACGAGGGCGGTATCGCCAATATGCGCTCGTCCATCAGCGATACGGCGGAGTTCGGTGACATTTCGCGCGGCCGTCGCATCATCACCGACGAGACTCGGGCGGAGATGAAGGTCATTCTTACCGAGATCCAGAATGGCAAGTTCGCTCGCGAGTGGTTGCAGGAGAATCAGGTGGGTCGGCCTTTCTACACCGCTCAGAAGCGCATCGATGCGGAGCACACGATCGAAGAAGTCGGTGGTCGTCTGCGTGCCATGATGAGCTGGCTGGACAAGTAGCGGGGCGATGCTCTGCGAGGTTCTGGAATGGCGCAGGTCCAGCATCGCCAATCGGGATTCGCGGGCGAATCCCTGCGGCTGGGTGATGCTGGGCCGCCTCCGGGTGTTTCCGGCGAACGCTGAACCAGCGTCGCCAGGTCGAAAATCGCGGGCGATGCTTTTCGGAGTTCTGAGACGACGCTGCCATGCGTTGTAGTGCTCCGAGGATCTGATGTGATAGAAAGACGTGCAGGCAGGAACGAGAACAAAAGAAAGATGAGCTATGAGTAAGAATCTGTTTGAGAAGGTCTGGGATTCACACTCTGTTCGTGAGTTGGCTTCGGGGCAGACGCAGTTGTTTGTCGGTCTGCATCTGGTCCACGAGGTGACGAGTCCACAGGCGTTTCAGATGCTTCGCGAGCGTGGGCTCAAGGTCATGCATCCGGAGCGGACGTATGCCACGGTGGATCACATCATTCCCACCGATATGCGGGCGCGGCCGTTTCTGGATGATCTGGCCGAACAGATGATGGTCGCCATTGAGACCAATGTGCGCGAGTTCGAGGTGCCGCTCTTTGATATGAACGATCAGCGTCAGGGGATTGTTCATGTCATCGGGCCGGAACTCGGGCTCACCCAACCGGGCATGACGATCGCCTGCGGTGACAGTCACACTTCGACTCACGGCGCTTTTGGTTCCATCGCCTTCGGGATTGGCACCAGTCAGGTTCGAGATGTGTTGGCGTCTCAGTGTCTGGCCATGGGGCGACCTCAGGTGCGGCGGATTGAGATCAACGGTCCACTCGGCGCGGGCGTCTATGCCAAGGACGTAACCTTGCACGTCATTGGTGCCCTGGGTGTTAAGGGGGGTGTTGGTTTCGCCTACGAGTACGCGGGAGAGGTTCTCGATCGGATGTCGATGGAGGAACGCATGACCGTCTGCAATATGTCGATCGAAGGTGGCGCTCGCTGCGGGTATGTGAATCCGGATCAGACGACCTACGAATACCTGGAAGGTCGGGCGCACGTGCCCAAGGATGCTGAGTTCGCTCGCGCTGTCGACTGGTGGCAGTCGAAGGCAAGTACGGAGGACGCAGAGTACGACGACGTCGTCAAGATCGATGGTGCCTGCATCGATCCCACCGTGACCTGGGGGATCAATCCCGGGCAGTCCTGTGCGGTCGGTGGCACGTTGCCCCGTCCACAGGATGCCAATGGCGATGGTGCCTCGATCGCCGAAGCCCTGGAGTACATGGGCTTTGAAGGGGGGCAGCCGATCGCGGGGACTTCCATCGACGTCGCCTTCATCGGTTCCTGCACCAATTCGCGGATTTCCGACCTGCGTGAGGCGGCCAAGGTTGCCAAGGGCCGCAAGGTTGCCAGTGGTGTCAGGGCTCTGGTTGTGCCTGGTTCCCACGATGTGCGTGATCAGGCCCAGGCAGAAGGTCTCGATCAGGTCTTTCGCGACGCAGGTTTTGAATGGCGTGAAGCGGGTTGCTCCATGTGTCTGGCAATGAACCCGGATAAGCTGCAAGGGCGGGAAATGTGCGCTTCGTCGAGCAATCGAAACTTCAAGGGTCGTCAGGGGAGCCCTACGGGTCGCACAATGCTGATGAGCCCCGCAATGGTCGCAGCCGCCGCCATCCAGGGTGAGGTCCACGACGTTCGAGACCTGTTAAGCTAAGGATGAAAAATGACTGAAATTTCTTCAAGTATTCGTAACACAATTGTCGGCAGTGTTGTTCCAATTCGCGGCAACGATATGGATACGGACCGCATCATTCCGGCACGTTTTCTGCGGACGGTCACCTTTGACGGGCTTGGCGAACACGTTTTCGAAGATGATCGCAGCGGCGGTGGACATCCCTTTGACGAGGCCAAATACGCCAAGGCAAAGGTTCTGCTTGCCAACGACAACTTCGGCTGCGGCTCCTCCCGTGAGCACGCACCCCAGGCACTGATGCGTTGGGGAATCGAGGCTTTCGTCGCCGAGGCCTTCGCCGAGATCTTCTTCGGCAACTGTGTCGCTCTGGGTTTGCCCTGTTTAAAGGCATCTGCCGCCGCCGTCGCAAGACTAATGGCTGCCGTAGAGGCAGATCCTAAGCTTGTGGTGACCTGCGACATCGACGCTGAGCAGGTTTGGTTCGGTGCAGACAGCATCCAAGCACAAGTACCCAAAGGCGCACGTCAGCAGTTCCTGGATGGCAGTTGGGATGCGCTGGGACAACTGCTCGACCAGCCCGAGGCCATCAGCGCTGCCGCAGAAAAACTGCCGTACGTAAGCGGCTTCTAGAAGCCAACCAGCAGGAGTTTGTCCATGGCCGACACGATAGAGATCTACGATTCTACGCTTCGTGATGGAGCGCAGGCGGAAGGGATTACCTATTCGTTGCAGGACAAACTCGAGATTGCTCGCCGCCTGGATGAGCTGGGCGTGCACTACATCGAGGGTGGTTGGCCTAATCCGACAAACCCGAAGGATCTGGCATTCTTCGACGAGGTGCGTGCACTGAATCTAAAGTCGACGGTCACCGCCTTCGGCAGCACGCGGCGGGCGACCAACGCGCCCGAAGATGACGCGACACTGAATACGCTGCTGAAGGCAGATACGTCGAGCATCACGATCTTCGGCAAGAGTTGGGATCTGCACGTAACGAAAGTGTTGCAGACGACTCGCGAGCAGAACCTTGCTCTCATCGAAGATTCTGT